>Ga0208047_1000204_pt1 | contig 22201 bp, 17 predicted proteins | sample Kivu_220m_FD_184162 | JGI IMG/M metagenome (GOLD analysis project Ga0208047, IMG submission 184162) | Freshwater microbial communities from Lake Kivu, Western Province, Rwanda to study Microbial Dark Matter (Phase II) - Kivu_220m (SPAdes)... | ecosystem: Environmental > Aquatic > Freshwater >...
CTGACTATTCTATTTCTTCTTTCTTTCTCCCCAATCCTCTCATTCTGAATGTAAACAATAAAATTAGAACTCCTATAGTTACTATAAAAAATATTACAGTGGCTATAGTAGCCCCCATGCCCATGCCATAACCACCTCTTCCGGTTGGGAAAAATGCCGATCTATAAAATAACGAACCAAAAAGATCAGTACCATACTGTGGATTTGCATAAGAACCAGTCATAGCATAAACAATATCAAATTGCGTAAAATCACCAATAAAGATTAGTATCGTAACTATTCCAATAATAGGTATAATTGAAGGAAATATTATATACCTAATCTCTGCTAAAGGTCCGGCACCATCTATTTTTGCGGCTTCTAAAACCTCGCTATCTATGGCATCTATACCTGCTGTATAAAATATGATTGATGTACCCAGATACTGCCAGCTTGTAACAATAGCTATCACTACTAATGCTATTGATGGAGTACCAAGCCACGGTCTTACTAAAAATCCCAGTCCTATTACTTCAAGAAATTTATCAAAAATCCCCCAGACAGGATTTAAAATCAAAGTAAATAAAAAACCTGCTACAATTACTGATAACGTAGTCGGCAGGAAGCTTATTCTTCGGAAAAATGTATTTCCTCTAAATCTTCTTGTAACCAGTATAGCTATAAAAAATCCTATAAAATTTTGGAAAAAAGTTACAATCAAGAAAAATTTTACAGTGTTCCCAAAAGCTCCAAAAAATCTCTCTTTGTATGGGTTTTGGGTAAAAAGCTGTATATAATTTTGAAATCCAACAAATTCTCTTGGAACTATACCTGGACCACCACGAAAACTATAAAAAATCGCATGCAGTAAAGGGGCAACTAAAAAAGCAGTATAAATAATAAAACCCCCTGCTAGAAAAAGAAGAATAAAATAATTTCTTTTCTTCCTATACGCTCCTGTCATAAATCTCTCCTAAATACAGTACTTCCCAATAATAAAATAAATAATTAAATAATGCACCTATAATTCATTTACATTGATATTTATTTAAACTGTCCTGGTAAGTTAAACTTACCAGGACAGTTTTTTTCTACTATATATAGACTATACTATATATATCAGATACCTATAATTAATCCTGTAACGGCTCATACCATTGTTCCAGACCATCTTCAATATAAGCTGCTGCTTCTTCAGGAGTATAATCATCTGTGAAAAGACCAACCATAGCATCACACTGTAAATCGTATCCTGAAGGTACACCTGACATTAACTTCTCCCAAGTAGTTCTTATTGTTAAATCAGCGCCATTTGCAGCGTCAAGCATTTCTGTTGCCAGTGGATTCTCCAGTGTATAATCCCCTGGTATATAGGTGTAGAAACCTGGTGTTGCATTCATAAACAATGTAGCAAATTCCGGAGCAGCGAGCCAATTTGCATATGCTAATGCAGCATCAAGATTTGCTGAATCCTTATTTACTCCTACACCAAAGTCAACATGGAAACAATACTGCAAAGTATCGCCTGCATTTTCAACCGGCGGTGCAAACCAACCTACATCATCTGATGTCATTCCAAGGCCCTCAAATGTAGCTATTTCCCATGATCCACCTATATACATAGCAGCCTGTCCTGTTCCAAACATTTGTTGCATATCAGTATAGGTAATAGCTTCATAACCTTCCGGTAAGAAAGGCTGCAATTCGTCCATAGCTGCAAATGCAGCCACAAATTTCGGATCAGTAAATTTCATTTCTCCAGCTAATAGAGCCACCCTGCTTGCTTCACCACCATAGAAATTGGCGCCTAATCCACTGAACATAACTTCATATAAGTCCCATCTATCGTTGGTGCCCTGAGCAAGAACTGTTTCTCCGCCATCTTTCAATGTCTGGCATATTTCAATAAATTCTGCCCATGTTGCCGGCTCTTCCAAACCATACTGTTCAAATATAGCCTTGTTGTAATAAATTCCATGAGTTACTCCAGCCATTGGTACTCCATATATGACACCATCATCTGTAGCCCATGCATTTATTGCTGACGAAGCTAAATCTGCTAAAACTGGTACTTCATCATTCAGTTCAGCAAGATAACCGCCATCATAAACAGCTTCACCATCATCAAAAGAACGCAAGAACATTACATCCGGTCCTGTCCCTGTCTCCAGAGCAGAAAGCAGCGCAGCATCATATTCAGTGTTCTTTGTTGGCGTAAAACTAATCGTTACATTTGGATATATTGCAGTAAAATTAGCATTCATTTCATCCCACAATGCAATATCTTCAGTTCTCCAGCTACCAAATGTAAGTGTTACATCTTCTCCTCCTGCTAATTCTTCTACTACTTCTTCTTCTTCCTCTGCTACTTCTTCTTCGGCTACTTCTTCTTCGGCTACTTCTTCTTCAGCAGCAGCTTCTTCTCCCTTACAACCTGCAAGTGAAAAAACTGCTATCATAGACATACTAAGTAACACTACTACTAGCCATAATAATGACTTTTTCATCTTTACACTCTCCTTCCAATAATTACTTAAACAACGATCTCTAACGAAATCCTTCCTGAGATTTGTTTTAGTACTTTAGCATTAATAATGCTAGACCTTACTCTAACAAATCTCATTTATTCTACATTCAACCCCCTTTCTATTTTTCCCCCTTTATCGATCTAAAAGGAAAAAAAATTAATATAGTAATTATAATACATTTTTTTAATATAGTAATTATAATTAATATCTTTTATATTTATTTAACCTCAAATCAAGAAGAAATAGAAAAATGAAATATCTCTTGCAAAGGAATAGCTGCAGAAGCAATTATTCTAAAATCCTTTCCTAAAGAAATCGGACAAATTTCCAGTCTATCAGTTGAATTTGTCAAAGCTTGCTGAAACACTAATTTTTTTACCTGATCAATAAGGAAATGGTTATCATAAGCAACTTTTCCCCCCAAAATAATTATATCCGGATTTAATAAATTAACTAAATTAACTATCCCTGTTGCAAGATACGCTGCAGTATCTGTTATAATTTCTTTTGCTAATTGATCATTTTTTTCCAATGCACTACGAAAAATCGATGGAGTAATTCGATTCATGTCCCCTTTTACCAGTTCCAACATTATTGTGTTTATCCCTTGTTCTATAGAAGATAATACTTTGGAGTATATAGCAGGCCAGTTAACATAATTTTCAAGACAGCCTCTATTCCCACAATCACAGAGAATACCATTTCTATCTATGGTTGTATGGCCAAACTCTCCTGTCCCACCACTGCACCCCCTAAAGATATGCCCATTTACTACAATTCCGGCTCCTACTCCATCATCAATTGTAATATAAATTAAATTTTTAAATTTTCCATATTCCCCAAATCTCTTCTCGGCTAACACAATGGCATTGGTATCATTTTCTAACCAAATTTTTAGTTTAAACTGTTTCTCCATCATTTCTTTTAAAGGAATGTTCTTTAATTTTAACTTTGTATTTTCACAAATTACAGCTTTGTTTACATCAATAATTCCGGGAGAGGTAATGGAAATCCCAATACATTTTGTTAAATCCGGATATGCTTTTAAAAATTGACTAATTGACTTTATAAGATAATCGATAACTAATTTACCTGTTAGATTATGAACAGGAAATTTTTTTTGCCTTCGAACTTTTGCTTCCAAATTTGTCTCAGCGATTATAATAGAGGAATTAGTAATAGCAACTGCGATAATAAATTTACTATCTGAAAAAAATTTAACAAGAATAGGTTTTCTTCCACCACTGGATTTCCCTACACCATCCTCATATACAAATCCCTGTTGAATTAATTCTCTTACTGCAGCAGTCACCGTTGTAGAGCTTATCTTGTACTTTTTAGCTATTTCGCTTCGAGAAATAGGACCATAATTTTGTATTGTTTTAAGAACTATAGATCTATTTAATTCTTGAATTAATTTTAAATCCCCAGTTCTTTGCATTTAATTAAACCTCTTTTATAGACTTACTTTTTCCAGTGACTTTATTAAGTATTTTAGCTTATAGTACAGTAACACATAATTATTGTCAATAAGAATTTCTTTAGATGTGAATTTCTTTAGATGCTGTTATTCTGCTATATTGTCACCTCTAAGTTATTCAAGTACTTTAAAATTCTTTAAAAAATCTAAAAAACTTTAAATTCATTAGTAATTATTAGTGTAAAATTTAATGTGGTAGTTAGAGAGAGAAGAAGAACAGTATCAGTAATAGCATTTCTTTATTTTTTTTAATTATTACTCTAAATTAAAAGATTACAGATTTTCTAAGAGCTAACTTTATTGCACCCTCAACTGGCCTTTTAGTAAGGTACTTAAAATTGATTTTTGTAAATTTACTTTTCAGTTTTCTCATTAAAACAGATTTAAAATATTTCTCACACTTAAAAACATTTCCAACAAAAACAAGGTCAAACTCTTTATATGCTAAACCAAGTTTATCTACTACAGTTTTTACTGAAATTATGGCTTCGTCAGCTTCCTCTTTCAATATTTTTTTGCTTATCTTATCACCCATTTCCGCAGTTTTACATACTGTTTTAGCAATCGCTGCAACTCTATCTTTTGAAAAATAATCACTATAAGCCCACTTTATCAACTCTGATATATTCTTAATGTTTAAATCTTCTAATACCGTTTTAGATAAAAGAGTACTTTCTCCTCTTCCATCATATGCTCTCATTAAAGCCCTAAGCGCTTTTATGCCAATTTCATACCCGCTTCCTTCATCACCTAAAATATAATCCCAACCATTCACCTTTGCTTCTCTGCCTTGTTCATTTATACCATAACAGTTACTGCCAGTTCCACAAATAATCATTACGCCATTTTTACTATCGCTCCCTGCAGCCAGACCAATCCTTGTATCATTACATATAATAATTTTATTTCTGTCCAAATACTTTTCAATTACATCATTGAAGATTATCTCTTTATAGATCTTTGTATCTTCATTAGAGTCATTTCCTGCCAAACCAAAACAGGTACTTTTAAAAATTAGCTTGTGTTTATTTCTTAAACCTAAATTCTCAATAACTGAGATAACTGCATTATTTATATTCTCCTTAGCACTTTTTACCCCTATACTTTTATAATTGCTTGAACCAGATTCACTTTCTGCCATATGATTACCTTTAATATCAGCAATCAGTGCAGCAGTTTTTGTTCCACCGCCATCAACGCCTAATATATAATCCAACTATCTCTCCTCTATGTGTAACTTAAAAAATCTTAATTTAATTGTTTATTACCCCAAAATTTAAATCCATCAGCACTTACTCTCCCTTAAATGCTCCTGCAGTTAATCCCTTTATAAACTGTCGTGATAAAATTAAATAAAAAATAATCACAGGCAGCGAGGCCATAGATAAAACTGCAAATATCAATCCAAAATTAGTTTCATACTGTCCGTATAACAGTGCTGTTGCTAAAGGAACGGTTTTCATACTATCCGATCTTATTAATATTAATGGGAACCAGAAGTCATTCCATATTGGTATAAAATTGACAATAGCTACAGCGGCAAGAGCCGGCTGGAGTAAAGGAACTATTATTTTATAAAATATTCTGGGCTCGCTGCAACCATCTATTCTGGCTGAATTGCTTAACTCTTCGGGAATCAACCTGATAAAATCAGTAAGAATGAATACTCCAAATGGTATGCCCATTGCAATATAAATTATTATCAGAGATGTTATATTGTCAAATAAATGCAACTTTATCATAGTCTGTAATATGCCAATAGTACCCAATTTGATCGGAACTATTAAACCGGCAATAAAATAAAAATAAATGAACCTTTTCCCAAAAAATCTATACTTGGCTATTACAAATGAAGCAAGAGATGAAATAACTAAAATGAAAAAAATTGACGTAACTGTAACTATAATACTATTTCTAAAATAAATCCCATAATTTGATATTTTTAAAAGTTTTATATATCCATCTAAAGTAAAAACATGAGGTAAACCGTATGGATTTGTAAAGATTTCTTTATTTTCTTTAAGTGATGTTATTAACATCAAAAAAATTGGGTAAAATATAGTTACAGCATAAATCGACAAGATTATGTAAATAAGCGATTTTGTTAACAGTGGTTTTTTAGTCCTGGCCATTTATACCTTTCGCAAGTTTTGTAATATCAAAATACAATTGTAAATTAAGCACCTTCTTTATCTTTTAATCCCTTCATTCTGAAAATATATAACCAGAATATAACTCCTATAAATACTATTAAAAACATAATAGTAGCTACAGCAGCTCCCATACCCATACCCCATCCGCCTCTTTCTGCAGATTGAAATGTAACCCTGTAAAATAAAGAACCGAATAAGTCCGTGCTATAGGTGGGATTACCTCTTGTCGTTGCCATCGCATATATAATATCAAACTGAGTGAAATCTCCGATAAAAATCAAAATTGTCACTATTCCAATAACAGGCAGCAGTGATGGGAATAAAATATATCTGATCTCAGCCAGGGGCCCGGCTCCGTCAATTTTAGCCGCTTCTAAGACCTCCTCATCAATACCGTCAATACCAGCCATGTAAAATAATATTGCCTCACCCATCCACTGCCAGCTAATAACAATAGCTATTACTGGCAGCGCTGTCGTTGTACTACCCAACCAGGGCCTTATTAAAAAACCCAGCCTTAAGAATTCAAGAATTTTATCAAAAATGCCCCATACCGGATTTAACATTAGACTAAAAAGAAAACCCACTACCAGTACCGATAATGTAACCGGCAGGAAGCTTATTCTCCTGAAAATCTTATTTCCCCAAAATTTCCTGGATATTAACACTGCCATAAAGAATCCAACAACATTCTGGATTAAAGTTACTATTAAAAAGAACTTTACATTATTCCAAAAGGCATTTATAAACCTGTCCTTAAATGGAAACTGGGTAAAAAGCCTTATATAATTTCTAAATCCAACAAATTCAGTAGGAGTAGACATACCCTCACCGGTATAAAAACTCAGGAACATAGAGTTCAATATGGGTACAACCATAAAAATTGTATATATAATAATCCCTGATGCCAAAAAAAGAGGGATAAAATACCTTATTTTCTTCTTGTTAATACTCGACATTAATTTCTTCCTATCTCCAACCACATACGGCTCCAATAAATATGAACATTAGCCTACCTGTAATATTTACATAAACTGTCCTGGTTAAAAATTAGCCAGGACAGTTTATACGTATCATAAACAGAAGAGAGTTTTAAACACTATCTTTTTATTCCATAAAAGGCTCATACCAGGTATTCAAAGCATCTTGAACAAGCGCTGCTGCCTCTTCGGGAGTCAGTACATCAGTGTACATTTTTATTAATGCTTCTTCCATCATACCATTGCCGCTGGGCTCTTGTCTTGACATTCTTTCCCAAACAGTTCTGACTGTTAAATCTGCACCACTTGCAGCATTCAGATTGTCTAATGCTACATCATCTTCAAGAATATATTCACCGGTAGGATTGGGAGTATATGAGAAGAAGCCCGGTAAATTTTCCATAAATAATTGAGCAAATTCCGGTGTACTTGTCCACTTCAAGTATCTTAAAGCTGCGTCGTAATTTTTTGAAGCTTTATTTATTCCTACACCCATATCAACGTGGAAGCAATACTGCAGAGTATCGCCTTCATTTTCAACCGGTGGTGCAAACCAGCCTAAATCATCCAATTCAGCATCCCTGAAAATGCCAATCTCCCAGGACCCGCCAATAAACATAGCAGCCTGTCTTGTTCCAAACATCTGCTGCATAGCAACATAATTAATAGCTTCGTATCCACTCGGGAAAAATTGCTGAAGTTCATCCACGGCTTTAAATGCGTCTACAAAAGGCTCATCTGTTAGTCTCATGTCACCAGCCATAAGAGCCTGCCTGCTTGCTTCACCACCGTAGAAATTAGCACCTAACCCGCTGTATATAACTTCATATAATGGCCAGCCATCACCAGTACCCTGGGCAAATACTGTTTCCCCGTTATCCTTTAAGGTCTGGCAAAGATCAATAAATTCTGCCCATGTTGCCGGTTCTTCCAGGCCGTATTGTTCAAATATATCTCCGAGGTAGAAGACTCCATGGGTTACACCTGCAATTGGAACACCATATATTGCACCATCATCTGAAGCCCATGCATTTATAGCTGCAGAAGGAAAGTCGGCTAGTTCCGGTATTACATCATTTAACTCTGATATATACCCGCCATTATATATAAGCTCCCCAGGATCAAACGATCGTAACCATATTATATCTGCACCAACACCTGTTTCAAGAGAAGAAGTGAGCTGTGCATCATACTCTGTATCTTTTATAGGCTGAAAATCAACAATTATATCCGGGTTCTCTTCCATAAATACAGCATTTATTCTGTTCATTCTCTCGATATCTTCAGTTCTCCAGCTAGTTAATTTTATCGTTACTTGCTCACCTTCAGGAACTGCCTCCGCAGCTTCCTCTTCTGCTACTGCTTCCTCTTCTGCTGTTTTCTCTTTACATCCTGCAAGCGAAAAAGTTGCTACCATAGATACAGACAGCAGTACTATTAGTAACCACAATAATGACTTTTTCATTTCTTTTACACGCTCCTTAGAAATTATTTACTTAGTAAGTAAATTTTAATAAAATATTTTTTGAGATTTGTTTAGGTTTTTGATCTCAACGACAAGGAGTCATTCCTGGACAAATCTCATTTTCTTTTACCATATACACCTCCTTTCTCATTTCTTGAACTTTTCCCATAAATTCATACTAAATCTAAAATTTTTTATTTTGTCTATAAACTATCACCTCACTTTCTTACCTTAATTTTTCAAACAAAGCTGCCGATTTTGTTCATTTATATTTATCACAATTAAAAGGAAGATTATTTTTAACACACATATTTTATTAAATCATTTTTAATTTTTTAAGATACTACCTCTTGTTCAATTTTATAAGGAAATTTATTCATCAACAGGGTTTCTATTGCCTGAAAAGAAGCACCTACTATACCAGCATCTTCACCAAGCAAAGATAACTTAATCTTGGGAATCTCAAAAGGCATTGAATCTCTAATCTTCTCTTTGATCGGTTCTAAAAATAATCTATTTACTTCAGGCAAGTTACATATATCACCACCTAAAACTATAATCCGGGGATTTTGAATTAAAATTAAATTAATTATCCCAATAGATAGATAATCAACCATCTCTGTTATAATATCATTTGCAAGCTCATCACCGCGGGTTGCTGCTTCGCACACCATATAAGGTTCTATTTTTTCGATGTCATTTTTTATCATTTCAGTGATAATAGTTTTTCTACCATTTCTGATTTCTATTATTGCTTTCTTTTTGATGCTCTCCACCGATGCAAATTTTTCTAAAAAACCTTTATTTTTTACCTTAAAACCTAAATTTTCAACATTAATTATTGTAAATCCAACTTCACCTGCTGATCCAAGAGAGCCTCTAAACAGGTGATTGTCAATAACTATTCCTGCCCCGATTCCATTACTTATTTCTATAAATATAAAATCTTTAAAGTTTTTCCCCTCCCCGTAATGTTTTTCTCCCAGAGCAGATAGGTTAACATCATTTTCTATATAAACAGGGATATTAAATTCACTGCCAAGAATTTCTTTTAAATTTAAATCCTTCCAATTTCCATAAAGAGGAGCACTTATAATCTTTCCGTTGTCTATATCAATAACAGCCGGAACTCCGACACAAATAGCTTTTAGACTACCCCATCTCATTTTTTCATACTGATGATATCTATCCAATATTTCTTTAATTTCATTTATTATTTTTTCTGCCATATTTTTATTATTTGAAATCTTAAAGCCCCTATATTTCTCAATTATTTCCCCATTAAAATTTGCCAGGGCAAGCTTAAATTTTTCTTTTGCCAGATCTATCCCTATAACAAAACCTTTGTCCTGTTTTATCCTTATAAGAGTTGGTCTTTTACCGCCCTTGGTCTTCAGTTTATCTGCCTCAACGACATACCCATCTTTAATGAGTTTATCTACCACTCTTGATACTGCAGAAGGACTTATCTTTAAATCATTTGATATTTTTATTCTTGAAATAGGTTCATTTTCGCGAATATAATTAAATATTATTGAAATATTTATTTTATATTGCAGCTCTGCGCTTGCTGTCCTTAAAAATTTGAGTGATCTTTCCATATAAAAATTTATAAAGGTTATTTCTTTCTAGTAAAGAAATAATAACAGACACAAATACTCCTGTCAAATATTTTTTAAACTTTTCTTATACCCCAATAGCCAGGGCAAGTAGAAAATCTAATATAATTACCACTATTCTATCCTTTGAGAGATGGAATGAAATTTTTCTAGATTCAGTTGTAACTGCTTTCCTGTGCCTCATCGCTAACATCCTAATTTTAACTACTATATTTAAAGATGTAGTTTTTATCTTTAAATATAGGGAACTGTCCCAATTATTTAAATAATTTCGTTTAGATTTTTATATGATGCAACGATACAATTTCAATTATATTTTAAATAAAGCAATTCGCAGCAGACCTGTATTTATGCCAACATAAAGATCAACAGTTCCAGCCTTCTGTTTTAACAATAATGTCACCATCAGTGAAATCTTCCGGGACCATAGCTTTTATCTGAACTGATTCAGATGGAAATAGTGAGACACAGTTATCGCTCCAGAAAACCGGGGCAATAATCTTGTTTGTATTTTTGTTATATAATTTGATCCAGATAAAAAAGGCCAGATATTCACCTGAATTTGCGATTGTTACAGTTACATAATAAGTATTATTTATCTTTTCCACATTTAAAACAGCATCTATATGTGCCCGGGGTATTTTTCTTATCAAACTCATGTCTGCGTGAGTTTTAAGGGGAGAATAATACCAGAAATATTCACCTGTAAAAATATCCTTATTTGTCGTCAACCAGTATAATTGTGTGCTCTTTACAATTTGGTTCTTTTCGATACTGAGTTTTAAAAAATAGACTGCTGAGAGATCATCAATCGTGGGTAAAGTAAAAATTTTCTCCCTCTTTTCCTTTTCGATGTTGATTGTTAAATCTGTAGATAGTTTTTCTGTCAAATCAGAGTTGTAGATTTTAATGAAAACTTTTGAGTCTGGATAACTTTTTAGCTCATTATTAATAATCCAGATTGAATGATCGTCATATGAATATTGAATATGTAAAGGTTCACAGGCCTTTTTTGTACCGAAAAATGCGCCTGTTGGATTTAGAAAATAATCATATAATTGCCAGATAAGACTTGGCCAGGGACTATTATGCATCCAGCCGATAATACCTGTTGCTTTCGGAAAATTTCGGTTATGTGCTTCATACATTGCTCTCCAGCTTTCATATCCCAGAACCTGGGCAGTTTTTAAATAATCGGAAAGATCTTCAGGTTGGCCATAGCGTTTTGAAATTGCTTCATCAATTTTTTTAGTATTATTAAACTCGTCTCCGACTCCGGCATGATGATTCCATGCCTCGCTTCCAACATACAATTGATCCCTGGGAAGCATCTTTTCTATACTTTCCATTATGGGAATACAGACATCCGGACAGGTTTCAGTGTTAAAGCGCTCCGCATACCCCTGTCTTTCCTGATCATACCAGTATATCGGAGGCACATACGAATAAGGACCGGTCATCTTGACCCCGGTAACACCTGTAAGTTTTGATTGTTTATGTGATGCACTTGAAATTCTTGGCAAATTATTATAGGTTTCCTGTAAAACTTCCAGATAGACTCGTTCCACATTTTCAGGAGGCGGAAAATCGCTCCCATAAAACCAGGCAGCAAATGAGGGATGATTCCGTAAACGCAAAATCTGAGATCTCTCAGATTCTCTAGCGACATCAATATCACCATATTTCCAGATATCCCATTTTTCAAAATGATTACAGCAAGGCCAGCCGGCAAGCACCAGTATACCTTTTTGATCGCATAGATCCCAGAAATAGTCAGTAGCCAATTTCCCTTCCAGGCGTACTGCATTCATATTTAAATTAATGAGAAAATCAATATCAATTTCATCCTGTCTCTTTGATTGACGTAACATTAAATCGGGGGACCATGCAGTTCCCCGGATTAGTAATTCTTTACCATTAATGAGAAATAATCGTGCTTCATGCTCGTTAGTGACTGTCTTAATTTCGCGAATTCCAAAAGTAATGTTTGTGCTGTCTGAAATATTATCTTTTGTTTTTAAAATCATTCTGAGTTTGTACAATTCCGGTTTCCCTAACTGATATGGCCACCATAAGCTGGGATTTCTTATTTTTAATTGGGAGAATTCATGGTGAGTGAAAATGAGTTTGTTTGTAGATAGTGGGTCGACTGTAATGTGTTTCTTAAACGTTATATTTTCTATGGTGCATTCGATTTCTGCCTCTATTGTGTGATCCTGAGTATTAACTATCTCAGTTTCAATCGTCAGTTCTGCTTCATCCAGTGTATGGGTATTGAGCCAGCTGTGGACAAATGTATTTTTCAAAGCAACCGGTCCAGAAGAATATAAAATTATAGGCTGCCAGATTCCCATGTTATCATCCGGCATGCCTGGCGCCCAGTCAATAAAGGTTATTGCCAGATCATCGGGTTCAGGTGAAAAGACTTCAACAGCCAGAGCATTTTTTTTACCAACCAGCACAAAATGAGTGATATCAAAATCATACAGTCTAAAGGTTCCGTTCACATAATCGGTACTGGCAATTCTTTTACCATTGAGCCAGATATTTGCAGAATAATTAATTCCGCGAAAGTTAAGCCAGATTCGTTGCCCCTCCAGGGAACTATCTAAAACGAATTCAGTTCTGTACCACCAGGATTTTCTAAAGGGACTATCTTCTGGCTTGTATTGTAGTGAAAAATTAGTATCCCGGTTTTTCTTGTAACCGGGAATTTTTAACAAATTTAGTCCAAAATAAGGGTCATCATAGATTTTGTTATCTACCAGGGCTGCAATGACCGTATTTGGAATACTTGTGGGATACCATTTATCATGTACATAACCCGGTGCTGATATGGTTTCTCCATAGTCATTTATATCTTTTGAGCAAATTAAAAACCAATTATCACTTAATGCCTGCTTCATCACTCTGTCCCCGCATATTTAAAATTACTTTTTATGGTGAGATAATTTAAGTTCATCTATAATATTTATTTTCACGTAAAAACAAACATAGGCACCTGTTCTGCTGTTAAACCTCCCGGTGGATTGGGTGATGCGTCTCTTTTATCTGTACCAAAACAGTATAGAAGAGAGGAAGTCACTAAATGAAAAGACATTATTAAAACCTTACTCATAACTAGAATACTCCTTTATAAATATTTCTTTCTATCTTTTCAACCAATAATGTTTTCCAAATCCCTTCAACTGAAAATACCATCTTTATCTTGTTCAATTAAAACACTGTATTTTATTTTTTACTCTTCATATATTGCCTTGCCTGATACATAAAGGCTTCCAGACGGGTTTCAGTTGTTTCCTGCTCCAGTCCATCAAAGGCAAGATTCAGCCAGGGTATCTGTACTCTTCTCTAATTCTCTTTGAGATTGCATTAACAATATTCCCGGGAATATAGGTAAAGGGAAATACATTTATAATCCCATCAGCACCATTTTTAATCCAGTCTTCAGTTTTTACCAATTTCAATAATAAATCTAAATTAGCCACAAAATCTTTACCTTATCTTCTAAGGTTTTAAATTCTTTATCACCGGTTATAATTTCTCCTTTATTAAGTTTTGCTAAGGCAGCGGTAAAACAATCAGCATAGGATATTTTTTTAGTAGCTTTAAAGCGAGCTGCTTCTCTAGCAAGCTGTACATCAACATTAATAATATCAATTGGCAGGGTTGTGATTATTTTTTCAATTTCATTTAATTTTTCTTGTCCACACTCCCGTAGAATAATATAGTAGACCTCTCCATAATTTACCGATGTCATTAGTAAATTATTATTTTTCTCTACTGCATTAATAAAAAATGATCCAACCTTCTCAAAGCCAGCCTCTTTCTCTAAAAAAACTAATAGGCCATGCGCATCAAGGATTCTTGTCATAGTTTAAGTCTCTCTTTCTTTATCTTTTGAACGCTCTTCAAGGAGTGCTCTTGATAATTTCCCCTTGGTCTGTAAAACACCGGCTATTTTTTCAAAATATTCTTGTGTAACAGGTTTAAGAACCAACTCATCGCCTCTCTCTTCAATGTATAGCTTTGTTCCTCTTTTTATATTATATTTTCGGCGAATTTTTGAAGGTATTACAATTTGTCCCTTTGTAGTTACAACTGTGTTAACCATATCTTGTTCCCCCTTTCTGTAAAATATATATCATATAAATTAAGGTACGTCAATAATTATTTCTCTTACCTTTAAATAATGTAATACTTTAACATAATATTCAGACTTATATAGGATTGCAAAGTTACAAATAAACGAATTACTCCAATATGCTCCCGTGCTGTTTGAAGAGTTGACTGTTTATCATGGCGGCTATTTGCGCGATAAACAAGAGTTATTAATTCAATAGTCTCTTTTTCATGCTTTTGTCATTTTTCACCCTGATTGTACTGCTTTTTCAACCTCATTGTACCAGTCCCTAATTTATTAGTTAATATTATATCAAATTTTTATTTTGGTCTATTCTTACAACCAATTGATGAGTTGGGTAAATTAGACAGTAGAAAATATTAAAGTCTTTAACTTAGAAACTTATTTATTCCATCCCAATAATAGGAATCTTTAGTTTTGCTATTTCTTGTTCTTCATATATTGCTTTGCCTGATACATAAAGGCTTCCAGACGGGTTTCAGTTGTTTCCTGCTCCAGTCCATCGAAGGCAAGATTCAGCCAGGGTATCTTGTACTCTTCTCTAATTCTCTTTGAGATTGCATTAACAATATTCCCGGGAATACAGGTAAAGGGAAATACATTTATAATCCCATCAGCACCATTTTTAATCCAGTATACTGACTTTCCAATACTCAGAGCTGCCTCTCCGAACCACTTGATTATGTAAGGTTCGGCATTGTCCCAGATATCATAAATGCCGGCTTCTTTATCTTCTCTCAAGAAACCCTTTAGCGGTTTTTCCAGTTTGTGGTGGCAATTTTCCAGTAATTTATTAATAATCCTATTTACGATATAAAACCCTGTTCCTCTTACAAAATCACCGGTAAGCTCAGCCAGTTCCCGGCAACCAATTCTATTTCCGCTTTTGTTACCATTAATACTAAATGATTTTATAATCTTATAATAAATATCAGTCTGTTTGGTTATAATATCTATTTTTCTGGTAGCAGTAGTATGATACGGCCACTCTCCAAATGAAGGGATCTCCACCTCTCCGCCCTGTGCTTCAACTCTCTTTATAATCTCATTATTGCTATAAGGATGATTCCTGACAAATATTTCACCCACTATGCCTACCCGTGGTTTATCTGTTTTTTTAATTGGTATATTCTCAAAATCTCTTCTGGCATCTCTTAAAATACTGACCATCCTGTCCAGCATTTTAGACATAGGATCATTTTCTACAGACTGGCATACATCTTCTATATATTTTTCATAAACTTTATTTGTTTTTCCTTTTTCTATCTCATAAGGCCTTGTTTGCCGGAGCATTTTATTCAGGTAGTCTACAGTAAAAATACCACACATTGCTTTCATAAGCAGTATGAATCCCTTTAACCCCTGCATATCATACTCCCTGTAAAACTGGTTGCCTTCAGGAGCGCCAGGCGCAATAATGGGCACATCTTCGTACCCCAACTCCTTAATTATTATTTTTTGCATTTTATTATACTGCCCAAACCTGCAGGGCCCATATGTCTGGGGCATCAGGAAAGCTACTTTTCGGGGGTCGTTATTTCTTAATGTCTTTATAATATCTCCGGTGGTTATAATAAATGGATAACATTCCTTCCCCAGCGTATATCTTCTGCCCAGTTTAAGTGTCTCGTCATCAGAATATAGCATCTCAGCATTAATTCCTTCTGACCTGAAAGCAGATTTCAGAACAACAGCACCGTCACCCATATAAGGGATATATATTACCCTGCCCTGGCTTTTCTTAAAAACAGCATCTTTTCCTTTAGTTTTTGTTTGGGCCTGTGAAAAATCTTTCATATTTTTTACATTCATCAGGGAATCTATAAATGCTTCGCATCTAGTTATGACACCAGCTCCTGCAGAATGCTCGTCTACCTCCAGTTTTAAAAATGGTCTGTCCATCTCCCTCTCAAAATACTGGAGTATGAAAGAATCAGGACCACAGCCAAAATTAGTAATATAAACCGGGAAAAGCCTCCTGTCTTTATTAATTATCTTAGCCGCGCTCATAATTCTATCCCCGAATTCCCAGTATAGGTTTGGCCATTCTTCTGAAATGTCAATAGAGTCCACAGAAAGGTAATCAAGCGGAATTACTTTAAAGCCAAGTTCCCTTAGTTTTCTGGGAACATCCATGCTGATTGCCCTGTCACAACTATTATATGATCTGCTGGTTACAACAATTGCAATCTCGTCATCTTTCAGGCTGCCAAGCACCTCTTCCCCTCTTTTTTTAACAGATGAGTGAAATTTATTCTGGGCAAGATAAGCCTCCTTTATGGCTTTTCTTATTGACCTCCTGTCTTTTCCAAGCTCTTTACCCAATCTGGTCAACTGTTTTTCTTTTATATATTCTCCAAAACTGAAATTAAAAATAGGAGCAAGTATCTTAACTTCTCCTGTATCTATGGCAGATTTTACAATTGACCAGGTCCCCTGGATAAAAGGACAGGGATAACTTCCAGTCCTGTCCCCTTTAATATTTTTTTCTTTGGTAGGCATATCCCTGGTAGTTGGCAAGAATAGGTAATCAACTCCCTTCTCCAAAAGATTCTGCACATGTCCAAGAGTGGTCTTCATTGGGAAACAAGTTTCAGCTACAGAACACTGGAGCCCATCATTGATTATCTTTTTATTGGTCTTATCTGACAGGATAAAATCAAAACCCAGCTCTGAAAAGAATGCATTCCAGAAAGGATAGAATTCATGTGTAAGCATAGAATAGGGCATACCAACTTTTTTCGCTCCTTTATTGTCTTTAGGTTCGTAGGAATTCAAAAGGAAGTTTTCACGTTCAGCAAAATAATCCGGAATATCGGTACTTTTTGAGTCTCCCTTTTCATACTTTTCACATCTGCCGCCATAAAATAATGAAGGCTGCCCTTTAATGGAAATCTTTTTTATCTCACACCTGTTCGGGCAACCCTTGCATTCAAAAGAACTATGAGAGTAGCTTATTTTAGATATATTTTCAAATCCTCTGAATTTTGTCTTTTGGGGGGAATTTTTAAGCACTATAATTGCTGTCCCTATTGCCCCGGTTACTTCATGGTTTTCCGGTACAATTACTTCTTTGCCCAGATAATTTTCAAAAGCAGCTATAACTGACCTGTTGAACGCAACCGCACCCTGGAAGAAAATCTTTTTACCTATTTTCTTTCTTCCAACTACCCGGTTTATATAATTCATGGTAATAGAATAAGCAAGACCGGCCAGGATATCTTCAATGCTGGCGCCTTTCTGATAATGTGAATAAACATTGGTTTCCATAAAAACTGTGCAGCGCTCTCCCAGATTTAACGGACTCTCTGCTTTCAATGCTATATCCCCGAAATCCTCTATTTTTATATCAAATCTTTCAGCCTGCTCTTCAAGAAAGGAACCGGTACCAGCAGCACAAACTTTATTCATCTCAAAATCAACCACCACACCATTTTCCAGTGATATAAATTTTGAATCCTGACCGCCAATTTCAAAGATAGTATCAACCAGGCTGTCAATATCAGCCGCTGCTGTTGCCTGGGCGGTTATTTCATTTATTACCATATCCGCACCTACAAAATCCCCTATTAAATACCTTCCGGAACCTGTGGTACCCACACCTTTAACATTGATTCTATCTCCGACTTTACTGCCAATAATCTCAATTCCCTTTCTTACCGCCTCTATTGGCCTTCCTGCTGTCCGCAGGTAACATTTTTCAATAAGTTTTTTGTTTTCATCTATAGCCACAACGTTAGTGCTTATTGAACCGACATCTATACCAATATAGGCGTCAACTTTCTTATTGCCAAAACTATATTTAAGAGTTTTTTTAGAAGGCAGTTTGGATTTAGCCAGAGCCAGAGGAGCAAATGTTTCTCTCTTATATTTAAAATTTCTAAGATATTCATCTAATTTATCTGCTAATCCGGAAATATTTAAATCCTCTACCATTACCTTTGAGCTTAAACTTAATGCAGCCCCAATAGCCCCTATGGATGCCCTGTGCTCTGGGATTAATACTTTTTCCCCCAACGTATCTTCAAAGGCCTTGATCATGGCTTCGTTAAAAGACACCCCACCACAGAAAATTATGGGGGGTACAAATTTTTTACCCTTTACAATCCCCGATTTAAAACTTCTTGCCATTGCGTAACATAAACCAAGAATAATATTCTCATCGCTTGCTGCTTCCTGCTGGAGATGTATCATATCTGTTTTTGCAAACACGCTGCATCTGCCGGCAATGGTTGATGGATTTTTTGACTTTAATGCTAACCTGGTAAATTCTTCTATAGTCAGGTCAAACCTTGAAGCCTGCTGGTCAAGAAATGAGCCTGTGCCTGCCGCACATAACTCATTCATTGCATAATCACCATAGGCAAGATCGATAAATTTGGAATCCTGGCCGCCAATTTCTATAACAGTTTTTGCATTCCGGTATAAAAATTTTATAGCACTGATTATGGCTTCTATTTCGTTAATAAAATCAAGACCAAGCAAGGATGCAATTTCTTTGCCTCCTGAACCGGTAAAACAAATACCGGTTATTCTATCTTTATAACCGCCTTTATACATTGATTCAATATCTTTTTTCACTGATTTTACAGGTTCTCCAAAGTGTCTTGTATATGGCAGGATTTCCACTATTTCTTTTTTTTCATTTATAATCGCCCTGTTGACACTAATTGACCCTATATCATAACCTATATATAAACCCACTACTTTCCCACTGATCCCTTCTAGATTATTTCTGGTATTATAATTTAAGAAGCTTAAAAATTAAAAACCATTAATATCCTGTTAAACAAAAACCATTTTTCATTATTAATTCAATATGCTAGCATATTAATTATATACGTCAATAAACCAATTTTAGTTTCATTTTTATTTACGCATGGAAATTATTCTTAACATCTTTCATTAATAAAATAGGTTAAACATAATGAATTGCCAACTTTTTCTATAATATTAATATTCGATATGTTAGAATTATTTATAAATACGATAAAGAGACCATGGCAAAATCAAAATATTTAAAAATTTTAATAATTTTAATTTTATTCCTATTTATAATCCCATTCATTTCTTCCTGCGACGAGGCGCTAATTGATATTTTTACCCAGATAAATTCTGACTGTTCCGGCACCAGGACTATTGATATAGCAGTTAAAACAGAGTATATCCAGAAGATCGGGGTGATCCTGGGCCAGAATCAATCCCTCATTGACAAGATATTTGAAAAACTCCCGGAAGGAGAATATAAAACTTATGAAGAAGAAGACTATACCCACTTCAGTTCCACTATTATTTTTGAAGACATAAACTTTCTCCAGCATATTTCAATAGATAATTTCTCTGAAACTCCTCCTGAAAGATTCTATGCCAAACTGGAAAAAGTTGATTACTTCTTTCATAGAGAATATTTCTTTGAAGATTATATAGATATGAAAATAGATGAGACACTCCTTGCCTCTTCAGATATAAATTCTGACTACAATCGGATTAATGATCTGGCTAAAGCAGACAGTAATATTTTAAATATAACCTATCAGGTAAAACTTCCGGTAAAAATAACCAGCCACAATGCAGATATAATTGGGGATAATAACATTGCCATATGGAATATAAAATATGGTGATGAGAAAAAAATATATATAGAAGGTAGAAAAACAAAACTGCTGACCTATTTTTTAATTGTAATTTTAGGTATTATTGGCTTATTTATAATTTTTATAATTTTTATGTTAGTCTTTAGCTCAAGGAGAAGTAAAAAACCACCTCCTGCCAGAAAACCGCTGTATTCCTATGACAATTATTTTAAAAGAGACAGATATTTTAATACTGATGATGAGTAAAACTGGAAGGATTAGGAAGACCGTTAAAAAATGAGTTGCAATACTTACAGATTATCTACACCGCTGACAGAAGAAAAGATCAGAAAATTAAAAGCCGGAGATACTGTTTACTTAAGTGGTATTATACTCGGAGCAAGAGATGCAGCTCACAAGAGAATTGTTGAAGCTATCAGGTACCATAAAAAATTGCCCTTTGATTTAAAAAATAAGACTGTATTTTATGTAGGTCCCTCACCGACCCCTCCCGGCAAAAAGAGCGGAAGTATTGGTCCCACCACCAGCGCCAGAATGGATAATTTAACCGAACCACTGCTTAAGGCAGAACTTAAAGCAATGATAGGAAAAGGCAGGAGAAGCGATAAGATAAAGGAACTTCTAAAAAAATATAAGTCTGTTTATCTTGTATCAGTAGGAGGCATTTCCGCATATCTTTCTACAAAAGTAAAAGATATTAAAATCATTGCATATAGTGATTTGGGGGCAGAAGCAGTACATGAGATAGTAGTAGAAGATTTGCCTCTGTTTGTAGCTTACGACATTTATGGCGGCGATATTTTTGAGTCAGCCCTTCTTGTGGAATGACAGCCCATAAAAACTGCCAGCGGGAAGGAAGCCATATGACAGGGAGCATACTCTATATTGCAGACCAGAGCAGTTGTTTTTCCGCCCAGACCCTGTGGTCCTATTCCAGTCTCATTTATTGCGCCCAGTATTTTCTTTTCTAACTGCCTGTATCTTTTATCCGGATTCCTGATCTCTAGATTTCTAAAGCTGGCTGTCCTTGCAAGTTTGACCACTTCTGAAGACGTCCCGCCAACTCCAATACCAACAATTACCGGCGGGCAGCATTTAGTAACATTCTTTTTTACCACATCTAAAACCAGGTTAATTATTTCATCCTCTCCGGTTGATGGATTCAGCATATAAAGATAGGAACAATTTTCACTACCTCCTCCTTTTAAATATATTTTTATATGAAGACCAGGACTGGAAGTAAAACTGGTACTAATGATTGCAGGGGTGTTGCCTGAAGTGTTTTTTCTCTCATATAACGGATCAGAAACTATTGATTTTCTAAGATAATTACTGATATAAATATCTGCTACTGCCTGGTTCAATAAGTTATTTAAGCTGCTGCTGTCCTCAATACAGATATCAGGACCAATATCAAGATCAATATAAACCAGGCCACAATCCTGGCATAAGGGGAGTTTTTGTTTTTTTGCAATTTTTGCATTTTCTAAAGTAAGTTCAAGGATTTTTTTAGCTCTCTCACTAATCTCTTTCTTAGCAGCGCTCTTAACAGCCTCTATAATATCACAAGGAAGATTAAAACTTGCTTCAATCAGAAGCCTTTTCGCTTCCTTTATTATTGTTGTAGTTTTTATATTTCTCATCTTTTCCAGGACAATCCGGATTTATACATAAATCCCAGGGTTTTCTCCCTTTATTTATAATTTTAACTATAGGATATCCACAATGCTTACACTCTTCCCTTGTCGTAACCAAAAGACCCTTCTGCGGAAGTGAAAATGTAGTTCTGCACCCGGGATAAGCATTGCATCCTATAAATCTTTTCTTTGTTTTTCTTGCGGTTCTGACAATTAAATCCCCATTACAATTTTCACCCGGACATTTACCCACTGCCAGATCTTCTCTGATTCCTTTTTTTATCTCCTGTGATATCTCATCCTTTTCATTTTGAAGAACAGTCATTACTTCACTTAACATCTTTCTTGACCTATCCACAACATCCTTCTTAGTCTCATCCCCGCTTACAATACCATCCATATACATTTCCAGCTCTGAAGTCATATCCGGTGATGATATCTTTTCAGCATGTTTTTTTAACATCCTGACTACTGCAATAGCTTTTTCAGAAGGCTGGAGAGGATTCCCACTTATATATCCTCTCAGGATTAAGTTTTGTATAATTGTATGGCGCGTTGCCTTTGTACCCAGACCAAGTTCTTCCATTTTTTCAACCAGCCTTCCCTGTGTATACCTTACTGG
>Ga0208047_1000207_pt1 | contig 22111 bp, 12 predicted proteins | sample Kivu_220m_FD_184162 | JGI IMG/M metagenome (GOLD analysis project Ga0208047, IMG submission 184162) | Freshwater microbial communities from Lake Kivu, Western Province, Rwanda to study Microbial Dark Matter (Phase II) - Kivu_220m (SPAdes)... | ecosystem: Environmental > Aquatic > Freshwater >...
ATAATACCGGTACTGATCCACTTCGCTATTGACTACCGGCTGTGTGATCTCCCAGTTCAGGATCAGGCCCGGCGATTCCGGTACCGGAACGGGGGAGGGGGGAAGGATAATATTTTTTTCCTGATAAGAGAAGTTTGAGAACCAGGCGCTTCCATCTACCGGTCCTTTCACCCCGATCCGTCCGGCCAGGTCACCCAGCTCCAGTTTGTTGATTATCAGTGTTTTTGAGGGTTCTCCTACCATTGTGACGCGAGCTTGCGTTCCATCCGTTTCCAGCCGGAAGTGGATCCAGCGGTTGACCGGGATCACGGCGGTTGAGGTATATCCATCACCATGAAAAAGCTGCCAGCAGGAAACGCCATGATAGACCGGGGTATACTGAAAAGCGTCAGCATTCAGGCCGTTCCCTTTATGAGGCCTGATATAGAATTCTTCATAATCGCGCGATGGCTGCTGGTGAAAAACAATGCCCGCATAGGAGCGGCCGCCAGTGACCCACGCATCCCATTCGATGATTCCGAAATGGAACCTGACCTCCTTCAGCAGGGCGATGCCCGCATACGCCTGCCTGCCGCCAATCTCCTGGGTTTTGCCGTTGAACAGATCCCATTTGTCAGCAGTGAATGGAATGGTTTCCTGGCCGGCTGAAGCGATGGAAACCAGCAAGGCCAGACTGGCTGAAGGCAACAATCCTTTTCCCATGATTTTTTTTCTAAAGATAAGCAGTCGAGGGAAAAGGATTGTTTTTAAACAGGGCCGTCTGCCGGTCAGAAATGACCGTTTGTCGATGAATTGCAGAAATGCACCATAATTCTTTACTGGGATGATTTAAACGCGAAATCATCCACAGTCACTGTCCCTTCTCCTTTACCATACACGCCCAGCTTCAGGCTTGAGAAACCGCCGAGGACGTTTTTCTGGTAACCCGAGACTTCAAGGGCGATCTCATAAGGTTCCCATTTTTTGCCGTCGATGCTGTAGGAGAGGTAAAGGGTGTAATGATCCAGCCTGACTTTTAAATATTTTATATCCGGATTTTTGACTTCCGGGCCCCAGTGTTTCCGGCCGTTGAATAAATCGAAAAGCACTCCGTTTTTCAGCCCGAGGCCTGCAAAATAGCCATCGGTGAAATAGACGATCAGCCCGGCTTCCACGTTTTCACTGGGTTTGATGTACACGGAAGCTTCATAATCAGGAGTTCCCGGCACCACATGCAAAACGTGGAGACGATCCTCTTCCGCGTTGAAGGTCAGCTTACCGTTTTTGATCCTGTAATCCTCTTTCAGGCTGATACCGCTGAAACTCCACTGCAGGTTGAGCTCCGGCTTGCTGAAATCATCCGGAGTGATGAGGTTGTTATCGACAATCTCATAGTTCAGTTCCTTCACCTGCGACTGGTACCACCCGTCATCGGTCCAGCTTATGGGCTCGATCAAAACGCTGCGGCCCATCGGTAAATGACCGTTTTGATATGCATGGTAAACGATGTACCACTGATCGGAGGAATCGGGAAAAATGGTTCCGTGGCCTTTTGACCACCAGGGTTCCGATGCTTTCCAGGTTTTGATTACGGGATTGTAGGGAGAATTTTCCCAAGGGCCTTCCGGCGATTTTGAGCGGGCGCAGACCGCCATGTGGGAGGTGGCCGGACCCGAGGTCCCTCCCTGAGCGGAAGTCATGTAATAGTAGGGCTCCCGGTAAACCAGTTTGGGCGATTCGAGGCAGAAACATTCCACTCCGTAATCATAAGGATAGATCCAGCCGTCATAGACATGCTTCATCACATCGGTAACCGACAGCCCGTCCGGTGCCAGCGGGGCCATCCGGCCACCATTCAGGTATAGCCAGCGCTTTCCGTCAGGAGTGGCGATGTGGCCCGGATCGATCCCCTTGATGTCAATGTGCACGGGTTCGCTCCAGGGTCCCTCCGGGTGCGGGGCGGTAATGACAAAGTTGCCGCCTAGATTGGTCGGAAAGTAGATGTAATACAAGTCTTTATATTTAACCATGTCGGGGGCCCATACCTCGCCGACCTTCGTATTCAGCGCGCGGGTCACCCTTTCCCAATGCTTCAGGTCATGGGATTTCCAGATCAGCAGTCCCGGAAAGAAATCATAGGAAGAGTTGGTCATGTAGAAGGTGTCCCCGTCACGGATGATGGTGGGATCAGGAAAATCACCGCGGAGGACGATATTGGTTACCGGAGTTTCCTGGGCGAATGCAGTAGATAAAGGAGAAAGGAGAAGGGAGAAGGGAGGGAGGAAAGGAAAAAGGAAAAAGGAGAAAGGTAAAAGTGAATGTTTCATGTATTTGGATTTGTCCTGTACCAAAAATAAAAAATACGTTTTGATCCGTGACGGGTCATAAGCCCCTCTCCCGCGACCGGAGGGAGCGCGGGAGAGGGGTGGGAGTGAGGTCTTACCGTGTTACCGGAAAACTCGATATCCTCAGGCGTGCTGCACCCATGGGAAGGAGAGTTATAGTTTCTGCCGGCTGGTCCGTGGTCACAGGACTATCCGGCAGCAATCCCACCAGGAAATTCTCATCCACCGTCCAGGCGGGTATCTTTTTCCCGGTTGCCCTGATCTCAATGGGAGCGGTTTCAGGATTGAAAGGCATATTCGTTTCGGGGTACTCATTTTTGACTACTACGAATGAGCGTGCCGGATTGACTGTATCGAGCAACAAACCGTAATTCCATTCACTTCCCGGGAAGACCTCCCATACTGGCCACCGGTCCATATCCCCCTGGCTCATCCATTTCTCGGTGATCTTCAGTGAGAAGGTGAGCGGACCGTAATCCACTGAAACGCTGTTTTTATTACCCGTCCAGGTCCGAAGGCTGACTTCCATCGGAAAAATGAGGACCACGACATCGCCCGGTTTCCACGTTTTCTCAATCCTGATATGACCGGAAACTTCGCCGATGGGAAAATCCTCGCCATTGACGAGTACGGCCGGTTTCTTGCACCATCCGGGTATGCGCAGATAGAGCGGGAACCGGACCAGCTTGCCAGGATTTACGGTCAGCTCGATCTTTTCATCAAACGGATAGTAAGTTTTTTCCACAATGGTAACGCTGGTGCCATGACCGATTTTAGCGGTCACTTCATTGTCAGCATAGAGAGCAGCCGCAAGGCCATTATCCGAAGTGGCAAGCCAGAGATGTTCCGCAAAATAGGGCCAGCCCTGCCCCTGGTTGTGTTGGCAGCACCGGTGTCGATGAGGTGAATAGAGGAACATCGGACCTCCGTTTTCCACCCCGGGACTCTTGGACACAGAATCTGACTGCACCAGGTTAGGGGAGGTAAGGTATCTTAAAGCTTTCATGTCAGCCGTCAATGCAGCCGGGTAGGAGTTGAAAGCCACATCTTCACAAACGTCGGCCCAGGACGGATCACCGGTGATGGTGTACAAAACCTCGGTAGAGAACATCATCTCCACCATTCCGCAGGTCTCGATGGCCTGTCTCGGATCAGAAAAGCCAGGACGGCAGTTTTCGTCACCACCGAACATGGCACCCGGAACCTGGCCGTAGAGTTTCCGGATCTCGTTGTAGTTACGTCCGGAAGCTGCCAGGTGTTTGAGATCCCCGCTCTGTTGGTAATAGGTGGCTGGCTCGCCGAAACTCTGCGACATGTTTACATTATGCCAATCGGGGATCCCGTCGGTCCAGTTAACCGATTTGCGGTGCACTTTCTCAGCCAGTTCAAGCAGACCCGCATCCCCGGTACGGTTGTACAACCAATACACGCTGTACAGGAGGTCGCCTCCGCGGTTCGATGGCCAGTACCCGATCAGGAATTTATCTTCCGGGATGGTTTTCAGATAGTCGAAATAGCGCGTCATCAGCCGGATCACGCGCTCATCGTCTGACCGGGAATAATAATCCTGAAGCACGAAGAGCATAACCATGTTTGGCCACAGATCGTCACGCCCGGTGAGGTCGGTGGCAGCTCCGGTGCGGTTTTTATCGGGACCGAACCAGCCATCCTCCTTCTGACTCCTGATCACGGCATCAATCCAGGTCTTTGCCTCCCGGATCATATCCTTACGATCCAATAGCCAGGCCAGGTTGCTGTACCCCTTGAGCCAGTAAGGTACCTCCTCCCAGCCATGATCGCCCGAACCGTCCGCGCTCAGCCAGGAATTGTTTTCCTTGATCAGGAACTGGCTGATCTCCCCGAGGTGCCCGAAATAGCCGTCTGCCTGCAGTTCCAGTTGCTTCAGCAGCCATCCTTTCGGCTTGATTGCTCCGACCGGCAGCCGGATGAAGGGGGTGTTAAGCAATGGGGCCCGGTTACCGGTATAATGGCTGTTCGTTTGGATTGTATCGGGCAAGGCTACGGTAGTAACCTGCGGAGCCTGGTTGCAGCCTGTGAAAGCGATCATCGTCATTACCGCTAAAACAATCGTTACTTTCATATTCCGACAATTTAATGTATACGGGTAAAAATAATAATAAGAACCGGCTTGAACTGATTTCAACGCCGATCAGTGAAATCTCATCTATAACTGTTTTTCAAAAAGTACAGGCAATCCTTTTGATGTCATACACTTCTGCACAAGAATTGATAATGGATAGGGCCGGATGCCCATGTTAAATCCGGTTTGGCGTGATATATTCGGATAACCTGCTTAAAGCAACAAATTCTCAATATATTCAACAACTCAATAAAGCTTTGGATAATGAAAAACATTCTTAATACTCTGGCAATCACTGTAACGGTTTTCTTGTTGCCATCTCATGCCCTTCAGGCGCAAAAAAAAGCCGCTCCCATCTTTGTCGACGGGATGACTCAGGTCGTACCGGAATTTAAGGATCCGGCCAACTGGATCATCCAGGATCTGTGGGTTGAAACCGAATTTGATTCGGATGGCGACGGAAAACTCGATCGCATGCACGTGGATGTGACGCGACCGAAACAAACGGAAACCGAAGGGCTGAAACTCCCGGTGATTTATGAATCGAGCCCCTATTTTGCGGGAACGGGAACCGGTGATCTGAAGTATTTCTGGGACCCGAAACAGGAACTGAACACCCAGCCGAAGCCGAGATTGAGATTTCCCCCGATCGAACCGCGCATTAACCGCCCGGTTATATCAAAAGGGTTTGTTGACCAGTGGGTTCCCCAAGGTTATATCGTGGTTCATTCTTCCTCACCCGGAACCGGTCTTTCCCAGGGTTGCCCCACGGTTGGCGGCGATAACGAATCCCTGGCTCCGAAAGCGGTCATCGACTGGCTCAATGGAAGAGCAAAAGGGTATACAACCCCTGACGGTAACGAGGAGGTTAAGGCGTACTGGACAACCGGGAAAGTCGGGATGACCGGTACTTCGTACAATGGAACCTTGCCGGTTGCTGCGGCAACAACAGGAGTCGATGGCCTTGAGGTGATCATCCCGGTGGCGCCCAATACCTCCTATTATCACTATTACCGGACCAACGGACTGATCCGGCATCCTGGCGGATGGCTCGGGGAGGATATCGATGTACTGTATGATTTCATTCACAGCAATCCTGAACATTGCGCCTGGTGCGATTCGGTCATCCGGGACCGGGAAATGATCGGCCATCACGACCGGGTCAACGGAGATTACAATGATTTCTGGGCCGGCCGTGATTACCTGAATGATATGGGCCCGATGAAAGCGGCTCTCCTGATGTGCCATGGGTTTAACGACTGGAATGTGGTTCCCGAACATAGTTACAGGATTTACAATGCCGTGAGAGCCAAGGGATTGCCTTGCAAGATTTATTATCATCAGGGTGGCCATGGCGGTGAACCGCCGGTTGAGATGATGAACAAGTGGTTTGCCCATTTTCTTCACGGAATTGATAATGATGCTCTCGAAGGTCCTAAAGCCTGGATCGTCAGGGAAAACGACAAGCCCGATCAGCCTACCGGGTATGCTGACTTTCCAAATCCTGAGGCCAAACCGGTCAAATTATACCCGACCCCCGGCACTCCCCGGCTGGGCGGGCTGACCACCGAGCGGAAAACCGGACAGGGCAAGGAAACCTTTATGGATAATGTATCGTTCAGCGGCTCCTCACTGGCACAGGCTGAGTGGACGAACCACCGGTTGCTTTATGTGACTGCCGAGCTGAAAGAACCGGTACATCTTTCGGGTATCCCGTCCATCACCATCCGGCTGGCCTGTAACAAACCGGCCGCCAACCTCTCGGTCTGGATGGTCTCCCTGCCCTGGACCGAAAGCTGGCGCCCGAAACCTACAGACAACATTATCAACCGCGGCTGGGCCGATCCGCAGAATTACAAGTCACTCACTCAAAGTGAACCGTTGGTTCCCGGAAAGTTCTACGAGATCACCTTCAATCTCCAGCCCGATGACCAGATTATCCCGGCTGGTAAGAAGATCGCTCTGATGATCTTTTCCAGCGACCGCGACTTTACACTCTGGCCGGAACCCGGCACCGAGCTGACCGTCGATCTCGACGGAACCTCCATCGTCATTCCGGTGGTAGGAGGCGCGGATGCATGGGGGAGGGCAGTGGGAAAATGATAAGTGTTGTAGCCCCGGATAATTTCAAAACATGAACAAACCATTGATCCTGCTGGCCCTGATGTTGTCTTTGGCCTCCCTGTCTCCCGCGCAGAAAGCGGATACTGTGGCGACCACCAAGCCCTTGAGCTGGGGGTATTTTGCCGGAGGAACCATCCATGTGATTGCATCGAGCCATAACGATATCGCCTGGTTCGATACACCAGCCGAAACCATTGCCCGCCGGGACCATGCCTCTATCACGCCTGCTTTGCAGAAAATGGCCACCCGGCCTGATGTGACTTTTTGCATGGAGGATGTCCTCTACCTCCTGGAGTACCTCGACCGGCATCCGGAAAAGCAGGAGCTAATCAGCAAGCTGACCACCAACGGGCAGTTCGACTGGGGTGCCACCTATAATCAGCCATATGAGGGCTTGTTATCGGGAGAGCAGTTGATCCGGGAATTATATTTCGGCAAGAAGTTGATATCCAAGATGATGCCAGGCGCACCGGTAAAAGTGGCGTACAACCCGGATGTGCCGGGCCGTACCCTGCAGATGCCCCAGATCCTTGCCAAGGCTGGTGTGCCCTATCTGCTGATCAGCCGCCACCGGGAAGGATTGTTCAACTGGGCCAGTCCGGATGGCAGCAGCGTCCTGACCTGGACGATGGGCCACTATTACAATATGATCTGGGAAGGGGTGCTGGACAGCTCTTATCAGGAGAATAGTCTGAAAATCAAGAAACATACCGATCAATGGTCGGGCGACTATGCCCAAAGGAATATCCCTCCCCAGATGGCATTTCTGTACTCTGCCGATTATATTCCCCCCGCTGATTTCGATAAGCAAATCAACGAGTGGCAAAGCAATGCCCAGGCCTTGCAGCAAAAAGGCCTGTCGAAGGAATTCACGCCTCCCACACTCAAGTACTCTTCTCCTGCCGCATTCTTTGATGCCGTCTCTGCCGGTTCGCCGTCGTTTAAAACCATCACCGGAGAAAGGCCCAACATGTGGCTTTATATCCACGGCCCGACACACCATTGGGCCATCTCGGCCAAACGGGAAGCCGGTGTTCTGCTCCCGGCCGCTGAAACCTTTTCTGCCGTCAATGCCCTCCTGGCCGGATCCCTGAATTACTATCCCGCATACGAGCTAAACGAGGCCTGGAAAGCCTCCATTTATGACGACCATGGATGGGGAGGCAAGAATGGCGATGTAACGGATGAGGTATTTAAACAGAAACTAGAGTTTGCACGTGACCAGGGAAAGGAAATCCTCAACCGGTCATTGGAAAATATTGCCGCACGCATCAAACCCGTTCAAAAGGGCGGAATCCCGGTTGTGGTTTTCAACGCTCTTTCCTGGACACGCACCGATGAAGTGTGTGTTGAAACGGATGTGCCTTTTAGCGAATTCCGGATCGAAGATGACAAGGGTAGCAGGATGATCGCCCAGGTTGAAAAGCAATCGGGTGCTGATCACTATCGGATCCGGTTTATTGGGATCGATGTCCCTTCCCTCGGATACAAGACTTACTACATCCGGCAAGGTAAACCATCGGAACAGAAACCTGATGTTCAGGCATCCGACACCCGGTTTGAGAACCGGTTTTACAGGATCGAACTCGCCGGGGGGGGTATCCGTAGCCTGTACGACAAACAGCTGAAACGGGAAGTTATGCAAACCGGGAAGTTCCTGGGAGGCGAGATTTTCACCCTGCAATCGGTCGGAAACGGGGCGGGTGAATTCAACCGGGTCCAGAAACCGACCATGGAAGATTTTGACCAGGTGAGCCGGCATGCTCCGTCGTGGAAACTCAACAAGGAACTCTCGGGTCCGGTCTGTACGGTTTATACCCTGGAACAGCCTTTAACAAACTGTAAAGTAAAACAGCTAATCAGGATTTATAACGATTTAAAACGGATCGACTGCGAAGTGTCACTGTTAAACTGGGACGGGACGAAATCCAGGGAATTCAGGATGGCGTTGCCTTTGTCCATGGATCAGGCCTCCATTGCCTATGAAGTGCCGATGGGGATGGTGGAAGTAGGAAAAGGCGAGATCGAGGGTGCCGCCGGTGATTGTTATGGCGGGCTGAATTATGACGAGATCTGCGCTGAGACCAGACCCCGGGAGGTTCAAAACTTCATTACGGCAAGCAATGGACAATGGGGAGTGACCATGAGCTCCAGCGTATCCGTTTGCGACTGGATCGATCCCACCTCCAATCCGGTGGAGTATGCCATCCTTCAGCCAATCCTCCTGGCCTCCAGGAAAAGCTGCCATGGCGAGGGGAACTGGTACCTGCAACCCGGTGATCACCATTATTCCTTTTCGATCCTGTCACACGAGGGTGGCTGGAAAAGCGGTTACCGGTTCGGCATTCAGGCCAACAATCCATTGATCGCCATAACGGGTGTTAAACCGCTCGATGGAGCCACGCTTCCCAGCAAGCTGAGCTTCTTTTCCCTTTCGGAAGGCACTCCCCTGATCAGCACGGTGAAAAAATGCGAGGATGATAACAGTTTGATAATCAGACTATACGATATCGAAGGGAAAGACAGCGAGGTAAAACTCGAAACCTTTTTCCCGCTTGCCGGCGGCGAACACACCAATATAATTGAAGAAGAAGGAAAACCCATTCCGGTGTCCGGACAATCCTTCCAGACGAAGATCGGGCACCATGCTATCGAAACCTTCAAACTGCTCCTCAAAAAGTGACAAGTGAAAATTGGATTTGGGATTTTGGATTTGGGATAACCAACATCCAACATCCAACGTCCAATATCCAACATCCAACATCCAATATCCAACATCTGAAATCCATGTCCTATGAAAAATCCATTTTCCATTTTGCTGTCATCAGCTTTACTGCTGATACTCTTTTCCTGTACCACGAATACTAATCCTGATATTGGCCTGGCTGCCGTCAGGGAAGGCCGGTCGCGGGCGGTTTCCTCGCATGCGCCCGGATTCAGCAATGCCGACAGGCTGGGATCCATCAAGCCCGGAGAAACGGCTGTTTTATTTGATGTTCAGGGTACCGGCATCATCAATCATATCTGGCTGACTTTCAACGAAGCTATTCCCAACTGGATCGATAAAGCCGGTTCAGCCACTCCGGCAGAACTGATCATCAGGATGTACTGGGACAATGCCACCGAACCCTCGGTGGAAGCCCCGATTGGCGATTTCTTTGCATCCGGATTCGGGCTTCGTAAAGAAGTAAAATCAGCAATGGTGCTGGTTGAAGGGGGCGACGGGTACAACTGTTACTGGCCCATGCCTTTCAGGAAGGCAGCCAAAATAACCGTCACCAATGATGGTAAAAAATCATCGCGGAGCTTCTATTATCAGACTGATTATACCGAGCTGAAAAAGCTTCCAAAGAATACGGCTTACTTCTGTGCCCAGTACCGGCAGGAATTTCCTGAAGAGACCGGTCATGATTATCTGGTTGCCGATATTGAGGGCAAAGGACATTATGTCGGGACCGTCATGTCGGTACGCTCCCGGAGCCCGTATTGGTTTGGTGAAGGCGATGTGAAATATTATGTCGACGGGGAAACTGAACCTTCAACCTGGGGAACCGGTACTGAAGACTACTACCTGAGTGCCTGGGGATTTTTGGAGAATCTCAACCTCTATTCCGGTTGTTCATACATGAGTAAGGGTGAGGAGGATTTGGGGGCAAAATATACCCTTTACCGCTGGCATATTCTGGATCCCCTGAGATTTACCAAATCGTTCCGATTTGAAATCGAGCACACGGGCTGGATGACTGCCGATGAAACCACCACTGGCGAAGTAGTTGGTCATGTAGAGAGGGAGGACGACATGGCTTCGGTGGCATTCTGGTATCAGCAGGGGCAACCCAAACGGTTTGCAACCCTGCCACCGTTTGAGGAGCGGGTCCTGCCCAACCTGGAGAAAGTGATCGGAGCGAAGGACATGATCGCATCTGTACGCCATTCACCGGGAGAAGTCAACCTGGAAGAGGGTTTTTATTTTACAGACTATGTACAGATCCTTTTTACCCCTTCAACGAGCAATGCCTGGATGGAGTCGGATTTCACCATCGAAAAGGAGGAGTACCAGGGTTTGATCCTGAAAATGAGTCATGCACCTGCTTACGGCAGATATAAATTATTCATCGACGGTAAGCTTATTACCAGAGTGCCCATGACCATTGATTTTGACTTTAATGATCCCAAGGCAGAGCCCAGAATTTTGAATTTCTATTCCGAAAAGCTGGATGTGTACGACTATTATCTGGGCAGTTCAGCGCTGAAACCGGGCAAGCACACGATCCGGTTCGAGCAGGTGGGATCTGATTCCCGTTCAACCGGCAACTCGTTGGGCTTCGATTCATTCAGACTGATGAAGAGATGGGATAAAAAACGAGCGCTGCTTAAGTGACGATATAAGATGCTGGACTCAGGATTTGGGATTCGGGATATCCAACATCAAAATCTAGCATCCAACATCCAAAATCTAGCATCCAACATCCAACATCCGCCCCTATACCCCATTCATCGCCGGCTGGCCGGTAGCTTCCAGCACATTCCACCACAACTCGCCGTTGATATCTATTCGTTTGCGTTTTGAAACGGCAATGGGGATAGGAATAAGAGTAAACTCATTGTTCCAGTGGCCGACCACAAAATCGGTCTTGCCAGCCATCACGGCATGCACCGCATTCAGGGCCAGCAGGCTGCAGAATTTGCTGTCATTGGCGTTAGCCGGCGCACTCCGGATATAGTAGCTCGGGTCAATATAGCGCAGTGAAAACGGAAAACCGGTGGATTTATAGGCTTCAGTGATCCGGTTTTTCAGATAGAGACCGATATCTTTCATCTTGATATTCCCCGATGCATCTCTTTCCTGTGTTTCGCCGGCAAAGAACTCCTGCCCGGCGCCCTCGGCAACCACGATCAGGGCATGATGCCTCAGCTCCAGGCGTTGCCTGAGAACTTCAATAAAACCGGCAGGTCCCTCCAGGTTAAATTGCATCTCGGGAATCAGCACAAAGTTTACTTCCTGGATGGACAGGGCGGCGTGAGCCGCGATAAAACCGGAGTCCCGTCCCATCAGCTTGACCATCGCTATCCCGTTGTAAGCCCCGTAGGCTTCGTTGTGGGCATTGCTGATCACCTCATTGGCAATGGTAAAGGCTGTTTCAAACCCAAAAGATTTGTCGATCAGGTTAATGTCATTGTCGATGGTTTTCGGTATCCCGGCAACGGCAATCTTCAACCCCCTGTTCACTATCTCCTCATGGATCGCATGGACTCCGCGAAGAGTGCCGTCTCCCCCTATGCAGAAGAGGATGTTAATGTTCATCATCTCCAGCGTATCCACCATCTTGGGCACGCTCTGGTAACCCCGGGAGGATCCGAGTATGGTCCCGCCGATATGATTGATTTGGCTGACCACCTGGGGAGTCAGGTCGATGACGGGATGGTCGTGGTCAGGATTGAGTCCTTCAAAGCCATACTGGAACCCGACGATGTTTCTCACACCGTAGCGATAGTGGAGCCCCATCACGATGCTCCGTATCACATTATTCAATCCCGGGCAGAGCCCTCCGCAGGTCACGATCCCGGCTTTTGTCTTGGCCGGCGGGAAATAAAGCGATTCGCGCGGACCTGCTTTTTCAAAGGACAGGGGAACTTCACCCGTCAGGCGGGCTTTTTCGAATCCGGCCAGCGAAGTGTCATAGAGGACGCGGTCCTGGTCGGTGACAAACCCGAACGAGGGCTTGCATCTTGCCGAATCACTCAAAGGTGACCGGATCCCTGCCCGGCCGAGTTCCCTGACATCAAAATCTTCAGGTATCATTATTTTGATCTTTTTTTCTATTCAACAATCACTTCGTCAGCGAAAAGCCATGCCCTGCTCCCTGCACCGTGGTGCCAGATGGGGCAAAGGCCAATGCTCTGGGCTTTCACCTTTACGTACCTTGCCTGGTTGCCGTAGATCAACGAAGAAAAATACCGGACTCCATCGGTCATGGTACTGCGATCGGGATAGTTGTCGATGACCTCCATCATCCGGAAATCTTTCCCGTCATTTGAGATGTAAAAGCTCACCTGGACAGGATGGAAGATCCAGACGGCCAGGCTTTGCAGGAACCCGGCGGTGATCCTCCAGACCGGCATGTTACGGCCCAGGTCGATTACCACCTCCATATCCTTTCCTTCAAAACCCTGCCACCTTCCGTCGGTATAATCCGATGAACCTGTCTTTCCGTCGACCAGCGCCCGGTTCCCCCCGGCGGAATAACGCAGGGCATAGGATCCGTCGGTGGGTTCACCCATATAATCCCTACCGAACGGAGGGGCCAGGTACGTGACGAAGGTTACCGGCGATTGCGGGTTGATGGAGCTGTCGTACAGGTCCACTGCGGCTGTCTCGCTCGCGGCATATCCATCCTTGAATGCCTTGGCCCTGATCCTTGAGGTGCGGTCAATCTTAAAGGGCTTGTCAAAGCGCGGTGAAGTGATCCGGGGCTCAGTGCCGTTTAAAGTATAGTGTATATCAGCCCCATCCGACAGGCTGCTCATCTCGATAGTCGTCGACAAACGGAACGAGACGTTGTTATAATGGATATAAGGCATGAACAGGCGGTCGGTTCCGAGCGGAGCAAGCTGGTTTTCGGGTTCAACTGCAATTGCCTGAGGCCGGCGTTCGGGTGCAGTGCCCCAGTCCCGCTGTTTCGCTGTTCCATATGTCAACGTGAATTCTCCACCTTTGCTGATCTGGGAATAAGTAATAAAGGAATAGGGATGATCTTCTCCGTTCAGGGTCGCCGAAACGATTTCTTTTTCCTTTGTCCTTTCTCCTTTTGCCTTGATAATGAACTCCTTCCCGCCGGCCAGGTAAAGAGTCACCTTGTCGAATACCGGGCTTCCTAAAACATACTCGTCAGATCCGGGACAAACGGGATAAAAACCGATGGCGCTGAACACGTACCAGGCCGATAACTGCCCGCAATCGTCGTTACCGCAAAGTCCGTCGGGCTTTACCGTATAGAATTCCCCGAGCGCACGGCGGACCACTTCGCGGGTTTTCCAGGGAACTCCGGCATAGCTGTAGAGATAAGGAATGGAATGACTCGGTTCGTTACCGTGGGCGTACTGCCCGAAAATCCCTTCGAAATCCGAAATGGCGTGCCTTTCCGGCGATTGTACCGTAAAAAATGAATCCAGTTTCGCGATGAAAGCTTTGTCACCTCCGTACAGTCTGATCAGACCCGGAATATCGTGCGGAACATAAAAAGTATAATGCCAGGCGTTTGCTTCGGTGTAATCACCTTGATCCAGCAGGGAGACCTTGAACGGATCGAATGGCAAAAACCACCGGCCATCGGCATAGCGGGGCCTCATAAATCCGGTTTCCGCATCAAACTGGTTGCGATACGATTGCGAACGCAGGATATACTCGCGATAGAGGGAATCCTTTCCGGCCGATCTGGCTACCTGTGCTATACACCAGTCGTCATAGGCATATTCAAGGACCTTGGATACCGAATTGGTGGAATGGTCCTTGGGAATGAACCGGTATTTACCGTAGGAAGCAATCCCTTCGGTGCTCTGGGTGCCGCTGGCCACCATGGCTTCCAACGCCATGTTGATGTCGAAATTCCGGTTGCCCTTGAGCCAGGCATCAGCCAGGACCGAAACGGCATGGTAACCGATCATGCAGTTGTTTTCGCACCCGGCCAGTTCCCACACAGGAAGCAATCCCGACTGGCTGTACTGCTGCAACATCGTCCTGATGAAATCCGTGTTCTTGTCGGGACAGATCAGGTTAAACAAGGGATGAACAGCCCGGTAGGTGTCCCAGAGGGAAAAAACATGGTAATAATCGAATCCCTGTCCGCCGTGAACCTGGTGATCCATACCCCGGTACTGCCCGTCAACATCGGAAAAAAGATTGGGGGTCAAAAGCGCATGATACAGGGATGTGTAAAAAATCTCCTGCTGATCGGCCGATCCGCCTTCCACGCGTATTTTCCCGAGTACCCGGTTCCAGGCCTCTCCGGCATCCTTAACCGTGCCATCAAAATCCCAGCCCGGTAATTCTTCCAGCATATTTTTCCTGGCACCTTCCGCACTCACAGCCGAAATGGCCACTTTGACCAGAACCGGCCTGTTGTTTTTGGGATTGAAACTAAAAATCTTTTTTACGGATTTCCCACTGATCTCTTCCGGTCTTTGATCAAAGGGTTCTGAAAAACGTGCGACAAAATAAACATATTGGTCCGGGGCCCATCCTCGGGAATGGCGAAGACCTTCAATCTCGGTGTTGCTGATCACCTTCAGGTAACAGTCTTCCCTGGGCTTATCGCCCTCACCGGCAATGTCATGCTCCAGGTCCACCAGGATCCTTGCCTGCTGGTTATCCGGGAAGGTATACCGGTGGAATCCAACCCGATTGGTAACGGTCAGTTCGGCTTTAACCTGGTAATCATCCAGGACCACACGGTAGTATCCGGGTGTTGCCTTCTCATTTTCATGTTTAAAACCTGAAGACATTCCTTCCTGCCCTCCTGACTTCCTGCCCTCCTGCTCTGGCGCCTCTGTAAATGGCAGTAACAGGATGTCTCCAAAGTCCGCGCAACCCGTCCCGCTCAGGTGAGTGTGGGAGAATCCGAGGATCCGGTCATGAGAATAGTGGTATCCCGAACAGCATCCTTCACTGTACGTATCCGGGCTTAGCTGCACCATGCCGAACGGCATGGAGGGGCCTGGGTAAGTGTTCCCGGTCCCGGCTGTACCGATCATGGGATCCACGAAGGAAAGAATGTCACTTTTATTCTGATGTTTGCAGGCTGAAACCAGCAGCATCATCAGACCTAATATCAAGCATGATTTCTTCATGGAACCGGGTTGGGATCTTCCTGCAAAGTAACCGTTTTTTCCCCGAACCGTCAACCGTGAATCCTCAATCGTAAATTGTCAGCCGGAAATCGTCAGTTGCCTCCGTTTGTTTCAGTTCATCCACTCCGGCATCCGGATTTTCCACCCATTCCCGTACACGGGTGGTGCCGTTGATCCAATCGAAGGACAGTCCGCTAAATTGGTACTCATAAGGAACCGTGCTCCAGAATGGGCGGATACCGGTGTTATGGTACAGGTATTTAAGGACCAGGAGCATCAGTTTCCAGGGAGTGAAAACGGCAGGATCAGTGACATGCACCTGGAATCCTCCGCAGACCTGACCGGCAAATTTCTGGTACACCGGCTGAAACCAGACCGGCCGGAGCACAAACCCCGATTGCTTTTGCTTATCCAGGTATTCCAGCAGGCCCGGTCGGATTGCGTAGGGACCGATGACTGGATGTCCGAATTGCTCAAGGCTCCGCGTGGTGCCGCGTCCTTCGGACAATACGGTTCCTTCCAGGAGTACGGTGCCCGGATACACCAGTGCTCCTTCATGGGTAGGCAGGTTGGGGGAGGGATTGATCCAGTGACGGCCGGTATCTTTCCAGAGCATCTCGCGTCTCCATCCGTCCATCTGAATAATATGCAGATCGTTGTTCCAGCCGTTCAGGCGCTGAAACCAGAGTGCCATCTCTCCGATGGTCATGCCATGGCGCATGGGTAAAGGAGCCATGCATACGAACGAATACCAATCCGGATCGGGAAGGCTGCCTTCCACAAAAATGCCACCGATGGGATTGGGACGGTCAAGCACCAGGATCCGGATATTTTTACCCAGGCAGGCTTCCAGGGCCAAGTAAAGGGTCCAGATATAGGTATAGACCCTTGTGCCAACATCCTGGAGGTCAATGATCAATGTCTCAATCCCTTCCAGCATCTCCCCGGTTGGTTTCCGGGTTTCTCCGTATAGACTGTACACTGGGATCTGATAAGCCGGATGGATAAAGTGGTCTGTTTCGACCATGTTATCCTGGACTGCGCTTCCGAATCCGTGCTGCGGCCCGAACGCCCTGATCAACCGCTTCCCGAACAGTTTCACCAGCTCATCGAGGCCGTTTTCCAAATCGAATGATACGGATGCGGCATGACCGAGATAGGCGATACTGCCTTTTACTTTCCGCTGAACGTCAGCCGAGCAGAGGAGAATATCTAAGCCACAGAGAACCATGATGTTGGATGTTGGATATTGGATATTGGATATTGGATATTAGATATTGGATATTGGATATTGGATGTTAGATTTCGGGGTAATCAGGTAAAGGTTCTTCTAGAGAATTGGATTTTGATTGAATTAACCGGGCCAGCATTTTTGAGATGCTATTACATTCCTGTTTGATTCTTTCAAATTCTTCTTGTTTTAAATATCCGATTTCCAACGCTATGATTGATTGAGAAAGGATCTCAGCAACAGAACCTTTGGAAATGTAAAGATAACGTATGCATTGCTTGTTCGTAAAAGATTCTTCCCCTTCAGCTATGTTGCTGGGGATGCTTACAGCTGCTCTTCTGATCTGATCCCGCAATCCGTAATCCTTAACAAATCCTCCCTTGTCAGTTATCTGATAAATATAGACTGCTAAATCCTTTGCTTTTTGCCAAACCCTCAATTCCGTAAAATCTCCCATATAAACAAAATCATTGAAACCGAAATTATCCCGATATCCCATATCCCGATATCCCATATCCCGATATCCCATATCCCGATATCCCATATCCCGATATCCCATATCTAACTTTCTTTAAATATCGTATTTTTGCCCCAAATTCACTACTATGGTCACTCTCGAGCAAGTCAAGGAGATGACAGAGCGCGGATCGGCGCTCAGGAGGTACCTTTGACATCGATGCCAAGCGTATCGGGTTAAAGGAAGAAGAGGAGAAAACGCATTCGGCGGATTTCTGGAACAATCCCAAAGAAGCCGAACATCACATGAAGATGATCCGGAACCTGAAAAGCTGGATCACGGCGTATGATCATGTTGACAGCGGCATCGGGGACCTTCAGGTGATGTATGATTTCTACAGGGAAGGTGAAGCATCTGAAGAAGATGTTGACAGGCAATACGCCGAGACTTTGCGTTTAGTTGAAGAACTGGAAACCCGCAACATGCTCCGGAAAGAGGAGGACAGCATGGGTGCCATCATGCGCATCAACTCGGGTGCCGGGGGCACCGAGAGCCTCGACTGGACCGGTATGCTCATGCGTATGTACATCCGGTGGGGGGAGTTGAATGGCTATAAAGTCAGGGAAGTTGATTATCAGGCAGGTGATGAAGCCGGAGTAAAATCCGTCATGCTCGAATTTGAAGGTGAGTATGCCTACGGCTACCTGAAAGCAGAAAACGGCGTCCACCGGCTCGTCAGGCTGTCTCCCTTCGACTCCAACAATAAGCGCCACACCACCTTTGCCTCGGTATTTGTCTCCCCGGCCGTCGATGACTCGATCGAGATTGAGATCAATCCGGCTGATATTGAGTGGGATACATTCCGGTCCGGTGGTCACGGTGGACAAAATGTCAACAAGGTGGAAACAGCCGTCCGGCTGAAGCACCTGCCTACCGGGATAGCCATTGAGAACAGTGAGACCCGAAGCCAGCTCAAGAACAAGGAGAACGCCATGCGATTGCTCCGGTCGCAGTTATATGAACTGGAACTCCGCAAGCGGATGGAGGAACGGCAAAAGATCGAAGCCACCAAGAAAAAGATCGAGTGGGGTTCCCAGATACGCTCCTACGTGCTGCATCCCTATAAAATGGTCAAGGACCTCCGAACCGGTTATGAGACCGGCAACACCCAGGCGGTCCTCGACGGCGAGATCAACGGATTCATCAAGGCCTACCTGATGGAGTTCGGGAAAGAGCTATAACCAAGGCAAAAGGAAAAAGGAAAAAGGAAAAAGTGGGGGGTGTACGATTATGTATAACCCCAGACTTCAGTCTGGGGGAAGCGGGTGTGTGTGTCGGTGTGAGTGTGGGTGTGTCACGCATCACGATTCACGAGTCACGATTCACGAGTCACGGTTAATATATCCCCCGGATGATTATCCGGGGCTACTGATAAAATTGTACATTTAAGGATCAAATCAACCTATCATCCTCATGAAAAACCGTATTGAAAAAGACACGATGGGACTCGTGGAGGTCCCGGCCGACAAGTACTGGGGTGCGCAAACCCAGCGGTCGATCAATAATTTTAAAATCGGGCCTTCCGCATCCATGCCCCGCGAGATCATCATGGCCTTCGCCTACCTGAAAAAGGCAGCCGCCCTGACTAACCAGGACCTGGGAGTACTGACTCCGGAGAAAGCCAAACTGATTGCCCAGGTGTGCGATGAGATCCTTGCTGGCAAACTGGATGACCAGTTCCCGCTGGTGATCTGGCAGACCGGTTCAGGCACCCAGTCCAACATGAACCTGAATGAAGTGATCGCCAACCGGGCTCATGTGATACTGGGAAACAAACTGGGCGAGGGAGCGAAAATGATCCATCCCAATGATGACGTGAATAAATCGCAGTCATCCAACGATACATTCCCAACCGCGATGCATATCGCTGCATATAAAGTATTGATAGAAAACACTATACCGGGCATCGAGCTGCTCAGGAAAACACTCGCTGCCAAATCGGCTGAGTTCATGGAGATTGTCAAGATCGGACGGACGCATTTCATGGACGCCACTCCGCTGACGCTGGGGCAGGAATTCTCCGGATATGTTTCGCAGATCGATCATGGTCTCCGGGCGCTGAAGAACACCCTGGCCCACCTTAGTGAACTGGCGTTGGGTGGAACGGCTGTCGGGACCGGGATCAACGCTCCAAAAGGATATTCGGAAAAAGTGGCTGCAAAAATCGCGCAACTCACCGGTTATCCGTTCATTTCAGCGGAGAACAAATATGAATCACTGGCTTCACATGACGCCATAGTTGAGTCCCATGGTGCATTGAAAATGATGGCTGTCAGCTTCATGAAGATGGCAAATGATATGAGGGTGCTCTCTTCCGGACCGAGAAGCGGGATTGGGGAGATCCACATTCCTGAAAATGAGCCCGGCTCCTCCATCATGCCCGGAAAGGTCAATCCCACCCAGATCGAAGCCTTGACCCAGGTTTGCGCCCAGATTATCGGGAACGATACGGCTATCTCGGTGGGCGGCATGCTTGGCCACTTTGAGCTGAATGTATTCAAGCCGGTCATGATCGCCAACTTCCTGCAATCCGCACGATTGCTCGGCGATGTCTGCGTCTCATTCAACACTAACTGCGCCGTTGGCATCGAAGCCAACCTGCCGGTCATTAACCGTCATGTGGAAAACTCCCTGATGCTCGTGACCGCCCTCAATCCTCACATCGGTTACGAAAAATCTGCAGAGATCGCTAAAAAGGCCCATAAGGAAGGAACATCCCTTCGTCAGGCAGCACTGGCGCTCGGATATGTGACCGACGAGGAATTCACCGCGTGGGTGGATCCGAAGAAGATGGTATAGCTCGCTATCGCTCGCGAATAACTCGCTTCGCTCGTGAAGAATATGCTTCGCATATGAATAGTTCGGCTTCGCCTCACGAATAATCCTCGCGATGCTCGGATGAATTAATTCAGGCCGAAGGCCTTTTTCGCGACCGAAGGGAGCTATTCACGAGCGAAGCGAGTTATTCGCGAGCGATAGCGAGCTATTCACGAGGCGAAGCCGAGTCATTCATGACCAACGCGAATTATTTTGCCCACTCTACCTTCGGCGACCGGTAGTAGTTGATCCCCATCGCTTCGAACCGGGCTCCGTGTTTAGCCAGCCGCGTTTTGTATTCATCCCATGACCTGAGATGGGATGGAGTCCAGCCAATCTCTGCATAACCCGGAAGGCGAGGGAAAACCAGGTATTCGATCTCATCGAGGTTTGTCAGGGTCTCAGACCAGAGTGGCGCCTCGAGGCCCAGGATGCTGGTGCGTGAGATTCCCGGTACCAGGGTGGCTGGATCCCAGGCATAGGCCGAGTCCACTTCAATGTAGCCAGCCCAGTGTAGTCCCAGCGAAGTGGTTGAATCGTATTTCATGTCCAGATAGGCCAGGCGGGCCAGTGAAAATACCAGCTTCGAATCCTGACCCGCAGCTGCCAGGGCATTTGGCTTGCTGGCCCAAAACTGGGTAACGGTTCCCGGGCGAAGAGTGGCAGCGGCGATATCATCCCAGCCCATGACTTGTTTTCCATAGGAGTTGACGATCACCTGCACCCGGTTGACAAAAGGTATGTAATCCTCCAGCCGGGTGGAATGGGATTCATCACCGCCGATATGGATCCAGGGTCCGAGCGTCAGGCCGGCCAGCTCTCGAAATACATCAGAAATAAAGGTATAGGTGATCTCTTTGGAAGTGCACAGTGAGCTGAAACCCACATTGGTTCCGGTATAGAGCTTAGTTGCCCGGCCGTTGCAGTTAAGCTCCGGATACGAGGCGAGTGCCGCATTGGTGTGGCCCGGCATGTCGATCTCGGGAATGATCGTGATATATCGGGATGCTGCATAGCGGACTATATCAGAATATTGCTCCTGGGTGTAAAAACCACCCTCATCACCGCCAACCTGCGTGCTTCCCCCATGGATCGCCAGGTTGGGCCAGGATTTGATCTCGATGCGCCAGCCCTGGTCGTCGGCCAAGTGCAGATGAAGCCGGTTCAGTTTATACTGGGCCATTTGGTCGATCAGGGTTTTTACATCATCCGGCTTGAAAAAGTGACGCGAAACATCCAACATGATACCACGATAACTGTATTCCGGAATGTCCCGGATCATACCGGTCGGTATGATCCAGGGACCGGCCTGAACGGTTGACTTTTCAACTCCGGGTGGCAGGAGCTGAAGCAACGTCTGAACACTGTAAAAAATTCCGGCCGGCTGGCCGGCGGATATCTTAACCATCTTTTCCGAAATATTCATCTCATACCCTTCCTCCTTCAAATCCGTCAGTGTCGAATCCAGGATCAGGTAGATATTTCCCTTGCGCAAGGTTTTTGAAACCTGCCTGACCTCCGGGAAACCCAGACCGGTTGATTTACTCAGACGGTCGGCCAGATAAGCACCGATATACAATACATCATAAGAATCACTTTGATGACAGATTACTGACTGATCGGTCAGTACAAAAGATCTGCCTGTTGCAGTAACCGACACCGGCCTCGGGATAATACTTGTTCTGGTCAGATCTGTCGGTGTTTCCGGAGCTTTCGTGCATGACAATAAGCAAGAAACAAGCACAACCGGGATCAACTGTAATCCAAAACGGGAAATAATGGGTTTTTTCATGGCTGTCAAAAATCAATCTGAAAGTACACAATCGATACGAAATCCCATAAGCCCAAAAACGCTTGTACCCCTGTGCCCCGGGAGTCACTGATAAAAGTCATGCCCCTAAGTGTCCCTATCTTCGGTTTAAGATCGTAATTTTGCCCGCAAACCGAAATTATTGGCAGCATGGGAAATACCGGAAAGAAAGATATCCTGTTCGGGGAGTTTCCGCACATTTCCACCCATGAGTGGGAACAAGCGATCCTCAAGGACCTGAAGGGCGCGGATTACGCCAAAAAACTCATTTGGACAAGCCCGGAAGGCATCGCGGTCAGGCCCTATTACCGGTGGGAGGACTTGGACCGGCTGAAGCATC
>Ga0208047_1000209_pt1 | contig 22049 bp, 13 predicted proteins | sample Kivu_220m_FD_184162 | JGI IMG/M metagenome (GOLD analysis project Ga0208047, IMG submission 184162) | Freshwater microbial communities from Lake Kivu, Western Province, Rwanda to study Microbial Dark Matter (Phase II) - Kivu_220m (SPAdes)... | ecosystem: Environmental > Aquatic > Freshwater >...
AGGTCCTCGGCCTGGATCGTATCGAAAAAGTCCAGATTCGTATGGCCGGCCGTCCAGGGAATCCGGTCCTGAATGAATTGAAATCCCGGCAAACCCGCCCGGTCGAAGGAGACATGGTCCGTGCTCCCGGGGCTCTGGATCGAGATCGCCGTGAAGCCGAGGTCGCGGAGGGGGGCCGCCCAGGCGGCGAAGAGGCGGCGGGCGTGCTCGTTCCCCTGGAGATGGATGCCGCGGAAGGCGCCCGCCCCGTAGTCCTGGTTGAAGTAGGCCGAGAATTTCTCGTAGGCCGGCGTCGGCGGATGCTTGGGATCCTTGGGGTCGCCGAAGTGCTTGAGGACGTACTCGCGGGAGCCGAAAATTCCCTGCTCTTCGCCGCCCCAGAAGGCGACCCGGATCGTCCGGCGCGGCTTGGCCCCGACGGCCATGAGGATTCGGGCGGCCTCGAGGGCCACGGCGCAGCCGGACGTGTTGTCGCTGGCGTTGGGGCTGGCGTGCCAGGTGTCGAAATGGGCTCCGACGATGACGATCTCGTCCTTGAGGTCCGTGCCCGGGATTTCCCCGACGACATTCGAGGCCCATTCGTTCTTCTCGCCGATGCGGTTGCGGACCTCGACCCGGACCTTGACCGGAATGTCCCGTTTTAGAACGCGGTACATCCGGTTGTAGTGCTCGGGATTGACGGCGATGATGGGGAGCGAGGCTAGGGTCGCCTCTCGTGACCACTTGTCGTCCCGCGTCCCGGGGCGGGCGAAACCGCGGACCAGACCCGGACGGCCGCCCTCGCATTGAAAGACGGCTAGGGCCCCTTCGGCCTTGAAGAAGGCCATTTTCTCTTCGGGTCGGAGGAGGTCGGGATTGGGAGGGGAGGGAGGAGTCGCCGCCCGGCGAGGCGGCGAGGGGAGCGATTCCTCGATTTTTCGAAGATCGTCGTCCGTGTAGCGGTTGACGGGTTGGTTGAGGGCGTTGGGGTCGACGGCGAGCGGCGGAGAGGCGAGGACGGCCATGCCCTTGAGTTTGCCTTTGAGAGGAGCGAGGGCGGTCTTGGTCTGAACATCGGCGATGACCGCCGAAAGAGTGAGCGGACCGTTCGTCCCCGGCGTGTGGGTCAGCGGAAAACCGACCATCGGCTGGTAGTCGGGTTCGAACATGTGGAGCGAGAAAAACTCCATGTCCCAGGCGACGCCGTAGTCCATGAAGGGTTCGATGGCCACGTTCTCGAGACCGAGGCTCGTCATCTTCTCCTTAGCCCACGCCTGGGCGCGCTTCATGTCCTCCGAGAGGGTGAGGCGCGCGCCGAGGACGTCGCTCATGTACCCGGCGAGGTCCATGACCTGGGAGCGCTGGAGTCCCTCCTCGCGGATCTTGGCGATCGTTTCGAAGTCGGCCTTGGGCGGGTCCGACTGAGCGAAGAGGAGAAGGGGAAGGACGGCGAGCATCGCGGCCAGGATTTTTCGGCGAGCGTTCATTTGGGCCTCCGGGATCAGGATGGGCCTATTTTTACGGATTCGCGCTTTTTGTTCAAACATTTCGTTTTCCGAGCGATTAATGCGGACGTTTTCTCCGGGCGAAAAAAAGAATATATTTGGCGGAGGAGGCCGTCCATGGAAATCATCCTGACCAACGAACAATTTCGGACGCTGGTGAGGCTCCTCTATCTTGGTGAGTGGGTGGCCAACAGCTTCCGTCTTCAAGACGAGAGCCTGAAGGAATACGCGGACCTTGAGCAATGCATTCTAGATATCGCCGAAAAGAAAGGTTTCGCGGAACTGGTCGGTTATGAAAAAGGATTAAAGGCGGTTTTCCCGACTCGTGAGCTGGAAGAGGAGATGGATCGGCTGATCGATGAATACGACATCTTCACTTTTTGGGATAAGCTCGCGGATTGGATGGCCGCGAGGGATTTCCGGCGCGATTTCGGTCCAGAAGCCAAGGCCTCGATGGACGATTGGAAGCGCGTCTCCGAAATATCCCGTCGATCCGAAGCCTACGAAAAAGAGTTCGAGAAGCACGGTTTGGATAGACTGGAAATCGTTAGAAAAAAGGGAGGATCCCGTGAGAAAAATCGTTAATGCCGCTGTCTTCTGCTGCTTATCCTTTTTCTCCGTTTTGAGCGCCCAGACGGCGCCGCCGGCGGCCGCGCAGATTCCGACGATCGCCGCCAAGGCGGCCGGGATGGCCCGATATGACGGCTTCATCCCGTTCTACTGGGATGAGCGGGGGGGCAAAATCTGGCTCGAAATCGAGAGATTCGACCAGGAATTTTTCTATTACTCCTCCCTCCCGGCCGGCCTGGGGTCGAACGACGTCGGTCTCGATCGGGCCCAGGTCGCCGACAGCCGCGTCGTTCGTTTCCACCGCGTAGGGCCGAAAGTCCTTCTCATCCAATCCAATTACGGCTTCCAGGCGGGAACGGCCGATACCGACGTCCGCCGCAACGTCGAGGACTCCTTCGTCGTCTCGACGATCGCCGGATTCGAGGTTGCGGCCGAGGAGGGGGGGCGAGTCCTTATCGATGCCACGGCCTTTTTTCTTCGCGACTCCCATTACGCGGCCGAGACGATCGCCCGCCGCAACCAAGGCCAATTCCGGGTCGACCCGGCCCGTTCGGCGATCCATCTGCCGGCGACGAAGAATTTCCCCCTGAACACCGAGATCGAAGCCTTGGTCACCCTGGCCGGAACGAATCCCGGACCCTTCCTTCGCGGAGTGGCCCCCGACTCCGAAGCTTTGACCTTCAGGATGCACCATTCCTTCGTTCGGCTCCCCGAGCCCGGCTTCAAGCCTCGTCCGTACGACTCCCGCTCGAACCTCGGTGCCGTGGCGATCATGGATTTCGCGACGCCGTTCAGCGAGCCGGTCGTCAAGCGCGTTGTCAGCCGGTTCCGGCTTAGCAAGAAGGACCCACGGGCGGCGGTATCCGAGGCCGTCAAGCCCATCGTCTACTACGTCGACCGCGGCATCCCCGAGCCGATCAGGACGGCCGTCATCGAGGGGGCCGGTTGGTGGAACCAAGCCTTCGAGGCCGCCGGATACAAGGATGCCTTCCAGGTCAAGCTTCTCCCCGAGGGAGCAGACCCGATGGACCTCCGCTACAACATGATCAACTGGGTCAACCGTTCGACCCGCGGATGGTCCTATGGCGGCGGAGCCTGGGATCCCCGGACTGGAGAAACTCTCAAGGGGAATGTCTCCCTCGGCTCGCTCCGGATCCGCCAGGACTACCTGATCGCCGAGGCCCTCACGGCGAATTACGAGGAAGGCCGCGACAACTCGAAGGAGATGCGCGACATGGCCCTGGCCCGCATCCGCCAGCTCGCGGCCCATGAGGTGGGCCACACCCTGGGCATGGGGCACAACTACGCTTCGAGCGTCAACGACCGGGCTTCGGTCATGGATTATCCCCACCCTCTGGTCAAGATCAAGGCGGACGGCTCGCTCGATCTCTCTGATGCTTACGCCGTCGGCATCGGAGAATGGGATAAAGTCTCCATCGCCTATGCCTATCAGGATTTTCCGCCCGGAACGGACGAGGCGCAGGCCTGCCGGGAGATTCTCGACAAAGCCTTCGCCGCCGGCCTCCATTTTCTCTCGGGCTCGGACGCCGGGCCGTCGGGGGCACATCCGCTGACGGCTTCGTGGGACAACGGGAAAAACCTCGTCGACGAGCTCGACCGGGTGATCACAATCCGGTCGATCGCCCTGGCGAATTTCTCCGAAAAGCGCATCCGTCCCTGGATGCCGATGGCCACGTTGGAAGACGTCCTCGTCCCCGCCTACCTTTTCCACCGCTACCAGACCGAAGCGGCTGCGGCTTCGCTCGGGGGGCTTATGTATTTCCACAAGCTCCGGGGCGATGTCCTCAAGACGCCGGAGATCGTCCCGGCCGCGGAGCAGCGCCGGGCTCTCGACGCGATCCTTAAAACGATCGACCCGAAATTCCTGGCCATCGACGAGAGAATCCTGGCCCTCATCCCGCCGCGTCCCCCGGGCTTCGGGGAGACGAGCGAGCTTTTTTCGGGGCGGACGGGACGGACATTCGACCCGCTTGCCGCGGCCGAGACGGCGGCCAGCCTGACCGTCGGGCTTCTCCTCAATCCCGCCCGGGCCTCGCGCTTGGTCGAGTACCATGCCAGGAATCCGAAAAACCCCGGGGTGGGAGACGTCATCGACGCGCTCGTCAACGCGACTTGGAAATCAATCCGACGGGCCGGTCTATCGGCCTATCTGGCCGAAGTCCAGCGCGTCGCCGACCGGGCCGCCCTGGCGGGAATTCTCGGTTTGGCGGCGAACGATCAAGCCTCGCCTCAGGCCAGGGCGGTCGCCCACCTCAAGGTCGAAGGATTGAAGAAATGGCTCGCCCAGCAGGCAGGGGCTGCTCTCATCGAGGACGCCCAACTGGCCCACTACGGCTTCGCCCTCCGCGAGATCGAGCGCTTCGAAAAGGACCCGGCGGCCTTCAAACCCGCCCCGGCTCCGCCCCTTCCGCCCGGCGCCCCGATCGGGACCATTGACGAGATTCTGTGATCACGAAGATGGGGGACACGATCCAGAATCGAGAGATTCTGGTCATGTCCCCTTCTTCCACCTAGGCAGATTGCGGCCGGGAGTCCATCCGAGGCCCCCCGTTCAGGGCGGGGATTGCCCGGAAGCGGATTGTCGGTGGCCGGAAACGGACAGTGGTTCCAGGGCGCGACGAACGATCATCGCCTGGATCGGTTTGGCACGCTTATTGCTGAAATATGTTCGAACTATTCGTTGATATGAGAAGGAGCCTCTGAATGCGGGTCCCGGCCGTCAGGGAAGAGATCATCATGTTCAAGAATCATCTGACCATCGCCTACAGGAATTTCGTCCGGCATAGATTGTTCTCCTTCATCAACGTCTTCGGGCTGGGCGTCGGGCTCGCCGTCTGCATGATCATCAGCCTCTGGGTGCTCAGCGAATGCCGATACGACCGGTTCCATGAGAACGCCGGCCGGATCTTCAGGGTCGAACGGGAACTCTTCCGCGACAACGTCTTCAGCCGCTGGCCCATCACGGGCGGGGTTTACAAGCAAGCCCTCATCGACGAGGTCGCCGAGGTCGAGAACTCCGTCCGCTTCTGGAGACGGACGCTCGTCGTCAAGGACCACCAGAATCTCAGGCGCCGGCAGGAGCTCTATGCCGCGGATAATTCCGTTTTCAAGGTCTTCGATTTCGGCCTGGAGGAGGGGGATGAGGAGACGGCCTTGGCCGGGCCCATGACGGTCGTCCTGACCCGCGAAAGCGCCCGGAGATATTTCGGGACGGGAGACGCCGTTGGCCGCTCTCTCGCCGTTGAATGGACGAACGGCCAAACGGCCGATTTGAAGGTGACGGGAATCCTGAAGAGGGGGCCGCGGAATTCCCACCTCCAATTCGAGATGCTCGTCTCCATAACCTCCTATCCGGAGGAACAATTCACCGACTGGCGGGGCAATAATCTTTATACCTATGTTCTCCTCCGGCCGACCGCTTCGAAGAAGGACGTCGAGGAGAAGTTCAAGGTTTTTGTCGAGCGGCACCTGGAGCCCGTTTATGGGGACCTCATGGGCCGGGGTCGGGGGATCCACGACGTGCTGAAGATGCACCTCTTTCCCGTGACGGGCATCCACCTCCATCCGAGCGCCAATTGGGAGGCGGAACCGGGCGGGAGCATCGCTTCCGTCTACACGTTCTCCTTGGCCGCGGTCCTCGTCCTCATCATCGCCGCCCTGAACTTCATCAATCTGTCGACGGCCGGGGCCAGCAAGAGAGCCAAGGAGGTGGGCATCCGGAAGACGATCGGCGCGGCGCAAGGCCAGCTCCGGCGACAGTTCATCCATGAATCCCTGCTGCTGACGTTCATCTCCCTGGGCTTGGCGTTCGTCCTCGGCGAATTCGCCGTCCGGGCGGTCAACAGGATCTTTTCCGGAAGCCTGACGCTCGCCCCGCTCTTCGAGCCGCTGAACCTGGCCGTCGTCATCGCGGCCGCCGTTATCCTGGGCGTCCTGGCCGGGCTCTATCCGGCGTTCTATCTGACCCGCTTCAAGCCCGCCGGCGTGTTGCGGGGCGATGTCCGTTCGGGCCCGGAGAAGTCCCGTTTCCGGAGGAACCTGGTCGTCATCCAGTTCGGCGCCTCCATCGTCATCATGATTGGGATGTTCACCGTGTCCCGGCAATTGCACTTCCTCCGGACGCGGTCCCTGGGTTTCGACAGGGCCGGCCTCGTCCTCCTCCAGGTCCGGGGCGCTTCCGGAGCGGGTCGCTACGAGTCCTTCCGGAGCGAACTGTTGCGCGACCCGAGGGTCGTCGCCGTGGCCTCGGCCGCCGATGCTCCCGGCGACGCCACCTACAGCAACGGCGCGGTCCTGCGCCAGGGCTCGGCCGAAGTCATCAATATGATCTACTACACGACAGGCTACGATTATGTGGAGACCTACGGGATGGAGATGGCCGCCGGACGGGCGTTTTCCAGGGATTTCGCCGCGGATAGGGCGGTCGCCGTCATGTTCAATGAGTCCGCGGCCCGACGGGCCGGCTGGACGCCGGAGGAGGCTGTCGGACAAAAGCTGACCCTGGGAACGAGGGAAGAGGCCCTCGTCGTCGGGGTGGTCAAGAATTTCAACTTCAAATCCCTCCATACCGAGGTCGAGCCGACGCTCATCTTGCTCAATCCCCGCGTCGTGACGCAGGTGACGGTCAGGATCAGGCCGGGGGACGAGGAGGGGACGCTGCGCGCCGTCCGGGAGAAATGGGAGCGCGCGTTCCCGGAGGACGCGTTCGAATATGGATTCCTGGATGACCGGATGGAGAGGATGTACGAGGCCGAAAGGACCATGCGGAACATCGGCGCCGTCTTTTCCTCGCTGTCCGTTCTGGTCTCCTGTCTGGGACTGCTCGGCTTGGTCTCCTTCACGGCCGAGGAGAAGACCAAGGAGATCGGTATCCGGAAGACGCTCGGCGCTTCGACGGGCAATATCCTCGCCCAGTTGTCCGGCCAATTCGTCAAATGGATCGTCCTCGCCAATGTCCTGGCCTGGCCCGTGGCCCGGTTCCTGATGAGCAGATGGCTGGAGAATTTCGCCTTCCGGACGGAGATCGGCTGGGGGGTTTTTATTTTAGCCGGCCTTCTCGCCGTTACCTTCGGCGTTATCACGTTCATTTCTCATGCCGTGATAGCGGCCTCCGCGAATCCGGCGGACAACTTGAGATACGAATAGGGCGGGCTTCAGGCGGGTCATGTCCCCTTCTTCCATTTAGGCAGATTGCGGCCGGGGGTCCACGGGGCGCCGGCGGCTTCGAGGGCGTCGCCGAGCTTGCGGAGGTCTCCCTCGATGAGGACGCGCATTTCCTCGAGGAGCTTCTCGAATCCCCCGGCCGCGATTTCGTAGTCGGCTTTGGCCGTCAGGGTGATGGGGGCCGTGGCGTCGAGCTGGGCGCTCACCCGCTCCAGGAGCGATGGGGCGGCCGCTTCGTCGCGTCTCCGGATGGTGCTGTCGCCCGCGAGCCGGCGCATCGCCGCCCGGATCTTGACCTCGAGAGCGGCGACCGCTTCGCCCAGCTTCGGATCGGCCTTGGGCGTGTCCTTGAGGGCCTTTTTCATGAAGGCGATGTTCCTCAGGGAATCCTGGGCCGCCGCCGAAGCGCCCATCATCGCCCGCTGGAGCTCTCCGGCCTTTTTCTGGAAGGCGAGGAGCGCCGCCCGGTCCTTTTCGGCCAGCGTGGCGAGTCCGAGCGATTCGACGACGAACGATTGCGGCTCGCCGAGGGGCGTGACGCCGCCGCCGACGCGCTTGGCCAGCGAAACCGTGAACTTGCCGGGAACGACGAGCGGACCTTGGGGCGCGTACTCCCACGACTCGCGCACCGGCTCTTCGAGAACGGTCGGGTTGACGGCCGGGTAGCGGAGGTCCCAAGCGAGGCGATGGATTCCCTGAGTGAGGGGACCGTTCAGGCGGCGGACGACTTGGCCGGCCTCATCCGTCACGGTCAGGATGACTTCCGGCTTGTCTTCGGCATCCTCCCGCCGAAGCTTGTCCCAGCCGGGGAAGGGGATCGGCTTTCCGGCCTCGGCGAGCTTTTTCTCCTCGTCCCGCCGCGCCGCCGCACCCGGCTTGAGCGTTTCCTTGAGATAGTAGGTGAAGACGGCTCCGAAGGGCGGATTGGGGGCCGTGTAGAAATTGTCGCCCAGGCAACCTTTCTCGCTCGAATCGATCGGCCGCAGGGGGATGTACATCAAGGCTTTCTTGACGGGGAAGAGGGCGGCTTCGCGGCCGAGCATCTCCTCGTTGACGAACCTCAAGGGCGAATAGTCGTCGAGGACGAAGAAGCCGCGCCCGAAGGAGGCGCCGACGAGGTCGCTCTCCCGCTCCTGGATCTCGATGTCGCGGAAGGAAATCGTCGGGACCCCGCCGCCGAGCTTGACCCAGCGCCGTCCTCCGTCGACCGTTGCGTAGATCCCGAACTCGGTCCCGGCGAAGAGGAGGTCTTTCTTGACATGGTCCTGGGCGACGGACCAGATGAGCGTCCGGTCCGGGATGTCGCCGGCGATGTTCGTCCACGTCCTGCCCCGGTCGTCGCTCCGGAGGAGATAAGGCTTGTAATCGCCCGTCTTGTGGTTGTCCACCGCGGCGAAGATCGTGTCCCTGTCGTGTTTGGAAGCCTTGACCTCGTTGACGAAGAAAAAGTCGGGGACTCCGGCGATTCGATCGATCTTGCGCCACGTTTTTCCGCCGTCCTCGGTGACCTGGATGAGGCCGTCGTCCGTTCCGGCGTAGATCAGGCCTTCCTGGAGCGGCGACTCGCTGAGGGATGTGATCGTCGAGAACAGCGACATCGCCCCGTGGTCCCAGAGGGCGTCGACGCTCCAGGCCCGGCCCATGATCGGCTGCTCGAGGCGGAAAATGCTCCGGGTGAGGTCGGGGCTGATTTTCGTCCAGGAATCGCCGCGGTCGTCGCTCCGCCAGACGAACTGCGCGGCGTAATAAAGACGGGTGTGGGAATGGGGGCTGATGAGGACGGGCGAGTCCCAATTGAACCTGAGCGGCGGCTCGCCCTCGGCCGGACGGGGGCTGATAGAGACAGTCTCGTGGCTTTTTTTGTCGTAGCGGAGAAGGTTGCCGATCTGCCATTCGACATAGACGATGTTCGGGTCGGCCGGGTCGATGGCCGTGGCGTAGCCGTCGGCCCCGTAGGTAATGAGCCAGTCCATGTTGCCGATGCCGTGGGCGTTGAGGGTCCGGGAGGGGCCGAGCTGGCTGCCGTTATCCTGGGCGCCGCCGCTGACGTTGTAGAAGGGGAGGGCGTTGTCCAGGGCGAGCTTGTAGAACTGGGTCACCGGCAGGTTCTCGAAGAAGCGCCAGGTTTTCGCCCCGTCGCGGCTTTCGTAGACGCCGCCGTCGCTGCCGTTGAGGATGTAGTCGGGATCGCCGGGGAGGAAAGCCATGGCGTGGTTGTCGCCGTGCTTGTTCGCCTCGTTGACCCGGCGCCAGGTCTTGCCGCCGTCGTCGGTCGCCATGAGGGGCGGGGCCATCTGCCAGACCCGGTCGAAGACGTTGGGGTCAACGAAGATTTCCTGGTAATAATGCGGGCCCGTCCCGCCGCTGATGAAGGAGTTGCGCTTCTCCCAGCTTTCGCCCTTGTCCGTCGAGCGGTAGAAGCCGCGCTCGTCGGGGACGGCCTCGACGGTGGCGTAGACGACGCGCGGGTCGATCGGCGAGACGGCCAGGCCGATCTTGCCCTTGTCGCCGGCGGGAAGGCCGACAATCAACTTGCGCCAGGTCTTGCCCGCGTCTTCGGTCTTGTAGATCGCCGACTCGGGCCCTCCGCCCATGAAGGCGGCCACGGACCGGCGGCGCTGGTAGGCCGCGGCGTAGAGGATGTCGGGATTGGAGGGGTCGAACTCGGCGCTGGCGACGCCCGTATCCTTGGAGATCTCGAGCGAGAGCGCCCAGGTTTTCCCGCCGTCGGCGCTTTTATAGAGGCCCCGTTCCCCCCCCGGCGACCAGAGCGGCCCTTCCGCGGCGACATAGACGACGGCGGAGTTGCGGGGGTCGACGAGGATCCGGGCGATGTGCTCGGAGTTCCGGAGTCCCATGTTCGTCCATGTCTTTCCGCCGTTGAGGCTCTTGTAGACGCCGTCGCCGTAGCCGACGTGGCGGCCGCTGACGTTCTCGCCTGTCCCGACCCAGACGACGTCGGGATTCGAGGGATCGAGCGTCAGGCAGCCGATGGAGTAGGACGCCTGGCCGTCGAAGACCGGCGTCCAGGTCGTCCCCGCGTTTTCGGTCTTCCACACGCCGCCCGACCCGACGGCGACGTACCAAACGTGGTGCTTCTTCGGGTGGAGGACGATGTCGCTGATCCGGCCGGACATGATCCCCGGTCCGATGTTGCGGAAGGCCAGGCCGGAAAGGATTTCGGACGTGAGGAGGCTCTTCGGCGGGGAAGACGATTTCTCGGTTTTCGCCAGCCGGCCGAAGCCGAGGGAAAGGACGATAAGGAGCAGCCCAACCGTCGCGGTGATTCTTCTGGTCATGGAATCCTCCAAATTTCGGGATGGCCCGCATTTTACCACTCACGGTCATTGCCGAAAAGGCGAGAAGGAATGCCAATATTGGCTCGACGGACGAAATTTCGACATCCGGGAAGCCTTCAGTTATAATAGAAAAACCTTATCCGAAAATTTTGAATACATCTTGGAGAGATGGAGAGAATTTCATGGCCGGAAAATGACATGAAAAAAATTCGGAATGTCCGAAAAGTTCGATGCCATCGAAACGAAATGACTTTCATTGTCAGTGGGAAAGAATTCTGCTTCAAGATTGCGGATGTTTCCCCTAAGTTGTTGAAGGCTAATAAAAAAGAGCGAGAAGCGTTCGAGGTTTCTCCTTCGGGGTATGGGATTCATTGGCCGTTGATCGACGAGGATCTTTCCGTCGAAAGATTGCCGAAAACACAGGAAGAAAAAGCCGGGAACGCTGAACCAAGCAGGTAAAGATGGACGCCACAAGAAGATTCGTCGGAGTTTTGCTCGGGTTGACGATTTTGACGGGCGGGGCCTTCGCCCAGCGCTGGACCCGCGGGCCGGCCCGGCCGGGACCGGCCGACGTTTCGCGGTTTTCCCTGGCCATGGAGGGCGGGCTCGGGACGCTCGAGCGCGGCCGCGGCATGGTCGACCTCAGGCTGGAGGCGCAGGTCGGGATCACCGGCCGCTTCCGCCTCGGCCTTGGAGCCGGCTATATGAATCGCGGCCGGGGACATCGGGATGGGATGGATGATAACGGCCGGAACGGGCGGACGGTCGGCGAAGTCATTCAAAAGGTCAGGGTCGTCCCCCTGAGCCTGAATCTATACTATGCCCTGCCGCTCGGGCGCCGGGCCGCGGCCTTCATGAGCGCCGGAGGGAGCTGCTATTTCGGGAGCTTCGACGGCGCTTGGGGCCGGCAGACGAAGAACGCCTGGGGCGGGCAGGCCGGCCTGGGCTTCGAATACAGGCTCGCGCCCCGCTTCAACCTTGTGGCCGAAGGGAGCTACCGGTTCGCCGAGTTCAGGGGATTGCGGGCCCCGCGGAACGAATCGTTCATCAATTTCTTTCCGGAGGGCATTTACCTGCAACCTGAGCTGAATCGGATTTATCGCCTCGCCGTCCGGGCTTTGGAGGACGTTTTTCTCCCGTCCGCGCCGCGGCCCGTCGATTTCGACTTCAACGGCTTCAGCCTCCGAGCTGGCTTCAAGTTCGGGATCTGAGAGTCACTTCTTTTTCAGCTCCTTGATCCGGTCCTGGGCGATTTCGCGCATGAAGTCGACGTCGTCGTTGCCCTCCGTCTTCTTGAGGAACTTCTCGTACCAGACGACGGCGTCCTTCGTCCGGCCGGCCTTGTCGAGGGCGGAGGCGTAGTCGAAATAATCGTAGATCGCGAAGCCCGCTTCCTGGCCGGCGATCTTGTCGTAATAGGCGACGATTTTCCCGTGCTGGCCGAGGGCCTCGTAGGCTTGATGGAGGCGGGCGATCGGCGAGAAGACGAGCATCTCGTCCGGATGTTTCTTCATCGAGACGACGGTCGACGTCTTGTAGCGGGTCAGGAACTGTTCCAAAATCTTGACGATCTCGGCGTTCTTGGGCTCGTCGTAGGCCTGGGTGTAGAGATTCGTCAGGCGCCAATAGGATTCGTGGGCCCGGTTGGTGTCGGGACAACGGTCCATGACGATCTTGTAGTAGCGCTCGAAAAACTCGGGCTTGGCTTCGTCGTCGGCGTCGGACAGCTTGATGAAAATAGCCCTCCCCAGCGCTTCCTGGTCGGCCAGGGAGAGCGGAGACGGCTTTTTCAGGAGGGCCTCGATCGTCGGATTTTCTTTCTCCTGGCCGGCGGTCCCGACGGCGGCCGACGCGGCCGGGGCGATTCCGAACCCGATTCCCAGAAGGGCGATCAGGATGACGGCGGTTTTGGCGATTTTCATGGGCGTCCCTCCTCGAAGGGCACTATAACGGCCCTCGAATCCCCTGTCAACGCCGCCGCAACACGTCCCGGGAAATGGGAGCCTCGAAAATCGTCAGCATCTTCGAGATCCGGAGTGAAGGCCGTTGTCAATGTCCTAGGGGCTGACCGGGTGGCAGCTTTACTCTGAGGAGAGAAGAGGTGGCCGGCGAAGTCCCCTGTCCGCCCGCAGCGAAAGGGACCCACTGGGGGATGGGTGGAGCGAGGACGGAGAGGGGACGAGCCGAGACAGGACCCGTTCTCGATGCTTCAGCATGAAGCTGCCATGCGGTCGGCTCGGGATTGACGGCGGGCGGGGGATGGTCTAGAGTGGCCTTAACGGATGCTCGAAGACGCGGTCATCATCAACGCCGCCCTCAATGTCGGCCTGATCGCCCTCATTTTCTACCTCGACCGCTTCGAGCGCGAGTCGGTCGTCGAGCTGGCCAAGGTCTTTTTCCTTTCGATCGCGGCGACGTTCGTCCTGACCTTCGTCAAGTCGTTGACGATGAGCGATGTCATCCTCGCCCCCGGGGTCAGCGCCTACGTCGAGGCCGGCTTTTTCGAGGAGCTCCTGAAATTCGGGATTCTGGCCTGGGTCATCTCCCGCCTCCGCGTCTGCGACGAATCGTTCGACCTCATCGTCTACATGGGAACGATCGCCCTCGGCTTCGCCTTCTTCGAGAACATCAACTACTATCTCCGGATCACGGCCCCGGGAACCTTGTGGCGCGCCCTGACTTCCGACTCGACGCTCTATAACACCCAGCTTGCCACGGCCTTCGCCGCCCGATTGACCCCGGTCCACCTTCTCATCGATCTGGCGGCCGTCATCAGCGTCGGGCGGGGAGAGAAAATCCGCTGGAGCCGGGTTCTGGCCGCCTTCGCCGCGGCCGTCTTCCTCCATGGGACCTGGAACATCCTCGCGGATTCGATCTGGATCGTCCCTTACACCTTCCTCCTAACGGTTCTGGCCACGACCTCGATCATTCTTCTGTCGTCCAGATCGAAATTCCACAGGCGGTGCGCGGACTGCGAAACCTTGGTCGACAACAATCTCTTCCTTGTCCGGAGCCTCGGCGAGGACATCCGGCCGGAGGATCAAAAGTCGGCGGTCGAGGCCCTCCACGCGATCCGCCACGGCCTCGAGCGGGTGCGGTTTCTCGGCGGCCGCGAGCAGGGGTCGTTCTATCGGTTCTTCAGGGAGACCTTTCCCTCGCCCCTTCTCCCCCAGGGGCGGGGGGGCCTGGCTGAGGGGCTGGAGCGGCTCAACCGGATCGTCGAGCGCCTCAAGCCGCTCCGCGAGGCGAAGACGGACTGGAGCTATTACGCCGGCTTGGTCATCGCCCTCGTTTTTGCCGCCGCCGCCGCCCTCGGCCTTTCCGTGGCCGTGGCCTATCTGCTGTAATCTAAAGAAAGGATGATATCGTGCGAAAGACGCATCCTCTGCGAAAAAGAGCCGTCGACTTCGGGGGCGAGTACGTCCTCGGCCTGAGAGACCTCAAGACCCACGCCTGTTATTTGATTTATGGCGAACTGGAGCCCGGGGAAACGGGCCGCAAGGTTTCGCCGGGGGAAGGGCATGAGGAGATTCTTTTCGCCGTCCATGGAGATCTTAACGTCAGCGAGGGAACAGAGACGGCCGTTTTGCGGGAGGGCGAGGCCCTCCATTTCGTCGGCGAGGAATGCGTCATGCTCTCGAATCCCGGTGCCGAGAAAGCCGTCTACATCCTCGCCGGGGGTCATTCCTCCGGCGGGCATTAGGAGAACGTTTCTCTCCGGAATTTCGAGAAACGTTCTCTCTTTATCAGCGGATAAAAGGGGGGAAACCGGTCGTCATTCGCGACCGGTTTCCCCGGGAAGGGAGAGAGGCATTACCGGGCGTTTTTTCCGGCCTTGGAAGCCTTGAGGCTTTCGGCCTTGGCTTTCACTTCGGCCTGCTTTTGGTGGATTTTCTGGAGGAGAGTTTCGAGTTCGGCCTTCTTGCCGGCATCCTTCTCTTCGGCCAGTTTGGCTTGGACATCGGACTCTTTCTGTTGCAGTTTCAGGTATTCTTCCTTGAGGGCCTCGATGGTGACTTCCTTGCCGACCTTGGGACCTCCGTTTCCATTTGATCCGTTGTTGGCCTTGAGCTCGGCCTGCTTGGCGAGAACGATTTCGAGCGTTTTCTTGAGCTCGGTCTTCTTGGCCGCGTCCGTTTCGGACTCGAGCATATGCCGGAGTTTGGCCTCCTTCTCGGCGAGCTTTTGCATTTCCTGCTCCGGACTGGGGGGGGGAGGCAGGGCGCCGTTGGCGGCCAGGAAGGCGTGGATCTCTTCCTCCTTGGCCAGGACGTCGGTCAGCTTGGCCTTGATCTGATTCTTGAGCTCGGCGTCGGTCGTCTCCGCGAGCTTCGTCCGGAGCATCGCCTCTTTTTCCTTGAGGGCGGCGAGCTCTTGGACGGCCTGCTCGATTTTCTGCTTCTTGACGACCTTCTCCGTCGCGGCGGTCCCGCCGGCCTGCTGGGCCGACCGGGCGGGCCTCGGGTCGGCGAAGGCCAGGGCCAGGAGGGCCGCCAGGGGAATGACGAGGAGGAGCTTCAGTTTGGCCGCTCCCCCCGAGTGGGTCTTGGACATCATCAAGATTCTCCTTTTGATCTGGGATTGTTTGAAGTTGTTCGCGAACTCGAACAACTGGGCGCCCACGTGCTGCTCGAACAGGAGCAGCCGGTACCCGGCCGGGCTGAAGCCCTGCGCAATGACTCCGGCGTCGGCCAGGTACTCGTGGGTCTCCTGGAGAGACTTTTTGTATGGCCACACAAACGGATTGAACCATTGGACGGCGACGACAAGCTCCATGAGGAGGACGTCGAGGGAATGGAGCTGGCGGACGTGGACGAGCTCGTGGGCCAGGATGCGCCTGACGACGTCCCGGCCGAGAGCGGCCTCGTTGAGGAAGACGTAGCCGAGGAAGGAGAAGGGGGCGAAATCCTCGTCCACGTGGACGACCTTGAGGCCGCCGATCTTGTGAACGCGGCACCGGCGGACGATGACCGCCAGCCGGACAAGGTGGGCGCCGAAGCGGACGAGGCAGGCCAGGACGCCGCCGAAGTAGACGGCCAGGAGGATTTCGTTCCAGCCGTTCGAGGAGGAAGTCGGAGACATGAGGAGCGGTCCGGCCGGGTCGACGGGAACCGGAGCCGTGAGAAAGGGCGAATGCAGATGGAGGGCGGGGAGAAGGAACGAGAGGGGCAAGGCGGCGAGGAGGTAAACGCGGTTCCAGAAGAAGAAGGTTTCTTTTTGGAGAAGAAGCTTGAAGACGACGAAGAACAGGGCCAGCCCGAGTCCGGCTTCGAGGAGATAGGCGAGGGCGGCGTTCATGATTCGCTTCCTTCCTGATCGCCTTTTTGCCGGCGGATCTCCTCTCGGAGAAGCGTCTGGAGCTGCTCGAGTTCCTCGAGGCCGATGTCTCGGTCGCTGGCGAAGAACGAGACCATCTCCTGGAGGGAGCCGCCAAAATAGCGCCTCATGAAGGATTTCAGGAACTTTTTCTTGTACTCGTCCCGGGCCACCAGGGGGAAGTACTCGTGGGTTTTGCCGTAAGCCTGGTGGGAGACGAAACCCTTCTTTTCCAGGATGCGGATGATCGTCGAGACGGTGTTGTAGGCCGGCTTGGGGTCCGGGAACTCCTCGACGACGTCCTTGACGAAGGCTTTGCGGAGCCTCCACAGGACCTGCATGACCTCTTCTTCTGCCCGGGTCAGCTCTTTCATGGCGATCACAATATACAACTAAATTCGTAGTTTGTCAACTAATTTTTTAGTTGCTGCATTGGACTAACGTTTTAGTTACGTCGGGGACCGGCCCGGCGTTACACGGATGACTGCATCGTCGTGCTGACGCCGGCCGCGGAGGGGGTAAAAAAATGGGCCTCTGAAAACGCCTCCTCGATTCGTCTCCTGGCGGGAATTCTCAGCGCCGATTCCCGCCCCTGCGCGTTATCAGAGGCCCTGAACGATCGCTTTGACTATCGGCACTTACTAGATAAGTCCGGATCCCTCGATTGTCAAGTCGAGAAATGCGGCGGCGTTCAAATTCTCGGCTTGATCGTCCAGTCGCCGAGGAGGCTCCAGTTGTAGCATTGCTTGCAAGCCGCAGAATTGGCGGCGCTCGTTGCGTTCTTGTATTCGATTTCGAAATACGTCAGCCAGCCTCTGCCGACATGCCCGTCGGCGGCGGTCAGGCCGGTGATGAAGCCTTCCGGCTTATCGTTGAAAGCCTTGGCCCTTGTGATGATGGATACGCCGGCGAGGTAGAAAAGGACCCCCTCGGCGTCCTGGAACGAGCCGTAGATGTTGTCGTTATAAGGCACGGACTCGGCGTTCCAGGGCGAATTGGCGTTGCAACCGTTATGAATATAGAGGCGCGACCTTCCGGAAAGAAGGCCGTTTTCGTAAATGGTTCGGTGGATATATAGGTCGGCCTTGCCTCCCTGGTTGGCGAGCGACGGCTCATAGACGTAGACCGGGGCGCCGCCCTGCGTCTGTTGGCGGGCGAGGTTCCATCGCCAAGGTTTTCCTCCTACGGCGTCCTCCAGTTTGCTCCGGCCTCCGTATTCCTCCCCGAATGAGATGCCCCACGGGTCGCTATGGGCATAGAGGAAATAGATCGCGCCATGTCCCTTGAGAGCGCCGACATAATCGACGAGGTTCGCGTCGTTCGCCATAAGGATTTTCGTCCCCGGGCGCTGCGCCCTGATCCAATCGGCCCCATTCGAGGCGGTGAATTGCTCTTTCGGATAGGCGATGACGGCGGCGTCGTAGGGACGGATGGGCTTTTCTCCCGTGCGGAAGGCATGGTTGCGGTCGAAATAATCGATGAGAAGCCTCCGCTCCAGGACGGCGTCGCGAACCCAGAAGGCGGATATCCCGAGGTCCAGCTCCTTGGCCGACTGGACGGTCTGGGGCTGCCCTTTCTCGTTGAGAAAGCTCCTGCCCCCGACGCCGCGGAACGTCGGGGAGGGATTGACGGCGATATGGCGGGCGTTGATCCGCGAGACGAAGATCTCCGGGCGGGCGACGGGATTCACCGCGGTCTTGTTCGGCTCCGTCAATTCCGGGTGACGCATCTTCGGCGAAACCCGGATGTCGAGCTTCGCCTTGGCCGGGACGTCCTCGAAGTCGGCGTCGTCGATAAAAAAGAAGTCCTCGAAGGTCAGCGTCTTCTGGTTGAAACGCGTGCTCGTGAACCGCTTCCCCTCCTTGGGCCAATCGCTGCCCATTTCCGCGCTGGGAACGGCTTCGATCGACGTCAGGGCTTTGGGTCCGCGCTGGTAGATCTCGTTCCAATGGCCGGTCAAGTCGGCCAGGACGATGTCGGAGCGCTCGGAGACGATTTCGGGGACGATGCGGAGGAATTCGGCGTCTTTGGCGATGGGCGTCCCTCCGATCACGGTCACGCCGTCGCCCATTTTCCGCCAAACCCAGCGCCGGACGATCATCGGTTCCGGGAACGAGCCGGCGAAAATCACCCCCTGGAACTTCGGATACTTGTCCCGGAAGGCGCGGAGGAGATGCCTGAGGGCGAGGACGGTCACGCCGTCCTGGTGCTTGCTGCCCGCGTAGACCTTCGTCTCGACGAGATGGGAGCCGAAGCCTTCCGCGGCGAGGTCGTTCTGGAGCCGCTGCAGACGGGCAAGGAGGTCGTTACCCGAATGGGTGTAAGCGAGGCCGGGGGTGTCTTTCAGGATGCGCGATTCGACCAGGATGAGGACGAACTTCGACTCGGCGAGGAGTTTTTTAACGGGGGGGCTGTCCCGGATGATCAGGTCTTCGATTTCCGGCGTTCCGTCGCCGTTGCGGTCGAATCCCTTCATCTCGGACAGGATGCCAAAAGTCGGATCATTCTGGTCGGAGCCCCCCGGCCTCGTTTGGACGGCGGGTGAGACGCCCGGAGCCGCCGGGAGAGCGACCAGGAAAGCCAAGGCCAGAAAAAGCGGAAAGAATCGTCTCAATTACGGTGCCTCCTTCATGAAATTCGGCAATTCCTCATTCAGCGCGCTTTCGGCTTCGCGACCCAGACGTTGCCGCTGCCTTCACAGGCATAAAAAACGATTTTGTCCTTCGCGATGGCCAGCGTCCCGTTGCCGGCGGGAACGTTCAAGGCGAAACTCATGTTCCGGCTCCGGACAAGGCGCAGGGCTTCGCCCGTCGGTCTGCGCGAGACGGGGTCGAAACGCTGGGCCCAGATGTCGCAGGTTCCGTCCCGGTTGGACAGGTAATAGAGGAAGTTTCCGCCGGGAGACCATTTCGGAGATCCCAGATACCGGCCGTCTTCGGCGACGAGGACGCCGTCGTTCTCCGAAACGGGCTTGTCGCCCAGAGGAACGATCGTCACGGCCGCCCGCCCGTCCGGCCGCCCGGTCAGAATCGCGAGACGGCGGTCGTCGGGAGAAAGCGAGGCGTCGAGGAGATCGTCGGCCGACGGCGTAAAAACCGGCTTCGCCTCCCCCGTCCTGAGGTCCCATTTCGACAGGGCCTGGCCGGTCCAGACGAGGGCGAAGTTCGGCTCGGAATAAAAATCCAGAATTCGGCATGAGTCGCAGACTTCCCGCCCGGTCATCGTCCCGGTCGGGGCGATGAAGGTCAGGACTTTCTCCCCGCCGCGGTCCCGATAGGCGAAGACGGTTCCGTCCGGACTGAGACGCGGACTCAGGTTCTGAATCGCCCCGCTGCCCCGAAGCGTTTTCTCGACGCCCGTCTTCATGTCCCTGACGCGGATTTCGGCCCGCTGGGTTGCACTTCCGCCGAAAGCGTTGAAGACGAGCGTTGTTCCGTCCCGAGAAATCCCCGGAGACCATTTGGCCATCGCGTCCTGGGTGAGCTTTTCGGGCACTCCGCTGACGATCCCTTGATCGGCCGCGGCCCTCAGTCCCCAGATGTTCATGACCGCGGTGTTGTTGTGGAAGAACACGCGGCCGTCGCGGGCGACGGAGGCCCCGTACTGCATCCCCATCCCCCCGGTGACGCGCTCGGGAAGCCCGGCGATTTTCCAGCGTCCCGGCTCGATCCGAATCTTCAACAGGTTGACGCCTTCGAGGGTCGTTCCGCCCGAGACGAAATAGACGTCATCACCGGCCCAATCGCAGGGGAAAGTCCACGAGCCGGCGAGCCCGAGAGCCTTCACCGCCCCCGTCGAGACCGGCGGGCTTCCGTCGAGGGGAGCGATCCACCAATCCGAAGGCGAGGGCTTCCCCGCCTGCCGCCCGAGAAAAAGGACGTATTTTCCGTCCGGAGACCAGACCGGTCCGGCGAACGGAGTCGTGCAGACGAAATCCGGCTGGAAAGGAACAACCGCCCCGCCTTGCGGGGAGACGAGAAACATCTTCGTCAGGTTCCAGTCCAGGGACGCGGGGAAATCCACCGTGAGAATCCGCGTTCCGTCCGGGGAATATTTCGGAAAAGATCCCCGGTCGGCGACGCGGCGGGCCTGGCCTCCCTGGACTTCGCTGTTCAGCGTCTCGATGACGTAGATCCCGCCTCCGTCGCGTTCGGACCGGAAGACGATTTTCGTTCCGTCCGGAGAGAACGAGGGCTGGAAGTCGTCGGAGGGATGATTCGTCAGCCGGAGGGGATTTTCGCCCGATATCGGGCGGACCCAGATGTCGAAATCGCCGGTTCCGCCCCGGTCCGAATTGAAGGCGAGGGTGTTTCCGTCCGGAGAAACAGCCGGAAAGGACGTGCCGCCCAGGTCGAACGTCAGGCGGATCTGCTCGAATTCCAAGGGCGGGGCGGGCTTGAAAAAGAGCTTCCGTCCGAGGAAAAAAGCCGCGGCGACGACAAGGAGCGAGGCTGCGGCGGGAATGATCCATCTCCCGCGCCCTCGCGCGGGAGCGACGACGGCCGGCGGGCGGAGCTTTCCCGATTCGGAGTCCTCCTTGAGGTCGAGGAGGACGACTTTGAGGTCGGACATGCTCTGCCAGCGCCGTTGGGGATCCTTGCGGAGGCAGCGCCCCAGGATCGGCTCGACGTCCGCCGGAAGGCTTTCGTTGACCCGGCTTGCCGGCGGCGGCTCGTCATGGAGGATGGCCGCCAGCGTCCCGACCTTGGTCTCCCGGTGGAAGGCTTTCTGCCCGGTGAGCATTTCGTAGAGGACGACCCCGAAGGAGAAAATATCGGTCCGGGCGTCGACCTTTCTGCCTTCGGCCTGCTCCGGCGACATGTAGGCGGCTGTGCCGATAACGTAGCCCTCCTCGGTCCGGGGTCTTTCGCCCTCGACGAACGTCCGGGTTGGGCCGTGGGCTGGAATCTCGGCGTCATCGACGAGCTTGGCCAAGCCGAAGTCGAGGATTTTGACCTGGCCGTCCGGCATGACCATGATATTCGTCGGCTTGAGGTCGCGGTGGACGATCCCCGCGGCGTGGGCTCTGGCCAGTCCGTCGGAGATCTGGACCGCGTAGCCGAGAGCTTCGTTGAGCTTGATGCCCTTGCGTCCGATCAGGCGGTCGAGGGTCTGCCCCTCGACGTATTCCATGACGATGAAATGGACGCCGCGGTCCTCGGCGATATCGTGGACGACGACGATGCTGGGATGGCGGAGGGCGGAGGCGGCCTTGGCCTCCTGGACGAAGCGCTGCCGGCGCTCCAAATCGGCCGTTTTGTCGGCGGGAAGGACTTTGATCGCGACGTGCCGGTCGAGATGGGTGTCGAAGGCCTTGTAAACGGCCCCCATCCCGCCTTCCCCGATTTTCTCGAGGAGGCGGTAATGAAGCAGCGTGGTTCCGGGGCCGTTCATTTGAGGAAAATCGTATCCGGGGGCCGGACCGTTGTCAAATCCGCGGCGAGACCTTGACATATCTTCGTCGTATGCTATTCTTTGGTTGATCTAAAGGTGGTTTTAAATGTTCAGCGAATATATCCAAAAAGCGCTCGAAATCGCGCAGTATAAACAGCTTGAGAATGGCTCCTGGTTCGCCGAAATCCCCGGATTCCAGGGAGTTTGGGCGAATGCCGCAACGGTCGAAATCTGCCGGCGGGAACTTAACGAAGTTCTTGAGGAATGGCTGATTTTAAAAATACGTGATCGGGATGTCCTTCCTGTCATTGATGGAGTTACGCTCAGAATTCAAGAAGCTGCCCGTGCCTGATGGCCTCCATTTCTCGTCGCGAATTGATCCGAAAATTCAGGGCATTCGGTTTCGGCGGCCCTCTATCGGGCGGAAAGCATCAATTTATGGTTAAAGGCGCGTTGAAGGTGCGCATTCCGAATCCACACCAAAGTGATATTGAGATCAGTCTTTTGAGAGAGATCTTGAAGCAGGCCGGAATTTCTGTCGAGGATTGGGATAAAAACTAGAGGGGCGTCGAAAAACGTCGGCGAAAAGAAGGGCTAAAACGCCGTCCTTGATCTTCTTTTCCGTATGGGCGATGATCCGATGAGGTCGAAGTGTCATTTTATCGAGACTTCCGTCTCGACCGTGAAAAATTTATAATTGAGATAAGAGCATTTCGACTCGTATTTGAGATGCTCCTTGCCCTCGGGTGTCGTGAAGGTTTCCTTGGCGATTCGCCGGGAGGGGAAACGAACCCCGTTCTTC
>Ga0208047_1000210_pt1 | contig 21860 bp, 21 predicted proteins | sample Kivu_220m_FD_184162 | JGI IMG/M metagenome (GOLD analysis project Ga0208047, IMG submission 184162) | Freshwater microbial communities from Lake Kivu, Western Province, Rwanda to study Microbial Dark Matter (Phase II) - Kivu_220m (SPAdes)... | ecosystem: Environmental > Aquatic > Freshwater >...
CCTTGTAGAGAATCTCGAGGACGATGGACTGGCCGACGGAGATGAGGTCGTCGAGGTCCACGGCCTCGAGGACCCGGCGGCGGAAGCACCGGAAGCCCGAAGAGACGTCCCGGACGGGGAGGCCGTAGAGGCGGCGGATGAACGACCGGACGAAAAAGGTGATGACCCGGCGGTGGAGGCCGCGCCCGGCGTCCTTTCCTCCCGGGACGAAGCGCGAACCGAGGACGAGATCGAAATCTCTCGCCGCGGCGACGAGGTCGGGAATATGGCGGGGCTGGTGGGAAAAGTCGCCGTCCATCTCGACGATAAGGTCCGCCCCGAGGGCGAGGGCGGCCCTGAACCCGTCAATCCCCCCGGTCCCCCGGCCGCGGCGCTTCCGGCGGACGAGGGCGTGGACGCGGGGGTCGGCCGCCGACAGGGCCTCGACGAGACGGCCCGTCCCGTCGGGAGAGTCGTCGTCGGCGACGAGGACATGGAGGTCGGCCGCGAGGGGCACGGCGAGGACCGCGGCGACGAGGTCGAGGATGTTCTCGGCTTCGTTGTAGGTCGGGATCATCGCCACGACGCGCGGCCGGCGAAGCTCGTCGGTCACGAGGCGAGGACCTCTTTGACCGCGGCCAGGACGTCGGCCGGGGTGATCGATTCCATGCACACGAGACGGGGGCAGGCCTGCTTGTAGCACGGGGCGCAGGCCGCGCCGGCGAAGAGCTGACGGCCCCGGCCGTAGAGCTCGATTTCGGCCGGCGCCGTCGGTCCGAAGAGGACGACAACCTTCCTCTTCAGGGCGAGGGCGAGGTGCATGGCCAGCGTGTCCGAGGCGACGACGACGTCCATCTTCGCCAGGAGTCCGGCGAATTCGAGGAGAGAGTTGTCCGTCCCCGTGTCGTAGACCTTGACCGGCGAGCGCCGGCGGAGTTCGGCGTTGAACGCTTTTTCCCGGGGCCCTCCGAGAAGGAAGACGTTGGCCCCGAGGCGCCGGCGGAGGAGGGGAATGAGCTTGAGAAAATGGGCCTTCGGCCACTGCTTGGTCGTGAACTTCGCCCCGGCCCCGGTGTTGAGGCCGATCGCCGGCCGGCCCCGGGGGACGCGGTTCCGGACGAAGAAGGCCTCGGCCTTGGCCCGATCTTCGTCCTTGAGGACGAAGACGTAATCGTCGCCTTTGTAATCCAGCCCGACGGCCTCGAACGTCATCTCCTGATAGGTTTTGGTGTTCGTCCGGAATTTGAGCTCGTCGTCGACGCCGAGTCGGAGGGCGTAGGCCGCGGCCGGGTCGAGGGCGACGAGGCTGCCGTGCTCGTTCAGTCCGAAGCCGAGTTTGCGGGGACTCTGGACGAGACTCGCCAGGGCGACAAGACCCGGATCCTTGTCGAGGGAAAAGACGGCGTCGAAGCGCTGGGCTTGGAGGGCCAGGACGGTCTCGAGGTCGAGCGGGAGGAGGCGGTCGATGAGAGGATTGTCGCGGAGGAGGTCGAGGCTCTCGCGGTCGACGACCCAGGTGATGAAGCTCCCGGGATAGCGGCGCTTGAGGCCCGCGAGGAGGGGCGTCGTCCGGAGGACGTCGCCCTGGGCCCGGCACTTAAGGACGAGGAGCTTGGGGCCGAAGGGCTTGAACTGGGGGCAGCGGTCGCAGACCCGCTTGAAGCGGCAGGGCTTCTCCCCCTGGTAATGGACGCAATCCGTCCGGACGAGAGTCGAGGTCGTCATCGGCCTATTTTAACCCAACTTTCCGGGCGAGATACAAGATGTGGGGGTATCCGTAGCCCCGGTCGAGGCGGACGGCGCGGGCCTCGAAGCCGAGGGTCCGGAGGCGCGAGAGTGTCTCTTCGCGGCCGCGGAAGTAGAAGCGATGGCCGAGGGTGAAGCCGACGACCTTCACCGCGACCGTTTCCTGGATCAAGTTCCACAGATATTTCCGCCGGGGGCGCTTGTCCATTTCCTTGATGAGGAGGGTTCCGCCGGGGCGGAGGGCCTCCCGGCACCTGGCCAGGATCATGTCCTGGGCTTCAAAGGGAAGGAGATAGAGGACGTCGACGAGGGAATAGACGTCGGCCGGAGGGTAATCGAAGGCCATGAGGTCGCCGAGGCGGAAGTCGAGATGGGGGACGTTGGCCAGGGCCTTCCGGGCGGCGGCGATTTTCCGGGCGTCGAGGTCGAGGCCGAGGACCCGGCGGGACGGAGCGCCGAGCTTGAGGACGGCCGGGAAGAGGCCGTTCCCGCAGCCAAGGTCGACGACCTCCCCGCGGTCGGGGAAGTAGGCTTCCGCCCGGAGGAGGGGACAGATCCGGAGCTTGATCCGCATATAGAGCTTGGTCCTCCGGCCCGCGTCGCGGAAAAGCCGGAAGACGTCCTTTTTCCCGACCCGGATCGGATGGGGGGAGTCGATTTTGGCGCGCACCGGGTCTCCTAGCTCAAATAGCGGTCGTGCCAGGACTGGAAGATGATGAGCGGCCAGAGGAGCTGGCGGTGGTTGTGCGACCCCCTGAGGTGCTCCTCGAGAAGACTCCGGACGAAGCTTTCGTCGAAGAAACCGTGCCGGCGGAGGCGCTCGGGAGCCAGGATGTCGAGGGTGAAGGCGCGGAGGTCCTCCCGGATCCAGATCCCGAGGGGGATGTCGAACCCGATCTTCTTCTTGTGGAGGATTTCGGGCGGAAGCCGGGAGGCCAAGGCCCGCTTGAGGATGTGCTTTGAGGTCAGGCCTTTCAGCTTGAGCCGGTGGGGAATCCCGGCCGCGAACTCGACGAAGGTGTAGTCGAGAAAGGGGACCCGGATTTCGAGCGAATTGGCCATGCTCATCCGGTCGACCTTGACGAGGAGGTCGTCCTGGAGGTAGAGCTTGAGGTCGAGGTAGGAGATCCGGTCGAGCCCGGCGGCCTCGCCGGCGTTGGCGGCGTGGAAGGCGATCGGGGCGTAGGGATCCTCGGCGATCTTTTCCCGGACGTCGGGGCTGAGGAGCTTGGCCCGGAGGTCCGGCGTGTACGCTCCCCACCAGATGACGTTCGCGACCTCGGGCGGATACTCGGCCCCGGCGATGAATTTCTTGGCTTTGAATTCGAAACTGAGCCTTTTGCCGGAGGCCCTCAGGCGCCGGACGGCCGGCCGGACGAGGCCTCTCCGGACGAGGGAAGGAACCTTCCGGTAGTGCCGGGCGACCTTGTAGGCCTTGTAGGTGTCGTAGCCGCCGAAGAGCTCGTCTCCCCCGTCGCCGGCCAGGGCCACGGTCACGAATTGCCGGGCGAGGCGGGAGATGACGTAGGTCGGGATGACCGAGGCGTCGGCCAGAGGCTCGTCGAGATAGCCCATGAGGACGGGCAGGAGCTCCCGGACTTCCTTCGGGGCGACGACGAACTCGTGGTGATCGGTCCCGAACCGCCGGGCGACGAGCCGGGCGGCGTCGAGTTCGTCGAACGTCTTCTCCCGGAAACCGATCGAATACGTCTGGACGGCGCCGGCGGCGACCTCGCTCATCAAGGCCGTGACCGAGCTCGAGTCGATCCCGCCGCTCAGGAACACCCCCAGCGGGACGTCGCTCAAGAGGCGCATTCGGACCGACTCCTTGAGCCGGACGGCGACCTCCTCGGCGATGTCCTCCTCGGACCGCCGGTCGACGGCCTTCGGGCCGGCGAAGCGGACGTCCCAGTAAGTCCGGATGTCGGTCCGTCCGCCTTCGAAGGTGAGAATCTGGCCGGGCAAAAGCTTCCGGATTCCGCGGAAGATCGACTTCGGGGCGGGGATGTATTCGAAGGCGAGGTACTGTCCCATAGCCTCGAAGTCGATGTCCCGGGCAAGCGGCGCCCGGAGGAGGGATTTGATCTCGGAGGCGAAGTAGAGCCGGCCGCGGTCCTCGGCGACGTGGAGAGGCTTGATGCCGAGACGGTCGCGGACGAGGACGAGCCGCTTCCGCTTGAAGTCCCAGAGGGCGATGGCGAACATCCCGTTGAGCTTGTGGACGAAATCGTCGCCCAGGTCCTCGTAGAGGTGGACGATGACCTCGGTGTCGGCGTTGGTCGAAAAGGCGTGACCCCGGGCGAGGAGGTCCTTCTTGAGGGCGGGAAAGTTGAAGATTTCGCCGTTGTAGACGACCCAGACGGTCTTATCCTCGTTGGCGATCGGCTGTTTCCCCGTGACCAGGTCGATGATGCTCAGCCGCCGCATGCCCAGGGCCGCCTGGCCGTCGAGATAATAGCCGTCGTCGTCGGGGCCGCGGTGGACGATGACGTCGGTCATCGCCCGGAGAAGGGCCGGGGCGCCTGCGTCCAGGCCCCGCCCGTCGACGAAACCGCAGATCCCGCACATGCGGCTCATTTTAGACGTTTTGTTTCCAAAAGACCATTCTTAATGCGAAGAATCAGAGCTTCTGACGGGTGGAAGGCTCGGGGGCCCCCCGCCCCTCCGCAGCGCAACCTTTCCTTGAATGAGCTTGGGAAAAAGAGTAGCGTGGAGAGCGCCGAGCATGAAAAAGGCGATCGTCAACGCCGATGACTTCGGGCTTTGCCGTCCGGTCAACGAGGGCATCGTCCTGGCCCACCGCAAAGGGATCCTGACGAGCGCCACCTTGATGGCGAACACCCCGGGATTCGAGGAGGCCGTCGCCCTGGCCAGAGAGAATCCCGGCCTCGGCGTCGGCGTCCACCTCAATCTCGTCCGGGGGAGGCCGCTGTCGGAGCCTGGGGATATTCCCGGCCTTCTCGGGCCGGACGGCCGGTTTTTAGCCAGGCCGGGGCTCATCCTCCGCCGGGTCGTTTCCGGCCGGATCAAGGCCGGCGCGGTCGAGAGGGAGCTGCGGGCCCAGCTGGAGAGAGCCCTTTCGTCGGGCCTGCCCTTGACCCATCTCGACAGCGAAAAGCACCTTCACGCCTTCCCCCCGGTCTTTCGGGTCGTCCTCGGGCTGGCCCGGGAATACGGCTTCGGAAGAGTCCGCTTCATCCGCGAATTCCGTCTCTCCCGCCATTTCGGCCAGTCCCTGAAGGCCGCTTTTCTCTCGGCCTGCTGCGCCCGGATGAAAACCGAGGTCCGGGAGGCCGGGCTCGTGAACCCCGGCGCGTTTTATGGTATATCTTATAGCGGCCGGATGACCGTCCCGACGCTGCGCCGGATCTTCGGGCGGCTCGGCGAGGGGACGGCCGAGATCATGGTCCACCCGGGGTTCCAGACGCCCGAGCTGTTCGCCGTCGAGAGCGAGGTCGGGCGGTATTACATCAACCGGTTCCGGGAGCGGGAACTCCGGGCCCTCCTCGACCCCGGCCTTCCGGCCTTCATCCGGAAGCGAGGGGTCGAGCTGGTCGATTTTCGCGGGATGAGCTGAGATGAACGAATTACCCTCCGCGCCGTACCTGACGATCGTCGTCCCCTTCTACAACGAGGAGGAGAACATCGAGGAGATGCACCGCCGGCTCCGGGCCGTTCTCGACCGGCTGGGGAAGACCTTCGAAATCATCTACATCGACGACGGCAGCACGGACCGGACCTACTCCCTCCTCCGGGCGATCTATGACCGCGACCCGGCCGTCCGGGTCGTCAAGCTCCGCCGCAATTTCGGCCAGACGGCGGGCCTCCAGGCCGGCTTCGACCACGCCCGGGGGGAGGTCATCATCTCCATGGACGGCGACCTCCAGCACGACCCCGAGGAGATTCCCCAGTTCCTGGCCAAGATCGACGAGGGCTACGATATCGTCAGCGGCTGGCGCAAGGAGAGGAAGGACAACCTCATCGTTCGGAAGATCCCCTCCTGGGCGGCCAACCGGATGATGAAGAAGCTTTCGGGTGTCCCCATCCACGACTTCGGGACGACCTTCAAGGCCTACCGCCGCCAGGCCATCTCCGGGCTCCGCCTCTACGGCGAGCTTCACCGTTTTATCCCGGCCCTCATCAGCCGGACGGGCGTCCGGATCACCGAGATCCCGATCTCGAACATCGTCCGCCGGAAGGGCAAGTCGAAATACGGCCTCTCCCGGGTCCGGCGGGTTTTTTTCGACCTCCTGACGGTCAAGTTCCTGATCAGCTTCATCGACCGTCCGCTCCAGGTCTTCGGCCTCCTCGGCGTTCTCTTCGGGGGGGTCGGGTTCGCCATCGCCCTCCTCCTGACCGTCGGCTTCTACGCCTTCGGCTGGAGCATCCGGGAGAACCTCGGGAATCTTCTCTTCAGCATCTTCCTCATGATCCTGGGCGTGTTCTTCGTCATGACCGGCCTCCTGGCCGAGATGATCTCCCGGATTTATTTCCAGACGCACGCCATCAAGATCTACGCCGTCGACCGGGTCGACTCCCGCGTCGGCGGACCCCTCGACGCCTCCGGATGAGGATAGCGACGCTCCTCCGATCGAAGAGGACGGCGGACCTCGCCGTCGGAGGCGTCCTCGCCGCGGCGGTCCTCGTTTGGATCGTCCTTCTTCTCCAGAACCTCGGTTCTCTCTCGCTCTGGATGGACGAGGGCTTTCACTATTTGGCCGCGGACGGGATCCTGAAGCACGGCGTCCCTCTTTTCCCCTCGGGCCACGTCTATTTCAAGGCCATCCTCTACACCTACGTCCTGGCCTTCCTGTCTTTCCTCTTCGGCCTCGACGCCGTCACGCTTCGGGTTGTCTCCGTCCTTTGCATCGGGGCCCTCATCCCCCTGGTCTATCACGTCGGCCGCCGTTTTTTCGACCGGACCGTCGGCCTTCTGGGGGCCGTGATCCTGGCCCTCTCGGTCTGGGAGGTCGAGTACGCCCGGCTGGCGCTCTACTTCGCCCCTCTCATGCTCTTCTATTTCCTCAGCCTCTATTTTTTCTACCGCGGGTTTTTCGAGGATGTCCGGAAGTTCAAGGTCTGGGCCACGGTCTTTTTCCTCCTGACCCCGCAGGTCCACCAGCTCGGCCAGGGGATCGTCTTCGCCTACGCGGCCCTCTTCCTCATCCGGGGGGCGAGGCGGTTCTTCAAGAAGGACGTCCTCTGGAGCGCCGGCCTCGTCGGCTTGGCCACCGTCGGCCTCCAGCTCCACGAGTATTTCTTCTGGAAGGTGGGCTACGTCTACTTCAAGGACGGCAAGAGCGTGGCCGGGATGCTGCGCTATTTCTTCGGCGGCTTCTCCCTGGATTATTTCAAGGAGTTCTTCCGCAGCTTTCCCTGGATGAGCCTGGTTGTCCTGGCCGGGATCTTCTTGTGTTTGGGGATTTATCTCCGGAAGCGGGAGGAGGCGCCGCCGGCGGGCGGCTCGACGCCCTGGCTCTACCTCAACCTCAGCCTCGTCTTCCCCCTCTTCTTCTTCGCTTTTTTCCGGACGCACGTCCAGCCGCGCTATCTCGCCCAGCTCCATCCCGTCTTCATCCTCCTCTTCCTGGCCTCCCTCCAGGCGTTTTCCCGGACGCTCCTCGGCGGCCTCGTCCTGCCGGCTTTCGGCGTCCGCAAGCCGAAAGCCGTCGCGGTCGCGACCGCCCTCGTCTTTATCGGGCTCGTCTTCGGCCTCGTCGAGGGGGCCGGCCCGGCGAAGCTCACGGCGATCGTCCATCGCCGCTACGGCGACCCGATCACGGCCGACATCATCACCCGGTCGGGGCGGTTCGAGCCTTATGACCACCGGGGAGCCGGGGAATACGCCCGGCACTTCTTGAAGGACGACGACATCGTCGTCGCCCTCCACGTCGTCTTCCAGAAAATCTATACCGGCCGGGTGGACTACTGGCTCTGGTCGGGCGGGCCGGGAACGTGGGATGCCTGGGAAAAGACGGCCGAGGGGACGTGGCGCGATTTCTACGTCGGTGCCCGCTGGGTCAACAACCTGGCCGACTTGCGCCAGGTCATCGAGGGAAATCCAGGCCGGCGCGTCTGGCTCGTCGGCTCGCCGTCGCTCCTCCGGCGCGACCACATCAACCAGGAGATTTACGACTATATCGCCGTCCAGAACGCCGCAAAGCTCGTCTACCGCGGCAAAGACGCCATGTCGGCCGTCTATCTCTGGAATGATCCGGCCTTCATCGCCGGGGCGCGGCGGGCGGCGGAGGGGGAGGGCTTTCCGGCCCGCTGGGCCGAAGTCGAGTATGGCGAGGATTTCTCGAAGGGCGCGGTCCTGACCTGGACGGGGGGGCAGAAGAAGGACGAAGCCTTCGAAGTCAAGGTCGACCGGCCCCTCGCCGCCGGAACGCACCGTTGCCTCGTCCGTTTCAAGACGGCGCCCGGCGGGCCGCGTCCGGCTTCGCTTTCGGTCGTGGACGGGCGAGGGGAAAGACTCCGGACGACGGCTCTCGCGGGGGAAGGGGTGACGGCCGGGGCCTGGCGGGAAAGCTCCTTCGCCTTCGTCCTGAAGGCCGCCGGGGAAATCCGGCTCCGGGTCGCCGTTCCGGCCCGAAGCCGGCTGTCGATCGATTGGGTCGATATCTTGCCGGAGGAGGTGAGGCCATGAGCGCCGGCCGTTTCCCGGGCAGCACCCAGAAGGAGCTCCTCGACCCTTCCAAATCCCTGGGGGCGAAATACGCGTCGATCTTCGTCGGCCGTAAGGGCCTCTGGGCGCTCTGCAAGTATGAATTCGTCGCCCACTGCGTGGCCCCCGTGCCCGGGGCCTTGGGCTTCGCCCTGCGGAAATTCTTCTTCCGCCGCCTGCTCGGCAGGGTCGGGCGGGGCGTCGTCTTCGGACGCAACATCACCCTCCGCCATCCGCACAAAATCGAAATCGGCGACAACACCTTCATCGATGACTACGCCGTCCTCGACGCCAAGGGCGAGGCGAACGAAGGGATCCGGGTCGGGGCCAACGCCTTCGTCGGACGGAACACGATCCTGACCTGCAAGGAAGGCTCGATCCATCTCGGCGACTACTGCAACGTCTCGGCCAACTGCCATCTCCTGAGCGAGACGGAGATCCGTCTCGGGTCTTACACCTTCCTGGCGGGGGAGTGCTATCTCGTTGCCGGAGGGAACCATCCGATCGCCGACACCTCGAAGCCGATCATGTTCCAGCCGTCGGAGGCCAAGGGGGGGATCCGGGTCGGCGAGGACTGCTGGCTGGGGGCCGGGGTCACCGTCCTCGACGGGGTGACGATCGGGAAGGGGTGCGTCGTCGGGGCCGGGGCCGTCGTCGCCGCCTCTCTTCCGGATTATACCTATGCCGTCGGAAGCCGCCAGCTCCGCCTCCAGGACCGCCGGATTTTGTCAAAGGAGAACGTTTCTCTCTGAGCCTTCGAGAAACGTTCTCTCCTTACCCGACCCCTTTTCTGGCTTTGTAGATGAAGTTCGAGGAGGAGTCGAAGCGGCCCGAGTGGGCCAGATAATTCTCGATCCTGAAGCCGCGCTTCTCGAGAAAGGCCTGGATCTCGTCCGGCGTGTAGTGATGGCGGATGGGGACGAAATACCAGTCGAGGATGAGCTCGGAGAGCCGCTCGCCCTTCCGGGATTTTTCTCTTTTCTTGAAGAGGGCGACGATCGGCGCGCCGAAGACGGCCATGACCTTGGCCAGGGCGTTCCAGGATCCGCGCGGCGTCCGGATGAGGGTCTTGCGGATGGCCTCGTGGAGCCAGGTGACCTTCGTTTTCTTGTAGATCGCGAGGAGGATCGAGCCGCCCGGCTTGAGGACCCGGAGGAGCTCGGTCACGGCCCCAAGGGGGTTCGTCGTGTGGTGGACCGTCCCCCAGGCCCAGACGATGTCGAAAGCGGCGTCGGGGTAGGGGAGACGGAGCATGTCCCGGCGCTCGAAGCGGGCGTTCGACAGGCCGAACTTGTCCTTCAGTCTCCGGGCGGTCTCTAGGCTTCCCGGGCTGATGTCGATCCCGGTCACCTGTCCGGCTCCGTTCCGGGCGAAGATCGCGCTGAAAATCCCCGTCCCGCAGCCGGCGTCGAGGACGGTTTTTCCCCGGACCTCGCCGGGCGAGTAGAACAGGAGCCAGTGCTTTTCCGAGGCTTCGTACTCGGGAAGGTACTCCGTCCAGACGACGTCGTAGAATTTCCCGACGCGCTCTTTGTTCATGACGATGGATGGCCCTCGAAACGGAGCGCTAGTTTATCCCCGGGGCGAAATGATGTCAATTTGACCGTCGCTGACCGTATATCAGTTTCCGTTCCGGCGTCGCCGCCGCATCCAAGAACGGCCTCCACTCCGGCTCTCGAAGACGCTGACGATTTTCGGGGCGTGCCACGGCGGCATGACCATCCTCTAACCCCGGCCCCGGGGAACCAGTCCCGTCGGTTCCCCCCATCGGCCATGCCGATGGGACCCCCCTCCGCTACGGGGTCACGAGGACGGCCATGCCGCCGCCTGACACGCCCGGTCCTTCAAGGAACATCTGCGGGGACGGCAAATCCCCATGACGTTCCGGCCGTTCCCGTCTGCGGCCCGCGATCGGGGACAGAGGGGGATAAAGCTGTTGGATGGTCAGGACTCCTCGGACGGTCTACGTCGCCGTTCCGGGGTCGAGGACGCGGACGTCGGTATAGACCTCCTCGACGGTCATCCGGACGCGCTTGAGGAAGAGGAGGCCGCCGTTGACCTTGAAGAATATCCGCTTGAGGACGAAGTATTTCCGGTCCAGGATCTCGACTTCGGCCTCGACGGAGAGCTCCTTGACCAGCCTGGGGAGCTTCGACGGCCGAAGCTCGACCCGGACGATATCGAAGGTGGAGGGATCGAGGGTATACGTCCCGTCCCAGTTCCGGTCGTCTTTAGTCTTGGCCTTGACGTCGAGGAGGACGAGCCTCTTTCCGCCGGAGCCGGTCGCTTCGCGGAGGCCGAAGCTGAAGACGGAGCGCCGTTCCGGGGCGAAGGGGAGAATTTCCTCGAGGTCGAACCTGCTCCTTCGGCGGCCGGACGGGCGCCGTCCGCCTTCCTCGGCCGGGCGCCGCTCGCCCTCCTCGCGGCGATTCCGGGATTCCCGGTCGTAGGTCGAAGTGATGTCCTTCGTCTCCCCGTCCTCGGTGACGACGGCCTTAAGGGTCTCGTCCCGGCGCCGCCCGTCCGTCACCCGGACGGCCTTGGTCACGACCGTGACCTTTTCGGGATTCCCCTTGCGGTCGGTTTCGGTGATTGTCTGAACGGCGGAGGCCATCCAGTTCTCGTAGGACGCCGTCGTCCTGAGCCGGGCGGCGACGCCGTCGAGAAGGGCGTCTACGGCCGGAGTTTGGGGCCAGAGGGGGACGGCGATGACGAAGAAGAGGGCCGCTCCCAGGCGGCGGACGGTTCGTCTTTGTTCCGGCTCGATCATTTCAAGTCCTCTCGGGGAATCCGATATCCTACCGGAATTCGGCCCCGTTGAAAAGCATGGAGAAGCGGCTTGACAAGACGGGCCGGATGGGGTATAAACTCGACGGTTCCTAGTATTTCTATAGTATTAATAGGGAGTTGTCGATGCCGACTTTCCTTCTCGTCGTCCTCGTCGTCCTGGGCGTCCTGGCCCTCGGGGCCGGCCTCCTCGTCTGGCTTTTCTTCCACCAGGGCGGCTGCTGCATCCGCAAGGCCAAGGCCAAGCTGACCCGCAAGGACTACGTCGCCCCCGTCCTCCGCTGACGCGGCCGGCGACCCCCCAAGGCGCCTTTGCCCTAAAGGCGCTCTCCCGTGTATCATAGAAGAGGAAAAGAGAACGTTTCTCTCTGAGATTTCGAGAAACGTTCTCTCTTGTTCCTGAGGAGTATTCCATGGGCCTCATTAAAAATGAAGTCGCGGTCATGTTCTCGGGAGGGATCGACTCTCTTCTCGCGGCCGTCGTCCTTCTCCAGCAGCATGACCGGGTCCACCTCATCACCTTCGACAAGGGCTACCTCGAGTTCGGCGTCAAGAACAACATCCCCAACGTTGAGCGCCTCCAGGCGCAGTACGGTCCGGATCGGGTCACCCACCAAATCGTCGAACTCAAGGACGTCGTCAAGAGGATCGCCGTCAAAGCTTTCTTCAAGGACCGGAAGAAATACAACGCCGAGACGCGGTGGTGCGTCGGCTGCCGGGTGGGGATGAACACCGGCGGTCTGCTCTTCGCCCTGGAAAACAACCTCCTCGGCTACGCCGACGGCTCGAACCGGGAGCAGATCCCCTCGCCCGAGAACCTGACCGGAACGGCCGAAAACTTTCCGAGCATCGTCAACCGCTCCAAGGCCCTGGCCGCGGAATACGGGGTTCATTTCCTGACGCCGACCTACGAGTACGGCAGCCGGGAGAACCGCCGTCAACAGCTCGCCGAGCTGGGTTTCGACATCGATTTCCTCAGCCAGGACCACAGCAAGAAAATCTCCGGGATGATGACCAAAAAAGTCGTCAAGCGCTCCCAGCCGATGTGCTTCTCGGGCTGGCTCGTCCATTGGAAGCGCAATCTTCTCGGCAAGCCCGTCGAGCAGAACGAGGAGATGACCGTCGAGTACGTCTCCCGGAAGCAGGCCGGGGTCGTCCGGGACGTCATCCGCGATTACTTCGCCGACAAGGGCCTGGACATCGACGAGATCGTCAGGGCCCGCAAGGCCGACCCCCTCGGCCGGTTCGAACCGTCTTTCGTTTGACCCGCGGGCTCACCAGCCACCCGGCGTCGCGATACCAGGCCACGGCCTTCGCCATTCCCTCCCGGAACGACGTCGCCGGCGAGTACCCCAGTTCCTTCCGGGCCTTGTCGATGGCCAGCGGCTTGGGATGGAGGAAAAAAGCCAGCCGGGACGGATTGAGCGGCGCCTCTCTCCCGAAGAAGCCGAACATCCCGCCCAACATCCACGCCGCCAGGCGCGCCGGGAAGACCGGGAGCCGAGCCTTCGGCCGCCGGACGCCGAGGGCGGCGGCGATCTCCGCCGCCATCTCCGCCACGGTCAGGAGCTCGGAACCGGCGAGGTTGTAGATTTCGCCGCCGCGGCCTTCGGCCGCGACGAGGAGCGTCCCTTCGACGAGGTCGTCGACGTAGACCGGAGTCTGGAGCGTCCGGCCCCTTCCGACAAGGGCGAATCTCCGCCGGGCGACCGCCCGGACGAGCTTGAGCGTCCTCCGGTCTCCCGGGCCGTAGACCCAGCCCGGCCGGACGACGACGACGTCGAGTCCTTCCCCGGCCGCCGCGAGGGCGATTCGCTCGCCTTCGAGCTTGGTCCGGTCGTAGGCGTCGCGCGGGTCGAGGGGATGGCCTTCGTCCGCCGCCCGGCCTTCTTTCACGCGCCCCAAGACGCCGGCCGAGCTGAAATGAACGACCCGGCCGACGCCCGACCGCCGGGCGGCGGCGAGGACGGTCTTCGTCCCCCCGGCGTTGACGGCCCGGAATCCCTTCTCCCCGAGGGAGGACGCGCCGAGGGCCGCGGCGCAGTGGAAGACGATGTCGACTCCCCGAAAGGCCTCGGCGAGAAGGCCGCCGTCGTTAATGTCCCCGCGGACGACGGCGACGTCCTCGGCGGGCGGAACGGGCCGGGCGTGGATCAGGCCCTTGACGGCGTCCCCGCGGCGGGCGAGGGCGGCGGCGAGGCGGCCGCCGACGAATCCCGAGACTCCGGTGACAAAGGCGTTCATGAGGTCGCGAGCCGCAGGGCCTCCGTCATTTTATCAAGATAGCGGGGATAGACGTAATCGCGGGAAGAAAGGGCGGCCGCGTTTCGGGCCCGCTCCCGGGCCTCGGGGGCGGTCAAGGCGAAGGCGATGGCCCGGCCCAGGGCCGCCGGGTCGGGCTCGGCCAGGATCGAGATCCGTTCGTCGAGGACCTGGGTGTGCGTCCAGAGCTTCGTCGCCACCAGCGGTTTTCCGGACTTCAGGAAAGAATAGATCTTGAGGGGCGTGTTCGTCCCCGAGACGCGGGGCGAGACGAGGACGTCGGCCAGGGCGATGTAGCGGGGAACGTCGCGCGGCGGCACCTTCTCGATGAGGACGAGGCGGTCGCCGATCCCGAGCTCGGCGGCCCGTCGGCGGAGGGGTTCCTGGTCGGCCTTGGATCCACCGAGGATGAGAAGGACCGCCCCGCCTCCGGCCGAGGCAAAAGCCTCGACGAGGAGGGGGACGCCCTGGTAGGGCTCGTAGTTCCCGGCATAGAGGACGACTTTTTCCCCGCCGGGGGCGACGGACCTCCTCCCGGAGACGACGGCCTCGGGCGAGAGGGGGTCCTTTTCGAAATCGTTGAAATCGATGAAATTCTCGAGGAAGACGGCTTTTTCGCCGAATCCCTTGGCCGTGACGTCATCGAGGAGGTCGCGGCAGATGACGATGACCGACCGCGAGCCGCGGAGGATGAGGCGTTCCATCGCCAGGAACGCCCGGAGGAGGAGGGGAGAGCGAGAGAAGTCGAAATTCCGGAGCTGCTGGGGGAGGCTCGAATGCATGTCGTAGAGGTGGGGGGTGCGGAATAACTTGCCGAGGAGGACGCCCAGGAAGGCGGCTTCCTCGTGGGAGAAGATGACGTCATAGCGGCGGCGAAGCAGAGCGGCGAAGGCGGCGAGAAACATCAACCCGTCGAAAGGGATCTTGAGGAGCGAGGGCCCGATCTTGATCCGCCGGATGCCGAAGAGGTTCGGGAGGCGCCGGATCCGGAGGCGCGGAAAGGCGACGTCCTCGCCCAGAGGATAGGTCAGGAGGTCGGTCGAATGCCCCAGGTCGGCCAGGGCCTTGAGCCTGAAGTAGACGCTGATCGGCGTGCCGCGGGGCTGGAAGAACGGCTCGGGGGCGAGCATAAGAACGTTCATGGCCGGGAGAGTCAATCGCCGGGCTCGCCGTCGGACTCGAGGATCTCCCTGACGACGTAGATGTGCTTCTCCACGGCCTCGTGGTACGTCCGGACCATGATTTCTCCCAGAAGGCCCATGGTCACGAACTGGAAGCCGATGACCATGAGGAGGACGGCGAGGAGAAGGAGGGGCCGGTTTCCGATGCCCTGTTTCAGGACGAGGCGCTGATAGGAAAGGATCAGGCCGAGGATCCCGCCCGCCGCTCCGGTCGCGAGGCCCATGAGTCCGAAGATTTGGAGCGGCCGGGTCGAGTAGCCGAGGAGGAATTTGACCGTCAGGAGGTCGAGGAAAACGCGGATCGACCGGGAGAATCCGTACTTCGACTTGCCGTGGACGCGGGGCCGGAAGTTGACCGGCACCTCGGCGATCGTCACCCCGATCTGGGAGGCGATGGCCGGGATAAAGCGGTGCATCTCGCCGTAGAGCTTGATGTTCTGGACGACCTCGCGGCGGAAGACCTTGAGGGTGCAGCCGTAGTCGTGGAGCTTGACTTTCGTGAGGCCGGAAATGAGGCGGTTGGCGACGAGGGAGGGGATTCGCCGGGTGAAGAAGTGCTTCTTCCAGCGCGTCTTCCGCCAGCCGCTGACGATGTCGAACCCTTCGTCGGCCTTGGCGAGGAGGGGGCCGAAATCGTTCGGGTCGTTCTGGAGGTCGGCGTCGAGGGTGATGATGAATTCGCCCCGGGCGTGGTCGAAGCCGGCCGACAGGGCGGCCGTCTGGCCGAAGTTCTTGCGGAGGCGGATGACCCGGACGCGGTCATCACCCTTTTGGATCCGCCGGAGGAGGTCCGGCGACCCGTCCCGGCTCCCGTCGTCGACGAAGATGACCTCGTACGGACGGCCGAGCCGGCCGCAGGCGGCGGTAATCTCGGCGTGGAGGGGCTCGAGGTTCTTCTCTTCGTTGTAGACGGGAACGACGAACGAGAGGGCGACGGCCTTGGCCATAATCCCGGACAATATAGCATAAACATGGGGAGAATTGAATTTCGGCCGGCTTTCTGCTATTTTTCCGGGGGAGGGATATGTCCGAAAAGAAGATCCTGATCGTCGATTACGACGCCGGTTCTCTCGACGCCCTGACCGAGCTCCTCAAACCCTACCGGTTCGAAATCAGCCGGGCGGCCGACGGCGTGACGGCCTACGAGAAGTTCAGGCTCGAAAGCCCCGACCTCGTCATCCTCGAGGCCATCCTCCCCAAGCTTCACGGCTTCGACCTGACCCGGCGGATCCACCAGGAGTCGAAGGGACGCGTCCCGGTCATCATCGTCACCGGCCTCTATCGGGGCCCCAAGTACAAGCACGAGGCCCTGGCGACTTACGGGGCTTCGGAATTCATCGAGAAGCCTTACAACGAGGAATACCTCGTCCGGACCGTCCTCTCCCTTCTCAAGGAGAAGGCCGATCTCGGGATCGACCTTCCCTCGCCGTCCGAAGTCGTCGATTTCCTGAAGGCCCGCCTGGCCAAGCCGGCCAAGCCGGATTGACAGCCTCCCGGGGTTGCTATAGACTCGAAAGGCCGTGAACGAGAGCCTGTGGACCCGCTGCAACAGCTGCCAGAGGATCCTCTACAAACAGGACATCCTGGACAATTTCTCGGTCTGTCCGGCCTGCGGCTTCCACTTCCGGCTTTCGGCTCCCGAACGCCTGGCTTGCCTCTTCGACGACGGCCAATTCGAAATCCTGGATCATGAGATCCGTTCCCAAAATCCCTTGAACTTCGTCGACAGCCTGCCTTACGAGAAGCGCCTGGCCGAAAGCCAGAAAAAGTCCTCCCTTCCGGAGGCCGCCGTCAACGCGGCCGGGACGATGGGTGGAATCCGGGTCATCGTTTCCGCCCTGGAATTCGACTTCATGGGCGGCAGCGTCGGCTCGGTGGTCGGGGAGAAAGTCACCCGGGCGGCCGAGCGGGCTCTGGCGGAGCGGATTCCCCTCATCATCTCCTCCGTCTCGGGCGGGATGCGGATGCAGGAGGGGATCCTGTCCCTCATGCAGATGGCCAAGACGAGCGCCGCCCTGGCCCGTCTGGACGAAGCCCGGATCCCGTACTTTTCGATCCTGGCCGACCCGACAACGGGCGGGACGACGGCCAGTTTCGCCATGCTGGGCGATTTAAACATCGCCGAGCCCAACGCCTTGATCGGCTTCGCCGGCCCGATCGTCATCGAACAGACCATCCGGGAAAAGCTCCCCAAGGGCTTCCAGAGGTCCGAGTTCCTCCTCAAGTGCGGGATGCTCGACGACGTCGTCCCCCGGAAGAATTTGAAGGCCTATATCGTCCGAGCCCTGAAGCTTTTTCTCAACAAGCCGTAAAAGCGGTTTCGGCGGACGGCGGGTCATGAGCGTGATAAAGATCCGGGGCTGGCTCGACGACCTCCAGAAGTTTGGGATCAAGCTCGGCCTCGACAACATCCGGGCCCTCTCGGCCGCCTTCGGCGATCCCTACCGGGCCTTTCCCTCCATCCACGTCGCCGGGACGAACGGCAAGGGGTCGGTCTGCGCCATGCTGGCCGAGATCCTCCGTCAGGCCGGCTTCCGGGTCGGTCTTTACACCTCCCCCCACCTCGTCCGGGTCGAGGAAAGAATCCGGGTGAACGGGCGGGCGATCCCCGCTAGGGATTTCGACCGCCTTCTCCGGAAGGTCAGGGACCGCGTCGACAAACCGCTCGCAGACGGCAGGCTCTCCTCGCCGCCGACCTATTTCGAGGTCGTGACCGCCCTCGCTTTCCTCCATTTCCGGGAGAAGCCGGTCGACATGGCCGTCTTCGAAACGGGGCTGGGAGGGCGGTTCGACGCGACGAACATCCTCACCCCCCTCGTCTCGGTCATCACCCCGATCTCCCGGGACCACGAGGAGCACCTGGGCGGAACGATCCGCCAGATCGCCTTCGAAAAGGCGGGGATTGTAAAGCCGGGAGTCCCCGTCGTCTGCGGCGCCGGGAAAGCCGAAGCGGAGCGGGTCATCGCCGCTGTCGCGGCCGAGAAAGCGAGTCCGCTCCTCCGTGCCATGGGAGGGGAGAATTCGCTTTGGGCGTTCCGCCGCCGCGGCGGCTGGAGATTCCTCTATCGTTTCGAAGGCGAGACTTTCGCTTTCTCCCCCGGCCTGGCCGGCTTCCACCAGGGGGAAAACGGGGCGATCGCGATCGCCGCGGCCAGGACCTTGAGCCGGGTGTGGAAACCGCTGGGGAAAGAGGCGATTGTCGGGGGCCTCGAGAGCGTCCGTTGGGAGGGCCGCCTCGAGCTCGCCGGAGGACGGCCGCGCCTTCTTCTCGACGGGGCCCACAACGAGGCGGGGATGCGGGCTTTGCGGGCCTTCATCGAGACAGACCTCCGGCGGCCGCCGGTCGTCGTCTTTGCCATGATGAAGGACAAGGCCATCGGCCGGGCGGCCCGGACTCTCTTCCCGGCGGCCAAGGCCGTCATCCTGACGTCCCTGCCCTTCGAGCGGGCTGCGTCGCCGGAGGAGATCCTCTCCCGGTCGGGCCCTTTTCGCGAAAAAATCCTCCTCGAGCCCGACCTTCGCCGGGCCGTCGCCCTGGCCCGCCGAAAGGCCGGCCGGGCGGGAACGGTCATCGCCGCCGGCTCGCTCTACCTCGTCGGGGAAATCAAGAAACTCCTCCAAAACAGTTTTCCTGCCAGATAGATTTTTTCCTCGCCGGCGCCGCTACCGGATTTCCTTTTCGCCGGGAGTATGGTATATTTTTTCGCCCCAAGCGCGGCCGGACGGACAACCGATGCTCGAAATCGACGCGACGTTCCTCGTCACCTTCGCCCTGGTCTGGATTCTCGTCGTCGTCCTGACCCGGGTCTTCTGGAAGCCTCTCCGGAAGGTCATGGAGGAGAGGAAAAAGGGCCTCGAGGACGACCGGGCCGCGGCCCAGGCCGGCCTGGACGAGGTCGCCCGAAGCCTTCAGGAGATCGACCGGACGATGAAGTCCGCCCGCCGGGAGGCCGAACGTCTGCGCTCCGACCTCGAGGCCGAAGCCCTCAAGGAGAAAACCCGGCTCATCGCCGAGGCCGGGGCGGCGGCCACGGCCGAGGTCGACCGCGCCCGGGCGGAGCTCGAGGCCGAGGTCGCCCGCTTGAAGGAAGAGCTTCGGGCCCAGGCCGGTCCCTTGGCCGAGGAAATCGAGAAAAAGCTCGTCGGCTCCCCGAAATCATGACGAAAAAAGGGCTCGCCGTCGTCCTCCTCGCCCTGCCCTTCCTCCTCTTCATGTCGTCCGCCTCCGAGGAAGGCGGAGCCCACGAATCCTCAGGCTCCGGTATGCTCGGAAAAATCATCAATTTCGTCATCCTCTTCGGGGCCCTCGTCTACTTCCTCCGCAAGCCGCTCCTCGCCGCCCTGGGCGGGAGGACGGAAGGCATCCGTTCCTCCCTCAAGGACGCCCGCGACTTCCGCGCCTCCTCCGAGGAGAAGCTTGCCGGCGCGCGGCGCAACGTCGCCGCCCTCGGCTCGGAAATCGCCCGGATCAAGACCCTCGCCCAGCAGGAAGCCGCGGCCGAGCGGAAACGCATAAGGGCGGCCGCGGAGGCCGAAGCGGCCCGCATCCGGACCTTGGCCGGCCAGGACGTCGAAGCCCAGCTCAAGGCCGGGATCCGTCAACTCAAAGCCTTCACCGCCGAACTCGCCGCCGCCCTGGCCGAGGAGAAGATCAAGTCCAGGATGACGGACGACCTCCAATCGACTCTCATCGACCGCTCGATCGAGCGGCTCGGAGCGCTCCATGAAGAATCATCTTCTCGTTAGGCGCTACGTCGAAGGCCTGGCCGGCGCCTTGAAGAGCGAGGAGGAGTACGCCCGGGTTCACGGCGAACTCGCCGCCTTCTGCGGACTCCTCGAAAGCCATCGGACGCTCGGTCCCATCCTTTTCCGTCCCTTTCTCGCGACGTCCAGAAAGGCGGCGATCGTCCGGGAGATTCTCGATCGGGAGAAGGCCTCTGCCAAGACGTGCCGTTTCCTCCTTCTCCTTGTCCATCATCGCCGGCTCGATATCCTGGCCGCCGTCGTCCGCCATCTCCCTGTCCGCTGGAAGGAGGGGCAGGGGGTGCGGACGTTCGAGGTCCGGTCCGTCGTCCCCTTGAAGGCCGGGCAACGGGCCCGCCTCGAGGAGGAACTCCGCCGGCTCGAAGGGACGGCCGTCTCCTGCGACTACGGCCTCGACCCCGCTCTCGTTGGAGGCCTCTCCGTCAAGAGGGGGAACCTCGTCTACGACGTCTCCTTGAAGGGTCAGCTCGAGCGGCTCAAGTCGGTCATCCAAGAAAGGTAGGGTCATGCCCATCCAGGCGGACGAAATCAGCAAAATCATCCAGCGGGAGATCGAAGGTTTCGAGGGCGACGTCGACGTCCGGGAGATAGGGACGGTCATCTCCGCCGGCGACGGCATCGCCCGGATCCACGGCCTCGACCGGGTCATGGCCAACGAGCTCCTCGAGTTCCCCCGCGAAGTCTCGGGGATCGCCTTGAATCTCGAAGAGGACAGCGTCGGGGCGGTCCTTCTCGGCGAAAGCCATCGCGTCAAGGAAGGCGACCTCGTCAAGCGGACCCACCGGATCATCTCCGTCCCAGCCGGGCCGGCCCTCGTCGGCCGGGTCGTCGACCCGCTCGGCCGGCCGCTCGACGGAAAAGGGCCCGTCTTGACCGAGACCTACATCCCCCTCGAACGGCTGGCCCCCGGCGTCGTCGACCGCCAGCCCGTTCGCGAACCGCTCCAGACGGGGATCAAGGCCATCGACGCCATGATCCCGATCGGGCGGGGACAGCGGGAGCTCATCATCGGCGACCGCCAGACGGGGAAATCGGCCATCGTCCTGGACACGATCATTAACCAGAAGGGGACGGGGGTCATCTGCATCTACGTTGCCGTCGGCCAGAAGAATTCGACGATCGCCCAATTCATTAAAACTCTGGAAGACGCCGTGGCGATGGACTATTCGATCGTCGTCTCGGCCTCGGCCAGCGATTCGTCCTCGCTCCAGTTCCTCGCCCCCTATAGCGGCTGCGCGATGGGGGAATATTTCCGCGACAACGGCCGCCACGCCCTGTGCGTCTACGACGACCTCAGCAAGCACGCCGCGGCCTATCGCGAGATCTCCCTCCTCCTCCGCCGGCCGCCGGGCCGGGAGGCCTACCCCGGCGACGTCTTCTATCTCCATTCCCGGCTCCTCGAGCGGGCGGCCAAACTCAGCGACGAGAAGGGCGGGGGATCGCTCACGGCCCTGCCGATCATCGAAACCCAGGCCGGCGATGTCTCGGGATACATCCCGACGAACGTCATCTCGATCACCGACGGCCAGATCTACCTCGAGCCCGAGCTCTTCAACGCCGGCGTCCGGCCGGCGATCAACGTCGGGATTTCGGTCTCCCGCGTCGGCGGCAACGCCCAGATCAAGGCCATGAAGCAGATCGCCGGGAAGCTCCGCGGCGACCTCCAGCAGTACCGCGAGCTCTTGACCTTCGCCCAATTCGGGACCGAACTCGACCGCATTTCCCAGGCCCAGCTCGACCGCGGCGTTCGGCTGACCGAACTCCTCAAGCAGAACCAGTTCGGTCCCTTGCCCGTCGAAAAGCAGGTCGTCGTCATCTACGCCGGAAACCGGGGTTTCCTGGACGGCATCCCGGTGGCCCGGATTCGGGATTACGAACGCCGGTTGTTCGAATTCCTCGAGCACGAGCGCAAGGAGATCCTGGTTAAGATCGCCGAGCGCAAGGCCATCGACGGGGCGCTCGACTCCGAGATCGCGGCCGCCCTGGCCGAGTTCGGCAAGCGGTTCGGCGAGGAGGCGGCCTAGTGCCCGCCCTCATCGACCTGCGCCGGCGCATCCGCAGCGTCCGGAACACCCAGCAGGTCACCAAGGCGATGAAGACGGTGGCCGCGGCCAAGTTCAAGAAAGCCCAGCGGGCCGTCCTCGAGGGGCGTCCCCACTGGCACGCCGCCCCGGCCTTCATCGACCGCCTGGCCCGGCAGGCCGGCGAAGCCGCCCATCCTCTTCTCGTCCCTCGCGAAGAGCGCCTCGTCGACCTCGTCGTGATCACCTCGGACAAGGGCCTCTGCGGCGCATTCAATTCCAACCTCCTGGCTCACGCCCTCGCCTTCGCCGGCCGAAAAGCCGAAACGTCCGGCCTCCGTCTTTTTCTCTACGGGAAGAAGGCCGTCAACGTCTTCCGCCGGCTCCGCTATCCGATCGAGAGTTCGGTCGCCGAGAACACCGACCGCCTCGGCGAGGAGGCCCTTCGCGAGC
>Ga0208047_1000213_pt1 | contig 21707 bp, 18 predicted proteins | sample Kivu_220m_FD_184162 | JGI IMG/M metagenome (GOLD analysis project Ga0208047, IMG submission 184162) | Freshwater microbial communities from Lake Kivu, Western Province, Rwanda to study Microbial Dark Matter (Phase II) - Kivu_220m (SPAdes)... | ecosystem: Environmental > Aquatic > Freshwater >...
GTTGGCGATGGACATCCTCGGTGTCGAAGGACTCGTGCCCGTCGGTCGAAAGCCGATGACGACATTTCAAACCGACGAGGCAGGCGCGAAGAACAGCACGATGAGTTGGGCGATGACGTTTCTCAACGCCCGGGCGGGCACGATTTATGCCGGCTCGTCACAGGTGCAGCGCAACATCATCGGCGAAATGGTGCTCGGGCTTCCCAAAGAGCCCAAACCCAACTGAAAATGGGCGCCATTTCGAACCCTCGAATTGGCGCCGAGGTTTTGTTCGCCGTGATCCTCAGACCCAAACTCTGGCTAGTCGCGATCAGGCAATTGTTTCGCCTCGCCCCGGCGCGCTGGTGGGCGAGACGCCCGTTCTTGCCGCTTCCAACCCGCGCATATTTGGCGTTTCGCACGCAGACCCAATACGGCAGTGGTCAAACCAAAGTCGAGACGAAAGATGTCTTGAGTTATCTACATTGGTTGAGAGATTTCAGATGAGAAGCGCCCTGGTTTTGAACGCGACATTCGAGCCCCTGTCGATCGTGCCTGCGCGTCGCGCGATCTGCCTGGTGCTCTCAGAAAAAGCCGAGATAGTCGAAGAAGACGGCACGCAGATTCGCGCCGAAACATTCGTCATGCCCGGGCCGTTGGTGATCAGGCTTCGGTATGTCGTCAAAGTGCCTTATCATCGGCGCACGGCGATGTCGCGTCGCGCGATCTTTGCCCGCGACAATCATCGTTGTCAATACTGCGGTGCGCATGCCGACAGCATCGATCACATCATGCCGCGATCTCGCGGTGGTATGCACGTCTGGGAGAACGTCACGGCCGCGTGTCGCGGGTGCAACCTCAAAAAGCGTGATCGCACGCCGCAAGAGGCCGGCATGTCATTGGCCAAGCAACCGCATACGCCACGCGAGTTGGCCTGGGTCGCCGTTTCGGTGGGTCGCGTGCCCGAAGAGTGGAAGCAGTATCTGGCGATCGCTTCTTGACGTTTGCTCGCCCCGATTGCGACCAAATCACGAGTTGATCGATTAAATGTCTGTTTGGCGGTTCACCCATCTGCGCGACTCGGCCGAGTCTGTGCACGGCCGAGATTTGCCCGCTGAACGGGCGATTTGGCGGGCTTCGATTCTCGAGTCGGCGCTGGTTTTGGGTTCAAAACAAGAGTCTTCGATCGTCGATCAAAGTTCTTGTGATGCCGACAATATTTCGGTCGTTCGTCGTCGCAGCGGGGGCGGGGCGGTGTTTCTTGAGCTCGACCAACATCTTTGGGTCGACTTCGTGATTGCGCGCGACGACGAGTTATGGAAAGACGACGTGGGGCAAGCGATGTGGTGGGTCGGCGATCTTTGGGCCGACGCGCTGGCCAAATGTGAAGTCGCCGACCGTGATCAACTCAGGGTGCATCGGGGCGGTGTCGAGCGCCCAAGTTCATTCGACTCGATTTGCTTCGGCGGGCTCGGCCCGGGCGAGGTGACGCTGAACGGCAAAAAAGTGGTGGGTATCTCGCAGCGACGTACCCGCGAGATGGCCCGCTTCCAGTGCGTCGCGCATCGCCGATGGTCGTCGAATGCGTATCGAAAATACCTGAAGTTTGAAGATCCAGTGCCCGACATCCCCGTGGCCGAGATTTCTGGTTTGAACCAAATCGCCGAAGCCCTGGTCGAACTCGCCGCCCTGCGCTAAAACATCCCCCAAAAAAGTGGGGAAAAGTGGTGAAAGATGTTTGACAGTGGGGAAAAGTGGGGATATGCTCTCTGACGGGTGTTAGGGGGAGCTCTAAAACCCAATAAGTAACGGGGTTTTGGGAACAGGCGGAGGAAGAGTGTTTGTAGGGGCGCATGAGCGGCAGTTAGACCCAAAGGGTCGCGTAGCCCTGCCGGCCGCATTCAGGCCTCGTTTGGAGCCGACCTGCTATCTGGCACTTGGTCGCGACAAGTGCGTCGATGTTTTGACGGTGGATGCGTTTTTGTCGGTCGCCAATGATGCGATGGAGAAGGTCCGGCGTGGCGAGATGGACCGCAAAGAACAGCGCGCACTTTCTTCGAACATGGTCGAAGTTTCCGTCGACGCCCAGGGCCGCATCAATGTCGACGAAAAACTGCGCGCTTACGCGGGGCTCGAGTTGAACTCGCGGGTGATCGTCAGCGGTTCGTTCGATCGCGTCGAGATTTGGGACCCGCAGCGACACCAGCGAATCAGTGATTCGGGTGTGCAAGAACTTGCAGGCAACGAGTAAAGCGAAAGGGGGTCGAGCAACAAACTTCGCAACCGTCAAAAGTTGCAAGAGTTTCGCTTATCAGCAGTCTCCCGGTTGACAAGATGGCTAGCCCCAACTCCGCCCGCTTCCATCTCGCTATTCGGGGAGAAATCCCGAAGGCACCGTTGGCCGGGGGGCTGCTGATAAGCGAGATCTTGAACCACATGACATGCCCCTCGCGAAGTCGGCCTCATATATATGAATACACCCGAGAAATTGCTCGAGATCCATCAACCTGTGATGGTCGCCGAGATTGCCGAATGCTTCGCCGCCGTTCCTGGCGGCGTGGTTGTCGACGCGACATTCGGTTATGGCGGGCATTCGTTGGCGATCTTGAACGCCAACCCGGATCTGCAGATCTTGGGGCTCGACCAAGACGGTGAGTCGATCGCCAACGCCGAAAAGATGATCGTCAGCGACCCAAAATTGAAGAACCGTCTCACCGTGCGTCGTGCTCGGTTCGATCGACTCGACGATGTACTGAAGCAACTGTCGATCGAAGAAATTTCGGGCGCGCTTTTCGACCTCGGCGTTTCTTCTCCGCAACTCGACGTAGCGGCGCGAGGTTTTTCGTATCGCAATGACGGGCCACTCGACATGCGCATGGATCAAAGCGGTGAACTCTCGGCCGACGATGTGGTCAACCGCTATGACGAGGCCGAGTTGGCAAATTTGATTCGCGCAAACTCAGACGAGCGATTTGCCCGACGCATTGCCGCGGCAATCGTCGCGGCCCGGCCGATCAAGTCGACCGGTCATCTGGCCGAAGTCGTGGTCGCGGCGATTCCCGCACCGGCGCGCCGCACCGGCGGGCATCCCGCCAAGCGAACTTTTCAGGCGATCCGCATCGAGGTCAACAACGAACTCGAGATTCTCGGGCATGCACTCGAGCAGGCGATCGAGGCGACGAAGGTCGGTGGTCGCGTGGCCGTGTTGAGTTATCACTCGGGCGAGAATCGAATCGTCAAGCAGGTGTTCGCCGACTCCGAACGCGACGATTCGAAATCCGTCGAGGTGTCGCCGTTCGTGCACGAATCCCGCTCTGGGGTGCGCCGCACGCGCCGTGTGCGAGCACCCAAACAGCCGTCGAATCACGAACAAGCCTCGAACCGCCGCGCCAAGTCGGCGAGGTTGCGCGTGATCGAAAAGACCCTGATCGGCGGGGGCAACTAGATGGCGACTGCAGCGATATCACGCCCAGCACCGGTGCGTCGCCGTCGCCCGTCGGGCGCCACGGTCACCCCTCGTCGGCAAGCCGACGCTCCCCGGCAAACTCGCCCTGATCTTCGGCTGGTGCCGGCGATTCGCCCCAGAACTTATTCGCGGGCGACACTGATCATCTTCGTCGTCACGGCATTGTGCATTTTGGTCGTCATTTTTCAGACGGTCATCGCCGAGCAGCAACTGCGGCTCGACAAAATCTCGACAGATGTCCGCCTCGCCCGTTTCCATTACGACGACTTGCGCCAGCAACGCGCCGAATTGAGGGCCCCCGACTATCTGCGCGAAAAGGCGATGATGCTGAGCATGTCGCAAGGCGTGACGGGAGAGTTTGCCGAGATCCCCGCCGACGTCGTGGCCAGCGTTCTTGCGGCCACGGGTTCTATGGATAAATCAATTTCGCAACCGCCGTTGCTGGCCGACTTGGCTTCGCAGACTATCAAAGGTGTGACCCCGTGAGCACCATCGCCGGCGCCGACGGGGGCAGACGCGGTCGTCGCATCGACGCGAACAGGGTTCGCAACTCGAAACTTTCATATCGTTCGGCATCGTTGGCAAATCGCGCGCACGACTATTTCACGAGCGGCATGCAGGGCCAAGAGCGCGACATTCGCCCGCGAATCTTGAAGATGTTCGTCATTGTCGTCGTGCTGTTGTTGCTGCTTGGCGCACGTGTCGTGATGCTGCAGACAGTTTGGGCGGGCGACTATCGCGAGGCGAGCGTCGCCCAGCGCACCCGCGTGCAAACATTGCGCGCCGAGCGGGGCTCGATCGTCGATCGCAACGGTCGCGAACTGGCGTTGCCCGTGCCGACTCGCACGGTGTTCGCCGATCCGCGTTCGGTGGTCGACCCGGTCGGCGTGGCCCATGCCGTTGCGGGGATACTTCAACTAGATCCGCAGGCCGAAGTCGCCTTGGCCACCAAGCTACAAAACAAGGCCTCGAGTTTTGTCTATATCGCGCGCCAGGCCGACTCGGAGGTAGCCAATGCGATACTCACCCTCGGGCTCAAAGGCGTTTCGTCGTATCGCGAAACCGGCAGGGTGCTGACCAGCACGGGTCTGCAGGCTTTGGTCGGTCGAACAGACATCGACGGTGTCGGCATCTCCGGTCTCGAGCTCAAATTCGACGAAATGCTCAAGGGTGTCGACGGTCGAATAGTTCGCGAGGTCAACAGTGGCGGCAAGTCAATCGCCGCGAGTTCGGGGGAGGTCACCGAGTCGTTTCCGGGCGGACGGCTTACGACGACGATCGACCGCACGATTCAATTTCAGGTCGACGGCATAGTCAAGCAGCAAGTCGAGCGGCTCGGGGCTCGCGGTGGTTCGGCGATCGTCATGGACACGAAGACCGGCGAGATTTACTCGATGTCGAACGTGCGTCGCAACGACGACGGCAGTTACTCGAGCGAGTCGGGCAACTTTGGCGTTGTCGAGGCGAATGAGCCGGGCTCGGTGGCGAAAGTTTTCAGCGTCGCTGCGGCGATGAACGAAGGCGCGGTCAACGCCGCGACGAGCTTCAGCGTGCCGGGCTATCAATGGTTCGATAAGGGCACCGATTGGGAATACAAAGTTACCGACGCGTACCCGCACGAGCGTGAAGACATGACCGTGCGCAAGATCATGGTCGACTCTTCGAACCTGGGCACGGTGCTGATCTCGCGCACTGTCGCACTCGAGACGAACTTCGCATACCTGAAACTGTTCGGCTTCGGCGTCAAGACGCCGGTGCAGTATCCGGGTGAATCGCGCGGGTCATTGCGCCCCGTCTCAAAGTGGCAGGGCACCGAGAAAATTACGTTCGCCTACGGTTACGGCTACACATCCACGGCGCTGCAGATGGTGGCGGCCGTGAATACCATCGCCAACAACGGCGTTTATGTCGCGCCAAAACTCGTGTTGAAGACGACAGACAAAAACGGCGTCGAATCGGCGACACCCGAGTCGGCGTCGCACCAGGTAGTCAGCTCGACGACGGCCAAGGCGATGACGGCGATGATGACAGATGTCGTGTGCTATGGCACCGGAAAACTGGCGAAACTGAAGGGCATGAGCGTCGCGGGCAAAACGGGCACCTCGTACAAACTGCAAGAGAACGGAAAATACATCAGCGACGAGGGCACGCGCTCGTATTTCGCGTCTTTTGCCGGCTTCCTTCCGGCCAACAATCCGCGATTTACCGTTTTTGTTTCGGTCGATGAGCCTGATCCGTTGACCATGGATCGCTTTGGTGGCACCGCCGCCGCGCCGGTGTTCGCCCGCATCGGCCAGGTTTTGATCAACGAAACGAACATGCGTCCAGAGGGTGAAGATGCGGGATGCGTCGGATCGCGGCCCGCAGAACTCGGGCCAGGTCACTGATATGGCGACTCCGGTGATGCGCTCATTGGGCGAGATTCTCGCCAACGCATCGGAGGTCAAAGTTCGCGAGATAGTCGGAGAAATCTCGGTGAAAGTCGCCGAGATAACGCACGACTCCTCGCAGGTGGTCGACAATTCGATCTTCTGCTGCGTGGTTGGCGAACAGCAAGACGGCCATAATTTCGCCGAAGCGGCGAAGAAACTTGGCGCGGTCGCGTTGCTCGTGCAACGCCGGCTCGACATCGACCTGACCCAGATCGTCGTGGACGACGTGCGGTCATCGATGGGCTTCATTGCCGCCGAGATATTTGGCAGACCGAGCAAGCGCCTGAATGTCGTCGGCGTCACGGGCACCAACGGCAAAACCACGACAGCCCATTTCTTGGCGTCGATTCTGAATCAGCACGGTTGGTCGACGACGGTTTTCGGCACGCTCTCGGGCACCCGCACCACGCCCGAGTCCACGGACTTGCAACGTTCGTTTGCGGCCGAGGCGAGCGGAGGTCGTCAGGCCGTGGTGATGGAAGTGTCGTCGCATGCGATGACGCTTCGTCGCGTCGAAGGCACCAATTTCTGTGTCACGATTTTCACCAACCTCGGCCAAGACCATCTAGATTTCCACAAAACGACCGAAGAATATTTTGCGGCAAAAGCCCGGCTCTTCTCGGGTCAATTCACGGGAGTTTGCGTGGTCAATCGTGACGACGTGCACGGATCACTGTTGATCGATTCGCTGGCCGCCGAGCCGGGCATCGTGTGCGCGACCTTTGGCGCCGTCGACGCGACGCAGGTCGAGACGAGCGTCGGCAAACTCGGCTTCAAATGGCGCGGCGAGAAGATTCAGGTTTCTTGTGGTGGTCAATTCAATCTTATGAACGCGCTAGCTGCCGCGACTGCAGCAGCCGAACTTGGTGTCGCCCCCCGTGACATCGCAAAAGGTTTGGCTGCTGCAAGCGCGGTGCCCGGCAGGTTCGAGTCGATCGACGCGGGTCAAAAGTTCGGCGTGATCGTCGACTATGCGCACACGCCAGAGGCGCTGCAAAATGTGCTCACGGCGGCGCGTCAGTTGATCGCGAAAGATCGTCGCGTCGTCGTCGTGTTCGGTTGCGGCGGTGAACGCGACCACTCCAAGCGTCCTAAGATGGGCTCGGTGGCGACCAAATTCGCCGATGTCGTCTATGTCACCTCAGATAATCCGCGCCGCGAAGACGCTCAAGAGATCATCGACCAGATTCTGTCAGGGGTGGGCGAGTCGCGCACAGTGCAGGTCGAGGTCGATCGTCGACGAGCGATTGCAGCCGCATTCTCGAACGCGAAACCGGGCGACATCGTGGTGATCGCCGGCAAGGGGCACGAGGCCACCCAAACGATCGGCGACGAAGAACTGAAGTTCAGCGATGCAGATGTCTCGCGCGAATTGTTGAGGTTCGCCTCGTGATCGCGATTCTCACCGCCGCCGCCGTGTCGATGATCGCATCGCTGATCGGCACCCGCTTGTTGATGAGTTTCTTCAAGCGCCTTGGCAAGGGACAACCGATTTTGGGCGCCGAAGACCGTGGCCCGGTTCAGCACATTAAAAAACAGGGCACACCGACGATGGGCGGCATCGCGATCATGTTCTCCGCTGCACTCGGTTGGATCGTCGCCCACTTTCGCGATGGCTTGCCGTTTTCAGATCAGGCGATGATCATCTGGGCTGCGGTGTTCGTGCTTTCGTTCATCGGCTTTCTGGATGACTACCTAAAGGTGCAACGCCAACACAATCGCGGCTTGTTCTGGAAGAAGAAGGGTTACATCACGTTCGCGATCTGCATCGGTCTGACCTGGTGGCTGACCGCGGCGACCGGCGTGAGCGAGACGCTTTCGTTCACCCGTGCCGATCTTCCGGGCATCACCTTCACCTGGCCGTTATTCGTCGCCTGGACGGCGCTGATGGTTTGGGGCACTTCGAACGCCGTGAATGTAACCGACGGCCTCGACGGTCTGGCGGCCGGCTCGGCCTCGTTCGGTTTCATCGCCTTCACCGTGATCGCATATTGGGCTTTTCGTAACCCGCAGATCTATGGCGATGTCGTCAACCCGCTCGACCTCGCCGTTTTGTCGGCGTCGCTCGCCGGCGCGTGCGGCGGGTTCTTGTGGTGGAACGCCGCACCCGCTCGAATCTTCATGGGAGACGTTGGTGCGCTCGGCTTGGGCACGGCGCTCGGGTTGCTCGCCGTCACCACGAACACGCACCTGTTGTTACCGCTGATTTGCGGGATAAACGTCCTCGAGGCGGGCTCGGTCGCGGTGCAAATGGGCGTGTTCAAGGCCTCGGGTCGAAAAAAGCGACTGCTGAAGAATTCGCCGATCCATCACCACTTCGAGCAAAGCGGCTGGCCCGAGACGACGGTGATCATTCGTTTCTGGATCATCTCGGCGATCTGCGTATCCACCGCCGTGGCGATTTTCATCGCCGACTTCACCAACATCCAGAGTCTCGGAAATCTGCGGCGCTGACGTGTCGACCACGCTTGTTTATGGTCTCGCCGTGGCCGGCAGGGCGGTGGCCGATGAATTGGCCCGTCGCGGCGAAACGGTCCTTCTCGCCGACGACAAGAGCGACGACAGACATGTCGAATTCGCCAAGAAACTCAACTGCACGGTTCAATTTGCACCCAGCGAAGCAGAGCTCGAAAAACTGATGCGCCAAGCGCAAAGGGTCGTGCCGGCTCCGGGTATCGCCGAAAGCCATCGTCTATTCACGGTGGCAAGGCGCTTGAACAAACCCGTCGAGTCGGAGATCGAACTTGCGTACTGCCTCGAACAAGCGTCGAACAATCCGCGACCGATGGTGGCGATCACCGGTACCGACGGCAAAACGACCACCACGCTGTTGGCTGCCGCGATGATCAACTCGGCGGGCGTCAAAGCGGCCGCCGTCGGCAACACCGAGGTGCCGTTGATCGCCGCGCTCGGCTCGGATGCGCGAGCCTTCGCCGTGGAGTGTTCGAGTTTTCGTCTGGCCTTCACCAACATGTTTCGCGCCAAAGCGGCGGTCTGGCTGAATCTGGCTCCCGACCACCTCGATTGGCATTCATCATTTGATTCGTACCGCGCGTCGAAAGCCAAAATTTGGGCGAACCTGACAGATTCCGACATCGCGGTCGCACCCGTCGCAGATGAATCGATAATCGGCCTCGCCAAAAAATGCAGGGGTCGGCTGGTCAGTTTCGGTGAATCCTCGGGTGATTATCACGCGCGAGACGGAAAACTCAATTCGCCGCACGGTGAGATCATCAAAATTGATCAAATGTCGCGAAGCCTGCCGCACGACGTCACCAACGCCTTGGCCGCCGCCGCATTGGTGATCGAGTCGGGTTTGGCCGATCGCGCACATGTCGCCGAGGCGTTAAGAAACTTCGTCAACGCCGCGCACCGAATCGAACTCGTCGCCGAAGACGGTGGCGTGCGGTGGTACAACGACTCAAAAGCGACGAGCCCGCACGCCACGAGCGTGGCGTTGAATTCTTTCAAATCGATAGTTTTGATCGCGGGCGGAAAAAACAAAGATCTCGATTTGTCGTCGATGGCGGCGTATCCCGGGCACATGAAAGCCGTCGTCGCGATCGGCAAGTCGGCCCCCGAAATCGTCAGAGCGTTCGCGGGTGTCTGCGAGGTGCGCACGGCGAATTCGATGCGCGAGGCCGTGCATCTCGCCGATTCGCTCGCGAGTCGAGGCGATGTCGTTTTGCTCTCACCGGGCTGCACCAGTTTCGACTGGTACAACAACTACGGCGAACGCGGCGTCGATTTCAAAAAAGAAGCAAACGAACTAATCAACTCAAGAAAGAAGATCGGATCACTATGAGCACGACCACTTCAGCGAAGAACGAGATTATGACTCTGGCCCAAAGGCGCAGGGCGGTGCTCGACCAAGGCGGCGTGTTGTCGGTGCGGCGCATCAGCGACAAACCGGCCAACCGCACATTTTTCGCGATATTCGTGACGGTGTTGACCCTCATCGCCATCGGTCTGGTGATGGTCATGTCGTCGTCGTCGATCGTCGCGCTCAACCGCGGCCAGAGCCCGTGGTTGATGTTCTTCAAGCAGGTGTTGTGGGCCTGTTTCGGCGGGCTCGGCATGGCCTTTTGCTACCGCTACCCATACTCGATGCTGCGCCGCAAAGTTTTCGTGTTTTTGGTAACTGCCTGGGCGTTGATGATCCTGCCTTTTATGCCAAGCATCGGGATCAGCATCAACGGCGCGCGCGCGTGGGTGCAGATCGGGCCGATCGGTTTTCAGCCCTCCGAGTTTCTCAAGTTGGCGTTGTTGGTCTATTGCGCGAACCTGCTCGGTCGTCGCAACAAAGAGGTGGCCGATTTCGGACGCGTGATTCGACCGATTCTGGTCGCGCTCGGAATATCGGTGGCGCTTTGCCTGGCCCAGGGCGACCTCGGCGGCACGATCGTGTTGACCTGCATCGTGTTGATGTTGATGTTCATGTCGGGCATTCCGATGCGGGTCGTCGGCGCGATCGGCGGCTCCGCGGCGATCGGCGCGTTGATGATCACCATGATCAGTTCTTCGCGGCGAAATCGCTGGATGGCGTTCATGAATCTGGACGAGACAAAGGGCTCGTTCGGCTATCAGGTTTGGCAATCGATTCTTTCGATCTCCAACGGAGGCGTCTCGGGTGTCGGCATCGGCGCGGGAACCGGCAAATGGGGATACGTTCCGTTGGCCCACAGCGACTTCATCTTTTCGACGATCGCCGAAGAGTTCGGTTCGATCGGCGTGGTGGCCGTGATCGGCGGGTTCTTGCTTCTCGTGTTGCTGGGTTTTCGCGTGGCGATGGGGGCGCAAGAAAAATTTGGCGCGCTTTTGGCCAGCGGAGTGACGATGTGGTTCGCCGTCCAGGCGATAATCAACATCGGTGGCGTATCGGGTTCGATGCCGGTGACAGGTTTGACACTTCCTCTTATTTCATACGGCGGAAGTTCGCTTTTCGTCTGCATGTCGGCTGCGGGGCTTCTGATGAACGTCGCGCGTAACATGAAGTGAGCGATTCTCACAAGTAGAAACTCTTGACACGATCCAGCCACCCAGTCTTCGCCGTCATCACGGGTGGTGGAACCAGCGGTCATGTAATCCCGGCGTTGGCGATCGCCGAGTTGCTTCAAGACGCGGGCGTAGAAATCTCGCAGATGCATTTCGTCGGTTCGGTCGACGGGGTCGAGACGACCTTGGTTCCTCCGACCGGTTTGGCGATGTCGTTGTTGTCGGTGCAGGGCTTCGTTCGTCGCTTTTCGCCGGCGATGGTCGCAAAAAACTTGCGAACCCTGCGTCGTTTGCTTGTCGCCACCAAGCAGGCTGAAATTTTGCTCGAAGGACTGTCACCGAAGGTCGTCGTCTCGGTCGGCGGCTACGCGAGCGTGCCCGCGACTCGCGCCGCGAACCGTCTGGGTATTCCCGTCGTCGCGGTTTCCTACGACAGCCAGCCCGGTCGGGCGACGAAAATGCAGTCACGTCGGGCGGCGACGACCGCCGTCGCCTATCTGCCGTCGAGACTAAAAAATGCCGTGCTGACGGGCGCACCGGTGCGTCGCGTACTGCGCAATCTCGATTTGTCGCAGTCGCGTGATGAGGCTCGCAAGAAACTTGGGCTGCCCTCGGGTCGCCGGGTGATCTGCGTGACGGGGGGTTCGCTCGGTTCGGCACGGCTCAACGCGGTGGCGCGCGAAATCGTGCAGGCGAACCAGCACCGCGGCGACTTGTGCGTGATCCATCTGACGGGCAAGCGCTATCTCGACGCCGATATTCCGCAACTCGAGACGAACGCAAAAATTGTTTATCGCCGACTCGACACGACCACGGCGATGCAAGACGTCTATTCTGCGACCGATCTTTTGGTGGCCCGCGCCGGCGCCAGCACGATCGCCGAAATCGCGACGATCGGCATCGCCAGTGTGATCGTGCCCTGGAGCCAAGCCGCCGAAGATCATCAGACGACGAATGCGGTTTGGCTCGGCGACCGATCGGCGGCGATCGTGATCGACGAACGAGCAAACAGCACCACCGAGATCGCCGAGAAAGTCGTCGCCGTGATCGACGATCGAACTCTTCTAGAGTCGCTCGCCAAGTCGGCCCATCAAGCGGGTGTGCAGCATCGAAACACGACCTTGGCGTTTGAGATTATTCGGGCATCGGGTTCGGCGATGCCAGTCGATTTGTCGAAATCGCGACGAATCCATGTGGTTGGGGTCGGCGGTCCTGGGATGTCGGCGATCGCCACGGTGTTGGCCGAAATGAAGCACAGCGTTTCGGGAAGCGACGTTCGCCAGACCGATTCGATAGATCGGTTGCGCAAGGTCGGCGTCTCGATCAATGTGCCGCATCGGGCGAGCGTCGTCGATGACTGCGATTTCGTCACGGGTTCACCGGCGATTCCCGAGACCAACATCGAATTTCAACGGGCCCGCGACGGTCGAATTCGCCTGCTTTCGCGGGCGGAGATCTTGGCGGCGATCTGCAGTCGAGCCACCAGCATCGGGGTGGCCGGCACCCACGGAAAGACGACGACATCTTCGATGTTGACGGCGATTTTGAAAACTGCGAATTTGAATCCCAACTATTTGATCGGTGGTGATGTGCATCAATTCGGTCGTGGCGCCTCGTGGACGGGCGGCAGTTTGTTCGTCGTCGAAGCCGACGAAAGCGACGGAACGCACTCGCAATTGCCCTTGTCCGGCACCATCCTGACCAATGTCGATGTCGACCACCTCGACCATTTCAAGTCGGTCGCGGCGATCGAGAAAAGCTTCGAGCGGTTCGTCAAAAATATTCGTGGGCCGCGCGTGCTCTGTGCCGACGACCCCGTTTGTGCGCGCATCGCCCAGATCTGCGACGTGACTACTTATTCGATCGTCGACGATTCGAGCGCCGACTACCTCGCAGGCGAGATCAAATTCGCCGATGGTGGTGCAACTTTCGACGTATCGACCAGGTCGGGCACAATTTTGCGGCGGTTGGGCAGGGTTCACATCGCCCAACGTGGCCTGCACAATGTCAGCAACGCGATGGCGGCGATCGCCATGGCGATGAAACTGGGCGTCGAATTCGAAGATGCCGCATCGGGTCTGGCGAAGTTCGGTGGTGTTGCACGGCGCTTCGACGTTCGTGGCAAACATGACGGTGTCACTTTCGTCGACGACTACGCGCACCTGCCCGCCGAAATCTCCGCGGTTCTGGCGGGCCTCGGCGACGGCACCGACACGTGGTCGCGGGTGGTGGCGGTGTTTCAACCAAATCGTTTCAATCGCATGGCGCAAATCTCGCACTTGTACGCCGACTCATTTGAGCAAGCCGACCTGGTCGTGGTCACCGACATTTATTCTTCGGGCACCTCGCCGATAGCTGGTGTCACGGGTCAACTCGTGGTCGACGCAATTCGAGCGGCCCACCCCGATTGCAACGTGGTGTATCAGCCGCAACGCGGTGATCTCGTAGAGTTTTTGGCTGGTGAACTCAAGTCGGGCGATATTTGCATTTCAATGGGGTGCGGCGACATCGAGTCTCTGCCCGAAGAAGTCATCGCGCGACGAAAAAGGTGACGGCGTTTGATCACTGATTTGAATCGACCCAGCGACAAAGACCTGAGTCGTCTGGCGTCTCTGCTCGGTGACCGCATCACCCGCGACGAACCAATCGGCCCGTATACGACCTATCGCGTCGGCGGGTCGGCGTCGCTGTTCATGCGAGCGATGAGTGTCGAAGATCTGCACGCCGTCTCGCGCGCTTTAGAAAAAGTAACAGTCCCCGTGCTGATGCTCGGTCGGGGGAGCAACATGCTGGTCAGCGACGCGGGGTTCCGCGGGCTCGCGATTGCGCTAGGTCCGTTCGCTGAACAAATATTGTTGCCGCAGCCCGGTCAAGATCCGGTCTTGTCGGTCGGGGCGATGGCTTCGCTGCCGATCGTCGCCCGTCAAAGCGTGGCCGCGGGTCTTCGAGGTTTCGAATGGGCGGTCGGCGTCCCCGGCTCGATCGGAGGGGCGGTGCGAATGAACGCGGGAGGCCACGGCGCCGACATGATCGCCTCGCTTTTGAGCGTGCGACTGTTTCACCTTGAGCGCAACATCGAGGCGAACGTCTCGGCGGCGAATTTGGGTCTTCGCTTTCGCGCATCCGATCTCGGTGATGAACATGTCGTTCTCGCCGCGACGCTCCGTCTGGCGTGGGGTGACAAGACCGAAGGCGAGAGCCGTCTCGCCGAAATCGTCAAATGGCGTCGCGATCATCAGCCTGGTGGGCAAAACGCGGGGTCTGTTTTCGTCAACCCGGTATCCGGGGCCTCGTCGGCCGGGGCGCTGATCGACAATATGGGTTTGCGCGGATACCGAATCGGCACAGCCGTGATCTCCGAGAAGCACGCAAATTTTTTTCAAGCCGACGAAGGTGGCAACGCCGATGATGTCGTCGAGCTGATGACGTTCGTTCGCCAGCGGGTCAGCGAGGCGCACGGCATCGAACTGCGCAGCGAGATTCGACTCGTGGGTTTCTCGTCGGTGGTTGCCGCGGGCGCGGGCGCGCAAGCCCCTACCGAGAGACGGCGCAACACGCAACTCGAGGCGGCGTTTGGTTCTTCGAATACGACCGATCTTTCGATCCCGATTCCGAGTTATTCAGAGCAACTTTCAGAAGATGTGCTGGCCGAACTGGCCGACGCATTCGAAGGCGATGCGACGCCGACGATGAATCTGAAGGTTGTCGAGCCCGCCGACACTTCAGACGACACGCCGCAACCCGAAGAGCCGTCTACAACCTCGCTCACGCTGAAGACCAACAATGGTCGGGTGGTCATCGTCGACGACGACCTTCGCCTGCCGGTCGACGTCGACAACCCGATCGACGAACTGACAAGTTCGGTGAATGTCGCACCAACTTCAGACCCGAGCAACGTCATTTATGAGTCGCGATTTGGTTCGCGTCGCGACCAGATCAAACAAGACCTGAAAACCAATCGTCTTCGATTGTTGCTTGGCATATTCGGCGTGATCTCGGTATTGGCCCTAGTTCTGGGAATTCTCGCCTCGCCAATATTCGGTGTGAAAACGATTCAGATTGAGGGTGCCAGATATATGAGCGCCGACCTTTTGATCGCCGTCGAAAAGTCGCTCGATGGCAAGTCGATTCTCACGGTCGACACGAACTCGGCGGCCCGTCGGCTCGAGGGCGACCCGTGGGTCGAGTCGGTGCGAATCAAACAGTTCTTTCCGACGAGGTTGGTGATCGAGATCGTCGAGCGAAAGCCCATCGCTTTTTATGTCGGCATCGACAATCGCTCGCGGGTGGTCGACGCGCAAGGCCGAGTCTTGGCAGTTGAAACTGGCCAACCGACCCAGTATCTGCAGATCACGGGCGTAGGGCCGAGCCTGGCGCCTGGTGCCAGCGCAGGAACTGTCTATAAAGCCGCGGCGCAACTCGCAGGTGGACTGCCCGAGGAGATCGAAGACAAAGTTTTGAATGTCGGCGTCGGTGGGCCGAACCAGTTGCTGATGACCTTGCGCAGCGGCACGCTGATCAATTTTGGTCCGCCGAATGAGTTGCAAAACAAACTCGTTTCGTTGGTCGTGTTGTTGCGCCGACAAGATCCGAAACAAATAATCTCTATCGATTTGACCGACCCGAGAACACCAACCGTAAAGTCGAAGTAGAGACTTTTCGAAGCGCATTCGACGCGATTTTGCGAATTTCGACACGCCTCAACTTGTCGCTGATGTTTGGTCGGCTTAAACGCTTGTGGCAGACTTGAGATACTCGAACGACAGTGGGGGAATCAAAAATGGTCGGACAGCCGCAAAATTATCTCGCAGTGATCAAGGTAATCGGCGTCGGCGGCGGCGGCGTCAACGCGATCAACCGGATGATGGAGTCAGGCATGCGCGGCGTCGAATTCGTGGCGATCAACACCGACGCCCAGGCGCTGCTCTTGAGCGACGCCAGCGCAAAGATCGACATCGGTCGTGAACTTACGAGGGGCTTGGGTGCCGGCGCGAATCCCGAGATTGGTCGCGAGGCCGCAGAGCAACATCGTGACGAGATTCAAGAGGTCGTAGCGGGGGCCGACATGGTGTTTATCACCGCTGGCGAGGGCGGTGGCACGGGCACGGGAGCCGCACCGGTCATCGCCGAGATCGCCAAGGCTGAAGGCGCGCTGACAGTAGCGATCGTCACCCGACCTTTCGCCTTCGAGGGTCGTCGTCGTTCGGTGCAGGCCGATGCCGGCATCGCCGCGCTCAAAGACAAAGTCGACACGCTGGTCGTGATTCCCAACGAGCGACTGATCGCGATTTCGACCGACAAGACCACGATTTTGGATGCATTCAAAAAGGCCGACGAAGTTCTGGTGCAGGGCGTCGCCGGTATCACGGGTTTGATCACCACCCCCGGTTTGATCAACACCGACTTCGCCGATGTGAAGACTGTTTTGGCCAACGCCGGCACTGCGTTGATGGGCACGGGCGCGGCCGGCGGCGACAACCGAGCCGTGTTGGCGGCGAACGCGGCGATCAATTCGCCGTTGCTGGAGGCGTCGCTCGAAGGTGCTCGGGGCATCGTGGTCAACATCACGGGTCCGTCGAACGTCGGTTTGTTCGAGGTCACCAACGCGATGGAAATCGTGCGGGGTGTGGCGCATCAAGATGCGAACATCATCCATGGTTTGGTCATCGACGACGATGTCGCTGACGAAGTGCGGGTCACGGTCGTCGCCGCGGGCTTCGAACGCTGGGACAGCACCGTGCAACGCACCGCCACTCGTGGTGACGGTCGAAACACGGCGACTTCGGGAACCGTTCGACCCGAACCGAAAAGCGGTCGCCTGAAAGATCTGTTCGGTAATACATCTGATCCGCTGCGCGGGGCAGATGATGACGACGATCTTCCGGACTTTCTCAAATAACCCGCGCGGGCTGAAGGCGGCATGACGACCGTCGACCCGGTTTTGGTGGCGGCGAACGTCGCCAAGGTGCGCGGGCGCATCGACGCTTCGGGCGGTGAAATGGTCAAACTCATCGCGGTGACGAAGTCTTTTGGCGCCGAAGCCATGGTCGCCGCCTTCGACGCGGGCTGTGACGGTGTGGGTGAAAATTATGCCCAAGAACTTGCCGCCAAATTCGCCGAAGTTCCCGCTGAAAAGCGGCTTGCCGTGCACTTCATCGGGCGACTGCAAACCAACAAAGTCAAGTTGCTCAAGAACTGTGTGGATGTATGGCAAAGCGTCGATCGTGCCGAACTTATCGGCGAAATCGCGAAGCGTTGCAACGACTCGGAGGTTGATCGACGGGCAAAGATCATGCTCCAGGTCAACACCACAAATGAGGCGGACAAAGGCGGTTGCGAAGTCGTCGAAATCGAAAACTTGATGCGACACGCCGTCGAAAGCAGGTTGCAGGTGGTCGGCCTGATGACCGTCGGTCCGACTGACGCCAGTGCCGAACGGGCGCGACCCGGGTTTCGTCTGTTGCGCAAAATTGCCGACGACTTGGGCCTCGAACACTGCAGCATGGGCATGACTGCCGACTTGGAGGTCGCCGTCGAAGAGGGTGCGACGATGATTCGCGTCGGTTCGGCTTTGTTCGGTCAACGGTCGTGAGTCACAAGTCGAGCGCCGTGAGCCGCGCACATGCCCGAAATGCCGACATTTGGGCAACTATCCTTTAGTTATGTCTATGTTTCGGCGAGCAATGGATTATTTGGGTTTGGGCCCCGATGAGGCTTATGACGATTACGACGACTCGGTCGCCGTAGATCGAAATCAGCGCATGCCGGCGCGGGGCCGGCAACGCGACGCTCGCGATTCGCGCGATATATACGACGAACCTGACGACGCCTACGACGACGATTCAGATTATGGCGGACGCTCGGAGGGCATGCTCGCGCAGCAAGCCCAGCACGACTCGGGTCTGACGGTTCGACCAGTGGCTGGTCGGCGCGCCGCGGCGGTGGCTCGACCCGTTATGCCGGCCGCCGATCCGGTGACGATTCGTCCGATCAGCTACGAAGATGCCAAAGAAATCGCCGATCGTTTCAAAGAAGGCAACCCGGTGATCATCAACGTGCAGTCCACCGATCCAAAAACGATGCGACGAATCGTCGATTTCGCCAGCGGTGTCTGTTACGCGAACAACGGCTCGATGGAAAAGATGAGTAACGGCGTGTTCATGATGAAGCCTTACGGCGCCCGAATCTCGCGCGGTTAGCGCGGTCCGTCGATTTATGATTTCGATTCTCTGTCTGGCCACGCAAATATTCATCTACATGATCATCGTTCGCGTCGTGCTGTCTTGGTTCCCCTCGACCAGCGGCGGGGTCGTGGCGCAGATTTCGTTTTTCGTCGGCCGATTCACCGAGCCCGTCTTCGATTGGGTACGTCGTTTCATGCCGCGCACGGGCGCCCTCGACTTGACGCCTCTTGTCGTTTTGCTTTTCCTGCAGATCGTCGTGCAGGGCATGATTCTGCGGTGCTAGTCAACTCGTGGCTTATCCGCAGGTAGAACCGCAACCGAATTTTCCGTCGCTCGAAAACGAAGTTCTCGAATACTGGAAACGCGACAAGACTTTCGTCGCGTCGGTCGACGCGCGCAAGCCAGGCGACAAGGGCTCGAACGAATTCGTTTTCTATGACGGGCCACCGTTCGCCAACGGTTTGCCGCACTACGGTCACTTGCTCACGGGTTTCGTCAAAGACGCCGTGCCGCGTTATCGGTCGATGCGGGGCCAACGCGTAGAGCGTCGTTTCGGTTGGGACTGCCACGGGCTTCCCGCCGAGGCCGAGGCCGAGCGCCAACTCGGTATCTCGGGTCGACAGGCGATCACAGATTTCGGCATCGAAAAGTTCAACGATTATTGCCGCACATCGGTGTTGCAATACACCAGCGACTGGGAGCGCTACGTGACCCGTCAGGCCCGATGGGTCGATTTCGACAACGACTACAAGACGCTCGACACCTCTTATATGGAGAGCGTGATGTGGGCTTTCAAGACTCTGTGGGACAAAGGCTTGATCTACGAAGGTTTCAGGGTGCTGCCATATTCGTGGGCGCTCGAAACCCCGTTGTCGAACACCGAAACTCGGATGGATGACGCGTACAAGCAGGTGCAAGATCCTGCGGTCACCGTCGGCTTCTCGCTCGACACGGGCGAGATCATCCTGGCATGGACGACGACCCCGTGGACACTGCCATCAAATCTGGCGTTGGCAGTCGGGCCCGAAATCGAATATGTCGTCGTCGAACAAGATTCAAAAAAACTGATCATCGCCAAAGAACGACTCTCGGCGTACGAGCGAGAGTTTCCCGAACCAGTGGTGTTGCAGACGCTGCGTGGTTCGCAGTTGGTCGGGCGAAGATACAGGCCGTTGTTCGACTATTTCTCAGATCAGGCGAACGCCTTTCAAATCATCGGCGGAGATTTCGTCACGACCGAAGACGGCACGGGCGTCGTGCACTTGGCGCCCGGTTTCGGCGAAGACGACCAACGCGTCTGTCAAGAAGCGGCGATCGACCTCGTCGTGCCGGTCGACTCGCGCGGAAGATTCACCGCCGAAGTTTCCGACTTCGCGGGGCAACTGGTTTTCGACGCCAACCCGGCGATCATCAGAAAACTAAAAGATCGCGGCGTCGTATATCGACACGAAACCTACGACCACTCGTATCCGCATTGTTGGCGCACTGGCAAACCCCTGATCTACAAGGCGGTGGGTTCGTGGTTCGTCAAAGTCACGGCGATTCGCGATCGCATGGTCGAACTCAACCAGCAGGTGCGGTGGGTGCCCGACCACCTGCAGCACGGCAGTTTCGGAAAGTGGCTCGAGAACGCGCGCGATTGGACGATCAGTCGCAACAGGTTCTGGGGTTCGCCGATACCGGTTTGGCGAAGCGACGACCCGAATTATCCGCGCATCGACGTCTACGGCAGCATCGCCGAATTGCGCCGCGACTTCGGTGTCGAGATAAACGAATTGCATCGACCGACCATCGACGATCTGGTTCGGCCGAATCCCGACGACCCGACCGGCAAGTCGATGATGCGTCGCGTGCCCGAGGTGCTCGACTGTTGGTTCGAGAGCGGTTCCATGCCGTTCGCCCAGGTTCATTATCCGTTCGAGAATCAGGAGTGGTTCGAAAATCACTATCCGGGCGACTTCATCGTCGAATACATCGGTCAGACGCGGGGATGGTTCTACACGCTTCATGTCCTGGCCACCGCCTTGTTCGACAGGCCGGCGTTTTCGAATTGCGTGAGCCACGGCATCGTGCTCGGCGAGGACGGCGCGAAAATGTCGAAGAGCCTGCGCAATTATCCCGACCCGATGAAGGTTTTCGACAGCCACGGCGCCGACGCGATGCGCTGGTATCTGCTCTCGTCGTCGATCTTGCGTGGCTCTGACTTCGCCGTCACCGAAGAGGGCATGCGCGACACGGTGCGACAGGTGATCCTTCCTCTTTGGAACAGTTGGTATTTCTTGTCGCTTTACGCGAACGCCGAAAATGTGGTCGGCAAGTTCGACACATCCAGCGACAATGTTCTCGACCGATATATCTTGTCGAAACTGTCCGGGCTCGTCGAAAAAACCACGAAGAGTTTCGATAGTTACGATCTTTTCGCGGCCTGCTCGGAGATTCGCAACTTTCTGGATGCTCTGACCAATTGGTACATTCGGCGCAGCCGTGATCGATTCTGGAGCGGCGAGGTCGCTGCGATCAACACGCTGCACACGGTTCTGCATATTTTGACCCGTGTCGCCGCGCCCGTCTTGCCGTTGATATCAGAGCAAGTTTTCAGGGGTTTGACCGGCGAGCGCAGCGTTCATCTTCAAGATTGGCCGACCACCAAACATCTCAAGAACGACGAGAAATTGGTCGAGTCAATGGATCGTGTGCGAGATGTTTGCTCGACCGTTCTGGGCTTGCGCAAGGTTCACTCGCGACGTGTTCGACAACCGTTGGCCAAACTGACCGTCGCCTCGGCGAACTCGGGAGCGCTGAAGAATTTCATCGACATCATCGCCGATGAGGTAAACGTGCGCAGCGTCGAGTTGATCGACGATGTTGCCTCGGTCGCGGCGTTCGAACTTCAGGTGGTTCCGAGCGTGGTCGGTCCGAGGCTCGGGGCGAGCACCCAGGCGGTGATCAAGGCGGTGAAGGCCGGCGAGTGGCAACGAGTCGGCGATGTCGTCAAAGTCGGTGCGGTCGAATTGCTGCCGGGCGAGTATCAGTTGAAACTCGTGCCCAAATCGTCTGGGGCGAGCGGTGCATTGAGCGTCGAAAGTGGCGTCGTCGTCTTGGATATCGACTTGACCGACGAACTCGTCGCCGAGGGGGTCGCCCGAGACATCGTGCGACTGGTTCAACAACGGCGTCGTGACGAGGGTTTGGATGTCTCAGATCGCATTCACCTCGAGTTGGGTCTGTCTGACGCGATGCAAACCCAGATCACGGCCCATCACGCGATGATCAAGACAGAAACTTTGGCCGTCGAATTGACCGTCGGCAATATCGGCAAAGGCAAAACCCCGAACGCCGATCTCGACGGCGTGGCGGTATTTGTGGCGGTAAATCGGGTAGCGTAGCGCGGTCAAGCAACAAGGTTTGGGTTTGATTCGACTCGAGAGGTAGCAATGGCATCGGGCAAGGGCAAGAAGAAAAAGTCAAATAAGCCGTCGAAAAAATCGGCAAAGGCAAAGGCCCTGGCGCGCAAGAAGGAGTTGGCGCGCAAGAAGGAGTTGGCGCGCAAGAAGGAGTTGGCGCGCAAGAAGGAGTTGGCGCGCAAGAAGGAGTTGGCGCGCAAGAAGGAGTTGGCCCGCAAGAAGGAGTTGGCGCGCAAGAAGGAGTTGG
>Ga0208047_1000216_pt1 | contig 21600 bp, 25 predicted proteins | sample Kivu_220m_FD_184162 | JGI IMG/M metagenome (GOLD analysis project Ga0208047, IMG submission 184162) | Freshwater microbial communities from Lake Kivu, Western Province, Rwanda to study Microbial Dark Matter (Phase II) - Kivu_220m (SPAdes)... | ecosystem: Environmental > Aquatic > Freshwater >...
CACCAATCAGAATCTCCACTGGCTGTCTAGGGTTTTGTGTCGCAAGGATGCGGGTTGGACCCGCGTGGAAAACGGCAAGTTGACCGCCTGAAACGGCGTCTTCCGGCCCGCGTTCGGGCGGAGGGCGCGGATTCGGGGCGATCCGCCAGAAGAATCTTCGGCAGCTCATGAGAGGTTGTCGCGGCCATAACCCTCGGCGCGCCATCAGGTATTAGCGCTCAGCCTCCGCCCCGGGCTTGCGGGATCGAATGTGATATCATTGGAGGCGATCCTTCTCCTGCTGCTGCCTTCGTCTTTGCGATTGTGTGAAAGGCTTGATCAGCCCATTCGGTTCCCAAGCTCTCGAACTCGATGGCCTCTCCCCTCACGTAGACGGTCAGGTCCGCTAGATGCGTGAAGACGGTCTGCTTCCGCTTCCCGGCATCAGAGATGCCCTCACAGTCCAAGGAGATGGCGTTTCTCGAATCGCCTTAAGAATAGAGCAGGAGAGCCTTGTCCGCCAATGCCTCAGGGGGCCAATTCTCTAGGCTGTCTAGCGCCACAAGCGTCACAGAACGCTGCATCTCTCGGCAGTTTGGCTCTACACTCCTGACACTGCTTCCAGGCCGAAATACGATGTACGCCCGGCGCTCTATTCCGCGAACGCAGCTTGCGAGCAAACAGCAAGGACACCGTTGCCAGTATCACCAGTCCGGCAATTGGAATCACGAAACTGAAAAGAGGCGAAGAGGTCATCTCCCGATTGAGAAGACAAAGCCATCCGTCAGTGTCTCCGAATACTGCGTGCCGCCCGTCGGACGAGATCGAAACTGACACGACCTCGCCACTCGTTCTGTATGTCCACAAAGGCGTCCCGCTCTCGCGACTGAGGAGATGGACTCGACCGTCCCGACCGCCCACCACGACATAGTTACTGTCCGACGAAATAGCGCTAGAATAAGTGTCCAGATCCCCTGGTCGGTTTCCTGTCTTGTAACTCCAAAGAAGTGCCTTAGCGTCAATGCTCAGAAGGAAGACCTCATCGCCCTCATGACCGTACGGATCGCGGAGATTGCCGGTCAGAACGTAGCGACCGTCAGATGAGATAGAAACCGAGGAACCGCTGCCAACCCCAATCGTAGACGGTTCTCCTGTCTCGTAGCTCCAGAAGAGGCTTCCACTGTCACGGTCAAGAACGAAGACTGTGCCAATTCGTCCGCCTGCCACCAAGTACCTCCCATCAAGGGAGAATGAAATCGAATCAACACGGTACTCCGTTTCGTAGCTCCACAAGAGCTGCCCGGTGTCTCGCCTAAAGAGAGACACTCTCTTGCTCGCGGCAGCCACGTACATGCCATCAGGAGAGACGGCAACCCTCACATCGTAGTTGTCTCCTCCCATGTCATGACTCCAGATCGGCGTTGAACTGTCACGACCAAAGACGAAGAACTGGCTACCATAGTTGATGCCAGCCGCAGCGTACGCGCCGTCAGATGAGATGGCAAGCGAAGAGGAGTAGAAGACGCCGCCGTCGGTCTCGTATGTCCACAAAGGTGTCGGACTTTCACGGTCAAAGAGGTAGACCCGGCTAACATAGCTATTCCAATCCGCAGCGACGATGTATCTACCATCAGAGGATAGAACAAGCGATTCGACACCGCCACTGGTCGTGTGACTCCATAGCGGTTTCTCGCTTTCTTGAGTGAAGAGAAAGACTTTCCCAACTTCCTGTGGGATACTGCCAATCTCCCAACTTCCTGCGGCTATGTACCTCCCATCAGATGAGATGGCAACCGCATTGACCCAACCGTCTGTCCTATATCGCCACACCGGAACAACGCCCTTCACCAAGTTCTCAATGTCGATTTCGTAGGAGAGAGCAAACGCGCTGGAGACAAGAACAAGAACGACAATGAGTGCCACAGCAACGAGTCGTCGCTTTCCCCTTTTCGGACTCAAGATAGTCCCGTTCCCAAGCTGCGAGACTTCTGTCCTAAGAGTCTTATGATCCGATCCCTTCAACGACATCGGCATCATGACCCAGGCCGTGCGGTTGCATCTGAGACCCCATCAGACATGATGAATCAACCTGCCCTGAGGTTCTATTTGTCGCTGCAGCGATGTCAAAGGTGAGAGATGTTGCCTCCAGCGCTATCGCAGGGGCAGCTGGCCTGCAACGGATGGGTACGACAGCCATCTCGCCAGATCCGTGAATACGCTCTCAAAACCGAAACTCGAGAATCGAACGGGTTTGACATTCATCATCGAGATCAGGGTTGAAGCATGCTTCCCTCATGATCGTCTCCCTCTTCGCTCCTCTTCTCAGGCGTTTCGTTTGCGACCGCGCCTTAGACGGGAATATCTAGGGACTCAGCAAGCGAAGCGGATCTTCCTACCATGGAGGTCTCAAGGGCACGGCAAGGACGCCGGGTAACTCTACTACGCAGCATTTTGCATGTTGGCAGGGCAATCACTAGAAGACATAGGGGGCGGCCGCAAAGCCAGTTTCAGATTTGAAGTACTGTGTCAATTGTCGATGCAAACCATCGACGGATGCTCCCTATTGTGACATTTGCTGGGCCAAGAAGGCTCATAGAGCCACTCCCGGCACGCCTTGATACTCGCTTTGCCAGTAACAATATCCGAATTGCCAAAACGAATTCTACTAGCCTCCGTTCATTCGTCATGGTAAGCCTTATCGGACCGCCTTGCTGCAGATGAATCGAGAAACTTGAGACAGGCTTCTCTTACATCGATGCTGGTTCTATCGATCCTGTGCGCCACTGCCTTGACCGCGCTTTCTGGGCACGTGGAGATGGCTGCTTCCCAAGAGACGCAGGTTCAGGTGCATATGGAGGTTCTGGATGCTGATTCCGGTGGTCCGATTCAAGGGGCGGATGTGGTCTGGGACGGTGCATATGCTGGTTCCACCGGCTCTGATGGCGGGTTATGGATTACCACAACCTATCCGCCCGCTGATCACAGCTATCAAGTCATGATTGTCGGCTACGAACCGAAACGTGGTACCATAACAATCGGCGCCAGCAGTGGAGGGGGATTCACAGTCAGGCTGAAGAGGAGCGAACCAAGCCAGATGCAGGTTCAGGTGCATATGGAGGTTCTGGATGCTGATTCCGGTGGTCCGATTCAAGGGGCGGATGTGGTCTGGGACGGTGCATATGCTGGTTCCACCGGCTCTGATGGCGGGTTATGGATTACCACAACCTATCCGCCCGCTGATCACAGCTATCAGGTCATGATTGTCGGCTACGAGCCGAGGCGCGGTTCCATAACGATTGGTGCCAGCAGTGGAGGAGGATTCACCGTGAAGCTGAAGAGAACCACTCCTCCGCCCCCTCAGACCACTGCTTTACATGTGTATTCTCTGCCAGAGAGTTTTGTGGGGCGGGACCCCGGCACCCTGACTGGTTCTGATTTGCGTGCGTCTGTCTTCGCAAGCTACGTCTTGAATGGTCAGTCAGAATCCACGACCGAGAGTACGCCGTTCAGTCTGGAGGCTGATGTTGGTTCCCAGGTTCAGTTCTCAGTGTCTTCTGTCCCTTCAGGATGGGAGTTCACGTGTGTTTGGGATCATTACGGGTATGAGCAGCATGACGCCTGCGTTTTGACGATTGAGGCGTCTTCAGGTACTCAAAGGATTGCAGCCTTCTTCAGTGAAACTGCCCCCACAACGGTCACGATGACGGGAAGGTACGTGGATCTCACTGCCCCATCCTCCTACGTGGGGATCATTCAAGGAACGGGAGTCATGGAGAACCTTGACAAGGCGTACCAGCTACTGTGGGAGCTTACCGACATCCGACCCTATGGTGGCGATAAGATCCTCATCACATTGGACCCTGAGATTCCTGAAGGCCTTTCATATGCAGGGAACCCCATCAAGGTGGGTAAGGTCTACTGGTCGGAGACTGGAATCCCAAACGTCGTCTATCACGAAATGGCTCATGACTTCATGGGTATTCCAGAATTCGACAGGATAGTCTTTCCACAGAGTGCATTCGTGGAGGGGTTCGGGGAACTGGGTAGGCAGTACGTTTTCCATCAGGTAGACAGAACCCAGTACGAAGAAGACGCGTCTCGCTACCTTCGAGAACTGAAAGAGCAGTATCTGGATCCCGGGACTCCGTTCGACGAATTGAAGCCAGGGCCATCGGCCGGAATACTGCAAGATCTGACCAATCGATACGGATTCGATATGTGGAAGAGATTCTTCAGAACAATCTACACTGTGGATGTCGGTCCAAAGGAAAGCAGAACGGTGGAGCAGCGTTGCTACTTGTTTGTGCAATACATTAGCCAGGCAGCCGGCGAGGACCTGACGCGTTACTTCGAGGCTCTGCGCTTTCCGCTGCCGCAGCCGATGTCAACCACAACGAGGACGACCGGGGCCTTCATGACCACGGGAACGCCTCCAATAGTCACAACGACGAGAACAAGCGCTGCAGCCACTGCGACCGGAACATCCGAAGTCGCAACGACTGGCCCGCCTGCGGGAGTCACTACGACGAGGGCGTCTGAGGAAGGCGCTTCCGCGAGAACGACTGAGGAGAGCTATCTCAACCTGGCCGCTGGATGGTGGGCTGAGTATAGCATATGGATTCTGGGCGGGGCACTGCTTGTAGTCCTTGGAGCCTCCGTGTTTGTCTATCGTCCTAGGCTCGAAGCAAGACGAAATCGATTCTGCGCTCATTGCGGATCGCCTATGAGGGCAAGTGCGCGATATTGTCTCAAATGCGGCGAAAGCATAGTGAGGGTCGGCCCGATTTCTGCACAGGCAGGAGGCTCAAGGCGAAACGTCTTCTGCCTCAGATGCGGATCCTCTCTGAGAGCAGGAGCGCACTATTGCCTAGGCTGCGGTGAAGAGGTCAGACAAGACTTGGACTCGCTGTGATAGCCATGTTCCGAGACGTGAACGATGCTAGGATTCTCTGTCTGGCATGTCTGCTGATCTGCGCGCAAGTTTGGATAGCGCCGGCCAGAGTAGAGAGCACTGATGGCGAGTCATCGTGGAGATTGGATTCAAGTGTCTCCACAAGTAAGGTAGCGCTGGACCACTACAAGTGTCCGTCAGCAGCGCCGACGGGAGAGGAGCTAGTGGATCCTTTCGGCGATTCGACCGTCTATCGAGTGATCGTGGATGTGGAATCACTGGGGACGGGCCACACGGCTGTGTACGTCGATGGCGAGAGGGTACACGATAGTCTTCGGACAGGCGACTATCCTGCCATTCTAGACACCTTCCAAGTGGGCACGAGTCACCTGATAGAAGTGGATGCGATTGGCCTCGGCGGAGGTGTGGGCAGATCTGGAATTCACGCAAGCGATGGCAGTATGGCAGAAGTGCAGGATTTCAGGTGCTATTGCGAGCCCAATTCGCTGTCGATTACTTCGACGAAGCCAAATGAGATCATCAAAGTCACGTTCACATATGCGAAACAATACCAGTTGCAGATAATCTCAGCCATTCTGTATGAAGATGGAAGCTCAAGCTATCGAGTGGATTCTGAACTAGGGGCACTTAGTGGTGCAGGTTGGTATCATGAGGGTTCAGAGGCGACATTCTCGATTGATCGAACGGAGTCGCGAACCCCGCAAGGAGAATTCCTCCTAGCAGGATGGGATGAGTTCTATCCTGCGGAGGGAGAGAGACATTGGGCCGGTACCACGGGAAGCGTCCTGATGGAGCACTCATGGATCATAGGAGCAGTCTGGAAGGAGAAGGTTGAGCCAACGACTGCCGACGTTGACGCCATGCTATTCCCTTCATTGGTGATGGTAATCGCTGTCGTGGTTCTAGTTGGCACCATGATGTGGCGCCGGCGATTGAGTAGACCGGAACCGGCGAAGCTGAAAGTAAGATCAGTCACAAGTCGGAGTAGTGTACTATCCAGCAAACGCTGCATCGGTTGTGGGTGTGCACTTCCGGTCGAAGCTCGATACTGCGACGCCTGCGGAAAGAAGCAAGCTGAGCGATAGGTCGGTCCGCCGTGACCGGTGTTGCGCGGCTCATTGCCCAGTCTGCATGATCCGAGCCTAGAATGGGACTCTCTCACAATCGTATCTTTCGAGCATGTGACTATGCCGGTTGGGTCCTCGTATCGGACACGATGCGCCCAGACAGCTGTCAATCGTCCTCCGCCGCAATTGAGGTCTGTTCACGAGCTGTCCGAGTCGCACGATGGTCGTCCTTGGTTCTTAGACACCTCCTATCAGGCTCGCCCAACGAAGGCAATACCCACGATGGTTGGAGCGGTGATCAGATGTGATTGCTATTCGGATTGGCGACCATAATCTCGCAGATCTGGAGAATGTAGGCATGACAGAGAGAAAGCCTAGCACGAGGTGACACGGAAGAAGAGTGCAATCTCACGGAGACAAGCATGGGGCTCAGAGAACCGAGAGTCTGTGCGCACCAAGCTACCCGACGACCGCCGAATTCTTTCCTACTTCAGGAACTTGGCCATCTTGGTTCCACACGTCGGACAGAGGGCGCGTATCACATTGCGTCCTCTTGCAGTCTTCTCCTTTGTCACGCTGTCGTCGCGCACTGTCCTTCTCTCCTTGCATCTTACACAGAACATCTCCAGAGTCGTTGGAGGCAGGAATCTCGGAACGATCTGGCTTCGCACCCATTGGATTCCCGCCCCTGTCAACTGATATCCCTTCAGGCTGCGGAAGAACACCAATCCTGCGTGTCGCATCTTGCCAAGAGGGTCGCCGCCAGAAAAGGCGCTCTTGAAGAAGTCCACCGGTTTCCAACTGTAGGCAAGCTCCTCAGAGATCCTCTTCATGGACATCTGGGTCGGATAGTGAGCGAAGAGAACAAGAGCTATCGCCTCCATCTCATTGGTGCCATCCAATGGGATCAGTATCTTTCCACCTGGGGTCCGCTCCAAGTGCATCAATTCAGGAGACACAACCGGGGGAAGATGTGTTGGCAATGAGAAGTGAGCCGGCGCCGTACCAATGTGCGAAGCTTCCGCAGCAGGTGTCGTATATGATGCAGCCGGATAGAGTGGCGGCGAAGCTGTCTGCGTGGGGTTGACAGGAAATCTCGAGCCGTGCCCTTTTATGACATTGTTGCAGATCGGGCATCTCGAACCTTTTAGTAGATAGTGGCCTACCCCGGCTGCGAGTGACCGCCAACCTACCATCAGACTCCCTGCGGCACCTGCAACTAGGTCGGTGTGGCCTTTCACTGGCTCAACCCACTTCTGACAGAAAGGGCAATACTCCAAGTGGAGTCGATCTCCCACCGCGTACTTGCCCTACCGTCATCTTAAGACTATCCGCTGATCTGTGTCACATGTTTGCTATTGCCGCGAAGCCGGCTTTCCGCGCTGCTCGTCCATCACCTCAAGTGTGCGGTTCTCTTCGTGTGCAACGACGAGTCTCCTGGTGCGAACACACACATTTTGGCCCATCTGCCAACTCAGGGCTGTTCGGCTAACACCTCCTGAAATAGGTCATCTGGCGAGACGGGGCGACTATCGCCTCCATCTCTTCAGTTTGGGAATGATGTTCTCGGCCATTTCACGTGCCTTGTCTTCGGGCCAGCCCATCTTCATGGCTATCTGAACGTTCTTTTCGATCTTCCCTTCGAGCGTGATCCCCCCGTCAGTGAACTTCCCTTCCCTGTAACAGAATGAACAATACTCAGCGTTTCTTGTTCCATCAGCATTTGTTCCGAAATCCGCGTCCTTCGTCATGGGCATGCCGCAGCTTTGGCACTGCACCCCTTGGGGTGATTCGCTCACGGTACCACACTTCTTAGCTGGGCTGTACTGCTCTGGTTTGCTTATCAAATAGTGCAGAGGGATTCGCGCACTAGTGCGGGCACCGGGAGTGTAATGATTCTCTTCGTAGGTGCACGTGGATTCCCGGGGCGCGTTCGGCGCTCCAGCCCCGCCGCTCGTCTATTCGACGAGCAGCAGCCCGAAGCGGTTCATTTGTTCCTGATACCCCTTGACCACGTGGATTTGATACCCCATCTTCCGGGCTGTGGTGTAGACATCGACAGCGAAGGCCTCTAGACTCGGGCGGGCAACAAACGGCAGTTTGCAGTCTCTCTTGTTCCCTGGGCAGTCCTCACAGAGATTGCATGGTGCGGGAGGGAACACGAATGCTTTCGGAGAATCTCCTAGGAACACTTCTCTCTCCAACGCCACCGCCTTCTTCTGCATCTCCCGGCCCCACCGGTGTCGCAGCTTCGGGTCCTTGAATCCGATTGCAGAGTGGAGGAACAGTCCTCTCTTGTATTCATCGAAGAATCTTCTGCAGTCGGCTACGGATGGGACTTCTGGGGGGCAACACCCCCTTCTGCCGTATCTTTCGCAGCCGTATTGGCATTTCATTCTCACCCAATTCCCAATGACAACGTCTCTCGGCTTGATCCACTTGAAATCATCAAACCCGTGATTCCTCGCCGCTTGTTCAATCTGAGTTGAGGTTCGCTCCGTCAACGTGTCATCCGCTCGAAGCTACTCCGTGTGCGGCTCCAATATGACGTTTGGCTCGCGACACGGAACAAAGTGCAGATTTCAGCGTTCTCAGGGTCTTCTGTCTTCCTGGCTCCTGCGGGATCGACGGTAGAAGAGCAGGAACACTCCAAGAATAGCGCCGAGAAGAACCGCCTCTATTGGAAAGCCGGGGATCGGTTCCTGTGACGCAGCAGCAGTGGTCTGGCTCGTCTGGGGTGAAGATGAGGCTGAGGTCGTGCTCGTCGTGGTTGAGGAGAGCGTTGTGTGGGCTGACGCGGTGGTTGTGCTTGTTGTTGCCGTCTGAGTCGGTATTGAGTTGAACAGCAGCGCCGCCGAGTATGGTGGGAGGGTGATGCGTGTCACTGCCTCGTATGTCACCTTTCCGGTTGTGGTGCCGGAGGAGGTCACGAGTCCGCCTCCGCTGACCTTCGCCAAGTAGAACGTTCCGCCCAAATTGATGGTGGCTGACGTTCCACTCTGGTCTTGGGCATTGACGATCACGAACCCGTTGTCGAAGTTGCGGCGATACGTGTGGCTCGCGGGGTCGTAGAGGTTTGCGATGTCTGAGCCTGCCGTCTGGGTGGGAGCCCCGATCGGGATACCATATTCCGGATACCATTCCGGCTCCTCACTCAGTTCGACCGTCAAGTAGGTGCGGCTGCCTTTGACTAGGAGGTAGCTGCCAAGGGCGAACATCCGCTCTTGGTCGCCGGTGGCGTAGCTTTGCCCGATCACCACCTTCTCTCTCGTGACAAGTCCGAGCACGCGATTCATCTGCAGCTGCCAGTCGCTGTAGGGGTAGGGGCTGTCGTCGGCTTCGATGGCGAAGCCTTCCACCATTACACCATCGGCGGGGCTGTAGTCAGTCTGGTCACGTGAGGTAATCCAGCTCCCAACATTCGGGACAATGTAGTAGTCCCCTACCGGTTGGGTCTGCAGCCACGACAGCCAATCCGAAATCCGCTCTGACCATGCGCTCTCGAACTGCTCGTCAAGTGCCGGCAGGCTGGGTTTGAAGTGGTCGTAGCCCATGTAGTTCGGCACGCTCAGGCTGTCCATGAAGACGCCATCGTCATCGTTGGCCTGAATCTGGCGCAGGACCTCATCATGCCAATAGCTACGCCAAGCGTCGTCGTCCAGGTTCATCAGGTACCAGCCCCAATCGCAGTTGTAGACGCGAGTCGCACCTCCCTCAGGATAGTGATAGAACCAGCCTTCCTGGGCAGTGTCTGGGTATTCGCGGACCCAATCGTTGCCTTCGATGATTCCAAGCCAGTCACCGACTGGTTGGCACCCGTTCCCTGCCGCGCGATAGCCCAACCCGAGCCCGAGCCGGTAATGCAAGATAACGAAGCTAGGATTGACGGTGCGCAAGCGGTCAGCGTCAACGCGCAGCATCTTCTGCGTTCCCGCGTAGTGAGTGGCGGCGAACCGCAACTGATCCTCGCTCATCACCGTGGAAAGCTGGTCGGTGAAGATGTGGATCCCGCGTGTCGTGTCAGGAAAGCGACGAACCGATGCCGCAGAAGAGCCGCGGATGTCCGCGGGCGCATTGTTGTTGCTCGAAGCGCACACTGGAGCGGCCAGCAGCAGGAGCGCGACCGCAAGAATCGAGAAAGTAGGTATCCTGGCCTTCAATGTGTCTCAAGTGAGTCGTGCGGCTTCGCGGACATAACACTATGCATTCACGTCCCGCCGGTGCTCTGTCTTTGCTGGTCATTCATGGTTGGCGCTGCCGAATCCGGGAGATCCACCATCTGTCCAGATCTCCAGAAGCTTATTCTCGCTCTCGAAACGTATCATTGGCATAGGTGGATGTCATGCCGTTTATTCTCAGTCAAACAGACGGTCACCTTGGCATAGTCACGCTCAACAACCCGGAGAAGCGCAACTGCCTCAACGCTTCACTCATCCAAGAACTGTTCAGCACACTCGATCAGTTCGTGGCGTCTGACATTCGCGTCGTAATCCTGCGTGCACAGCCGGGAACCAAGGTGTGGTCTGCTGGCCATGACGTGAACGAGCTTCCCAAGCCTGGCCGCGATCCGTTGCCCTATGCGGCGCCGTTCGAACGCCTCCTGCGTCGTGTGCAGGACTATCCGGGGCCGGTCATGGCTATGATTGAGGGAACCGTGTGGGGCGGGGCTTGCGATTTGGTCTTCACCTGCGACCTGCTTGTCGGATGTGAGACTGCCTCGTTCGCTGTGACTCCCGCGAAGATCGGAATCCCATACAACGCATCCGGGATCATCCACTTCATCAACATTCTCGGAATCAACAAAGCCAAAGAGATGTTCTTCACAGCCGAACCCATCAACGCTACGGACGCACTCAGAATCGGGATCTTGAACCACTTGGTGCCTTCCGCCGAGTTGGAACGTTTCACACGAGAGCTTGCCGGTAAGATTCTCAGGAATGCTCCGTTGGCCGTTCGTGCACTGAAGGAGCAATTCCGGCTGCTCTCCAAAGGTCATGCCATCGACGCTGAGACCGCTGAGGAGATCCAATCCATTCGCCGTCGCGTCTATGACAGCGAAGACTACGGCGAAGGGATACGTGCATTTCACGAGAAGCGTCGGCCTGACTTCGAGGGCAGGTAGTCACTATGGACAGTGTCCCTGTAACGCCCAATTCAGCATGACCTAGATGAGCTCCGACGACCGGAACGGCAATCCACCGAGTGCGCTCCTCTCTTCTCAGGTAGGGTTATTGGGGGCCCGCCCCGTTGGCGTTCGGAGAGTGGGTCTGTTCGTGGCAGGTGCGAGACTAGTTGACTTGTTCGAGAAACAGATGAAGCTGGAGAACCTCACGGCGGAGAGTGTCAGGCGGCTGTCCGCGAAGACGAAGAACAGCATCCCGAAGCTTCTCCTCAAAGGAATAGAGCTCGACACGACAAAGCATGCGCACATGTATGCGACATTGATCGACCTCTCCTCGGGAGCGACGGTGTCAAAGGTCGAACGTTACGAGATGAGGAAGGAACTGGAGCGACACGTGGCGAACGAGAAGATCATGCTTGCTCAGGCGCAGAAGATTGCCAGAACGCTCACGGATCCTCACATGAAGCCTCTTCTCCGGGCGATTCTGGCAGATGAGAGAAGACATCACAAGGCGCTCACCGGGCTGTTGGAGGCTGTCGCGGTTGAGGAGAAGATCAGCGAAGACGACTGGTGGGACTATCTCAACAAATGGGCGGTCTTCTCGACCTAGAACACGAACAGATGCAAAGCACCTGCGCCTCTCACCTACGCTCAGAACGCCAAGCCTTGACTCTGGCGATGCCCTCTTCGATGTTCCGCTGAGAAGTCGCAAAAGAGAATCGTAGGTAGCCTTCCCCTGCTGTCCCGAAAGCACTTCCAGGAATGGAAGCCACCTTCGCCTTTTCCAAGAGTTCCTTGGCGATCTCGGCCGATGGGGTGTTGAGTCCGCTGATGTCTGGGAATGCATAGAAGGTGCCTTTTGGAGGCGCACATCGGAAACCTTCGATTTCGTTCAGTCCTTTGACGATCCGTTCTCTCCGCGCGGCGTACTCCTCAACCATCTCGTTGACACAGTCCTGGGGTCCTGAGAGTGCCTCCAGGGCTGCTCTCTGCGCATCTGATGGTGCACAAGATATCATGTAACCATGTATCTTGCGAATGCTGGCAGTGATGGATTCGTTGGCGACGACGTAGCCCACACGCCATCCGGTCATTGCGTAGGTCTTCGAGAACGAATTCACCGTCACCACCGTATCTCTGAACTCTGGTCGTGACGCCGCACTGAAGTGTTCGTTTCCGTCGAAGACCATCTTTTCATAGACTTCGTCTGACACGACCAAGATGCCGTGTTCCTGGGCAAACTCGGCGAGACTCGATACGCAATCTTTCGAGTACACGGAGCCCGTTGGGTTGTTGGGCGAGTTGATCACAATCATCCTAGTCTTCTCAGTAGTATGGTGTTCCAGTGTCCCTCGGCTGGGTTCGAAATCTGGGCCTCTCAGGGAAACCGGAACTGGCACACCACCTGCAAGCCGAACAAATCCAGAATATGATGGCCATGATGGCTGAAGGATCAGCGCCTCATCTAATGGATCCAGTGTCGCTTGAGTGATAGCGAATATCGCGGCAAATCCGCCAGCCGTCACAGTAATCTCCGTCTTCGGATTTGCTACAATCCCATTCTCCTGACGGAGCTTGTTGGCGATCGCTTCACGGAGCTGTAGTATTCCAGCGCCGTGCGTGTAGTGTGTGTGGCCGTCGCGGAGGCAGCGGACCCCCGCTTCCACTATGTGGTTCGGAGTAGTGAAGTCCGGTTCGCCCGCGTGGAGCCCGACTATGTCCGGCCTCGATTCGGAGAGATCAATGATCTTCCTTATTGGTGAAGGTTCTATCGACTGAACACGTTTAGAGGCATGCAATCCTCCACCCTCTCCAATGGAAGTGGGGATCGTGTGGTATTTCGCGTTTTGGATGAGTGGGCAGTGGAGAGTGCCTTTGGTCGCTATTCGAAGTGTTGGCGGATTTCGTCATAGAGGAACTTGCAGCTCAATGTCTGCCCAAGTTTCCCTGCAAGTTCTTCCACTGTGATCCGGCTTCCCTCTTCCCACAATTCCTTCAGCAATCGCCCCGAGCCTGGGCTTGCAAACCACTCTTCCCCGAATTCCTCGATCAGGTATTTCCGGAGTTGAGCCTCCGCGACCCATGATCGCAGGTACTCGGCGCAGTAGAAGCCGTCGTCGACGTTGATCAGGTAGTTGACTGGGTTGAGCGGCACCTTGATGGCTCGTTTGTGAAGCTCCGCGTACAGTTGGCTCTTGCCTTGGATGCCTTCCCTGTGAAGGCGAAGCTCATAGTCCAGCTTGACCGTGTAGAGCCTTGTTATGTAGAGCTTGCAGAAGAACGTGAAGTCGAGAAGTTCTCTCGGGTTATCGATTCCGACGATCTGTCTCAGCCACTTTTCGTTCAGTGTGAGATTCTCAAGCAGAGCTGAGTAGGCCTCGGTGAGGGACTTCTCATCCGAGAGGCGGAACACGAATGGCAGTTCTGCAGGCGTGTTGGCTGCGTGGAGTGCATGCCCTGCTTCATGAAGGACGGTCTCGTAGTCGTACCTTCCGCCAAGAGGCATCGCGCCAAGAATCACCTTCTTCGGCACATCGAGTGGGAAACATGCTGCCCGCGGATCCTTCTTCGGTCTTTCTTCGAGATCCAACGTGATGTTCGGGTACTTCTCGAGTCTCAGGTCCATTCCATCCAGCGTCTTCCGTAGGGCCGTGACTGCCCCGCTTTTCGGAAAGTGTGCATCGAACCGTTTGCCGCGATAGAAGTAGAGGATATCGTGCCTCTCGGCTTCACCCAGTCCGACGCCGATCGATTTGAGAACAGACTCCAGCTGCTTGAGGTAGAGGGAATCTGTGCTGGCAATGAACGTTCTGAGTTCGTTCGCTAGCTTGTCGTAGTCGATGTTACGTATCTTCGAGTAGAGGCTGGCATAGTCTGAGTAGCCCTGCTCTTTGGCGACCTCGTGAAGTCTGGTCATCCTCTCTTCCAGTGTGGGGTTGAATGTGGCGACGGCTGTCTCCGCGATTGAGTGAATCGTTCCTCGGCGCTTCCTGTCATCCTCGTTCATCACCATTGGCAGAGTGGATCTGTAAGGCACAGGGTTCCCGTCTATGGTGACATTGGTTTGAGTTTCGAGTGTGACGGCTCTGTCCGTTAGCCCGCTAGCCTGCTGCGCCATGTATGTGTCGACTAGGCTTCCGAGGAGCCGTTCCAAGCGTCGCAGCTCGTCACCCGACAAAGCTCCAACGCCTTTCCTGACAATCGACATGCTCTCCGGCGTGAACAGTTCACTGTATTTCTGGAAGATCTGTGAGACGTTCAGTTCTTCCTTGAGCCCCGCCCAATTCTGATAGTACTCGTTCATGACTTCCTTGGCGAATTCCTCGTAGTCTCTCTCTATCTGAGAAATGTCCAATTGTTCAACCGCAGAACGTACGTCCTTGCCCCGCGATATTAAGTCTGGCAGATGGGGATATTAGGTGTCAGCTCATCTGTGAAGTTGGTTGCTCACAGTGCAGGCAGAGAATCGATACAACTACACCACAGCCACTCGTGGACGAGTCGAAATCAACATCGTCGGAAAGCATGAGAGAGACGAGCTTGTGGCCAGAGCGGAGGCGGTTCTCGGCCACAAGAGTCTGGGATGGAAGGCAAGCATCGACGGTTTCTGCATGCAGCTCTTCACAAACAGCAACCACCTCGACGAGTTCTGGCGTGAGAATTGGTTCTCGATGCCTCGTGAGGTCAAATCTCACGGAAGAATCTATGCGGTACTAGACCCGACATTCCACGAGGGGAAGCCCTATGCTTTCTACAATCCGGAGACCAAGACTGCAATGATCTTCAACACAGAATACTACGGACAGATCAAGAGCTGGGCCTTGGGAATCTCATGCGACATAGCGGAGGACCAACATGACATCCACAGTATACACGGGAGCTGTGTCGAGGTAAACGGCAAAGGAATAGTGCTGATCGCTCCGACGGGAACAGGGAAGAGCACCCACTCATACGCGCTCCTCAACATGGAAGGTGCTAGGCTTCACAGCGATGATTGGGTCTACGTGCGTTTCATCGGAGGAGAGAAGGGAAGGGCGAGTGCCGACATCAGCGAACGCAAGTTCTATATCAGAACCAACATAGCGCGCGTCTTTCCAGAGGTCCGGCCGCTTCTCAGCCGATCGAAACTCGAGAACGTGACACCTCTGACTCCGGAGGAGGCGGAGCACCTGCGAGCGAAGGGAGTAAGCGAAGATGAGGTACGCACACTCGCTTCAGACCCATTCATTGCTCATGAGTACTCGCGCGCCATGCTGGATCCGTTGTGGATTGCTGGGCCGGACAAGTTCGTTGACACGACACGCGTGATGGAAGTGATGCTTCTGAAACGTGACAGGAATGACCCCGAGCTGTCTCGGGAGCTGGAGATTGAGGAGGCGGTTGAGTACTTAGTCGCGCAGCCTGAGCAATTCCTGAATCCCTACTTGATCGTCAAGACTGAAGAGAAGATCGAAGTTAGGAAGCAATTCTTCACACGACTCTTCAATCTGGCGCCGTGCTACTTGGTGAACACAACTTCCGACGTACAGATAGTTCAGAAGAGAATACGTGAGATCGTTAGCAGCTAGACATCAAAGGCGGCGTGTAGCTCTGGTACGATAGCGCGGCAGCGAGCGGTAGTCCTATTCGCCTTTGAACTTCTGGGCAAGGGACTTGAGTTCTCCGCTTTCGAACACTCTGATCTTGGTGTCAAGTCTCACATCTAGGCCGAGGCTCCTGAAGAGCCACATCAACTGTTCCGCTGTGACGGGACCTTTCAGGCGTCCCTCACGGACCAGCCGCGAAAGCTCGTTCTCCAGCGCACGCGCGGGTTCGGGGTATTGCACTTTGGCAGCGTCCAGCACTTCCCACGCTCTTCCGACGAGAATCGTCTTGAGCACTTCCCGTGGAGCTGGTTGCCTCTCCGTCGTTTCCTTCTTCTTCTCGTGCTCTAGCAGGCGGCGCTGCATCTGCTGTGCCCTTCTTGACTTCAACCGTTCCAGCTCAGTGTCGTCAGACACAGACTACCCCTCAGAGTATCGCGAGTAGTGGAAAGACATGTTATAAACTGCGCGACTCTCAAACCCCCTGTTGGCGGAGCCTTGACTCGTCAGAAGAGCAACGATGACGTGCGCCAGATCGCGCAGGAACGGATTGACATACTCCTCAGACTCGCCAGAGAGACAGTGAAGACGGATGCAGCTCTCTCCAGAAGGTACGTCGAGACAGCTCAAAGAATAGGCATGAGGTCCGGGGTCCGACTCGGGCGAGAGCGGAAACAGTTCATATGCAGAAAGTGCAGAAGTCCTCTTGTTCCCGGCGTGAATTGCCGAGTCAGGGTTCGTCCGGAATTCGGGACCCATGTGGTCGTCACATGCATGGGATGCGGTTCAGCCAAACGCTACCCGGCGGTGAGGGAAAAACGTCTCAGAAGAAAAGGATGAGAGCGCTGAAGCGTAGGTCAGCGGAAAAGGAGCCGACGGTTTGGATCGGTAGGAATGGCGTCACGGAGGCTCTTCTGGGCCAGATTGGCAGACAGCTTGATGGCAGCGAGATGATCAAGGTGAAGGTTCACAAGGGTTCTTTGGAGGACACAGAGGTCTCCGAAATCGCCGGCAAGATAGCCGATGGGACAAGTTCCGAGATTGTTGACGTAAGAGGACGAACATTCAGCATCTACAAGCAACGAAAGCCAAAGCAGGCGCGATCGAGGACGACCACCGGGCAATCACAGTAGCTGTCCTTATATTTTGGCTGAAGTTCTAGTGCAAGGCTGTTTCAGAAATCGGAGAGACCGCAGTTGCCTACAGCGTATGATGTGGAGGCCAACGCTCTCGTCGAGAAGCTGGCCAAGCATCTGAAGGAAAACGTCGGTGACGTGACGCCCCCAGCATGGGCCCTCACATCCAAGACCAGTGCGCACAAGGAACGTCCACCGCAGAACCCAGACTGGTGGTATGTCAGGTGCGCATCGCTCCTCAGGAAGCTCTACATCCACGGTCCAATCGGGACCCAAAGACTCCGGGTTGAGTATGGGGGCAGAAAGAGGAAAGGGACGAGCATAGAACACGCCAAGCCAAGTGGGGGGTCGGCCATCAGAGAGCCGCTCCAGCAGTTAGAGAAAGCCGGTCTCGTGGCCAAGGAAGGTCCGAAAGGCAGGAAACTCTCAGGAGAAGGCGTTAGTCTGCTCAACAGAGTCTCGGCGGAGATACTGAAGGGGAGCTCCTCCGGAGAGGGCTCTAAGCAATGAGCGGAGATGAGCTCGGCGAGGAAGAGCTGGAACAGCTGAGGAGAAGACGGCTCGCTGAGCTTCAGCGTGCCGCTGCAGAAGATGAGCAGCGAGCTGAGGTCCAGCAGCAGGTCGAATCTCAGAAGCAAGCGATCCTGAAGAGAATACTCACAATGGAAGCGAGGCAGAGGCTCACGAACATAAAGATGGTTAGACCTGATTTCGCAGCCCAGCTTGAACTTCAGCTGATTCAGCTGGCGCAGACAGGCAGAGTTAAGCTGCCGATATCTGATGCACAGCTCAAGGACGCGCTTGTCCGTCTTCAATCACAGAAGAAGGACATCAAGATCAGGAGGATATGAATTGGCAACACACAAGCCTACCGCCAAGAAGAGACGTCTCGCAAGAGCCCAGAGAATGAGAAAGTCTGTGCCGACTTGGGTGATTTCCAAGAGCCGAGGCCACGTCAGGAGCCACCCGAAGAAGAAGAACTGGCGTGAAGGCAAACTGAACGTATGAGGTGACATGATTGAGCAAGAACACGTCCAAGCCAGACGAAGTCGTGGAAGAGAAGGAAGAAGTCACTTCTGAAGGCGTTGGCGAAGAGGAAGCCGCTAAGGGAGCCGAAGAAGAGGAGACAATAGAGGAACCCTCTGCAGAAGAAGCCGTTGAGGAGAAACCTGAGGAGGAAGAGGCGGAAGAGGCAGAGGAAGAGGGAGAAGCGGAGGAAGAAGGCGAGGAGATCGAGGTCGTTGAGGAACGGATATACACGATCCCATTCCGAAGAGTCTGGGCGACGCCCAGAGGAAAGCGAACTCCTCGAGCCTCCAGAATGCTCCGCGACTTTGTGAAGCGACACATGAAGACAGAGAAGGTCGAGATCAGCAACGAGGTGAACCAGGAGCTTTGGGCAAGAGGTATCAGCAAACCCCCCAGAGCGATCAAAGTCCGTTTGGTCAAAGACAAGGAAGGCAGGGTGATAGTATACCCTGCAACTGCCGCCTAGATCCGCGAAGGTTCATACGATTATTCATGCTGCAGCTAGGTTTGGGTCTTGATGGATTTGCAGGCGCCGGTGGTCGCCTAGTTGGGAATTCTGCGCGCCGACGTCTATGGTAGCCCAAACATCGGAGTCTACTGCCATTCAAACGAGAAGATGGCCGTCCTTCCACAGGGGATACCCAAAAGGAAGGTTGACAGATTCCGAGAATACTTGGGCGTCCCGACCTGCGTGACGAACATCGGTGGATGCGCTCTCGTTGGAATCCTGGTGGCAGCCAACTCGAACGGAATGGTTCTCCCGCACACAACCCGTGACCATGAGCTGAAGGCGATACAGGACAGCGTCGAAATCGAGGCGAGAGTCCTTCAGGAACGATGGACTGCTCTAGGCAATCTTGTGTTGGCAAACGACAATGGTGCAGTCATACATCCAGGTGCCCCGGAGTCACTGGCCAAAGCAGTCGGGGAGGCACTAGGCGTGGAAATCGCCACTTCCTCGATTGGAGGGCTTCCTTATGTTGGATCGCTGGCTGTCGCGACCAACAAGGGCGTGCTCGCTCACTGCTCCATAACGGATCGGGAACGAGCGGTGATTGAGAAGGCGTTGAAGGTTCCGGTTGAGCCGGGCACAATAAACGGCGGGGTCCCATATGTCAGGGCGGGTCTCTTGGCGAACACCAGGGGAGCGGTTGTTGGGGCGATGACTAACGGGCCCGAGCTCATGGCGATTACGCGATCACTGGGAATCGAATAGTTCGAATCGCCACAGCTGCACTTTCAAGCCCTACGCCTTGAACAGCTTGTCCCACTTTCCCTCAGAGATCTCTTTCTGGATTTCTCGGGGGTCTCTTCCGTCAACCGTGATGCCCATGCTGACGCAGGTTCCGAGCACCTCCTTTGCGGCGGTCGTATTCGAAAGCGCGTAGCTTCCTGGAAGCTTCATCGACGCTATCTTCGTGACCTGTTCAACAGTCAGGTTGCCGGCCTTCTCGGTCTTCGGGTTTCCTGACCCCTTCTCTATGCCGAGCTCCTTGACGATGAGGGCGGATGTGGTCGGGGTGCCAATCTCGACTTCGAAGTCTTTCGTGTCAACGTCCACGATGACTTTGACGGGGACCTTCATGCCCGCGTAGGCTTTGGTTAGTTCATTGATTCGGTTCACGATCTGAAGCACGTTCACTCCAAGCGGTCCCAAAGCGGGTCCAAGCGGCGGGCCCGCAGTGGCCTCACCACCGCCTAGGAGGGCCTCAACTTGCTTCTTCTCTCCCAGTGTCTGCACCTCCCCGCGAAACCAGTTTCACATAGTCGGCGTGTACTGTGATCGGAAGTGTGGCAAAGCCTTCCTCCAGTAGCTCGATCGTGACTTCCTCCTTCATCTTGTCGACATCAGTGATCTTTGCCCTCAGACCTCGGAATGGGCCTCCAACAACCTCGACGGAATTTCCAACCGAAAGGTCCTCTATGACAGGTTTCGTGATGATGAACCGTTCCATAGCCTGAGGAGAAACGACTCCTTTCGTTCGAGCCCTTGCGTGTCGCACACCCGAGATCACGTCATCGACAACATGGGCTCCCGCTGCCTCGATGAATATGTAACCCTTGATCACTTCAGGGGCAAGCAGGCAGTAGACAGGCGACTTCTTCATGCCTGCTTTCGAAGCAATGAGCTCGCTCGCAGTCCTCTCCTGTCCACTCGTGGTCCTGACCGCGAAGATGACGCTCCTCTGCTGTTGGTTCTGATTCGACAAAGGAAGCTGCCTCAAGCTCAACTCGGGAGCAAACCGACGAAGAGAAAGAGCATACGCACCACGTAGCCAAGTCCTCCGACGATCGCGATTCCGAGTAGGCAGACCTTCACCATGAGCGACAGCTCGTCCCGAGTGGGCCGGGTCGTCACGTGACGCAGCCTTCTGACGGATCCGATGAAATTTCTCGCGGACAATTGGCTCTCCTCGTCTGTTTGTTAGTCTTGTTCTGAACGCGCCGCCTAATATCGATGAGCTGTATTTAAGGTATCCAAGTCGCTTTCCCGGTCTTCGCCGGCGTGACCTTTGCCTGAGGGTCTAGTGATGAGTGATTCGAGTCAGGAAGACAAGCCGTTCATATCATCACGATCTCTCGGCCTGACATCTTCAGGAAGTCTACGAGAGTGTTTCGTTCGGCTCCGCGTACTCCCTTCTTGTCTATGACAGCATGTGAGCAGTCGCCCATGGTCTTGCTGAAGGCAAGCTCTATGATGGTTGGATCGTAGCTCTCGAAGAAGTACTTGGAGAGAATATGTCCCAGGGCGAATCGCTTGTTCACCACTGCTTCTGTGTGCTTCCAAGAGTAGTGGCCTCCTCCGAAACCAACGGCTTGGAGTCCGTCAGAAGGACTTGTTGCAGCGGTCCAGATCGCACGAGCCACGGCCTTTCCTGCTGATGCATCTTCCCACTGTTTTACAGAGCTCCCGATCTCAACGAACATTGACGGCACTCGGAGTTCCGTTGGTCCATGGTGAGTGGCTTCAAGAGAAACTAGATACGGCAGCCCAAGTTCCTCGCGGCTCTCAGCCAACGCCAGCAGCGCCGCTCTCATCCTATTCGGTTCAGCTAGAGCGAGGCTTCTGGGCTTGCCTCCGTAGGGGGCTTCATTGAGGACATTGCCCGTACAGTGAACAGTTAGGCTTGGGTCGCCTTTTTCGCTCGTATGCTTTGACGCAAAGATGATCGCATCTGTCTTGACGAGCGAGTCGACCGAGTCCGCATGGATGGATTCCTCTTTGATCCGAGCGAGTAAGACATCGTCCTTCTTGAGGATCCCCCGATCTGAGTGCTCCGGAGACATGTCGAACCCATAGTCGTGGATAAGCCAAGACGCTATGTTGAGTCCTGCCGGATCTCTCTCGGAGGCCACTATCAGAACAGTCATCGTGCAACACGTCCTAAGGCTTCGGGTGACTTCACCCGACGATTCTATCTACGATTGCTTTCGGGTCGAATGAGATCAGATCCTCGTAGGCTTGACCTGTCCCCGCAAAGACTACGGGCTTGCCGATTTCGGCAGCAAGTGAGATGGCGCTTCCCCCTCTAGCGTCGGCATCAAGTTTGGTGAGTGTAATGCCATCTATTCTGACAGACTCGCTGAACGATCTTCCCTGCTCGATAGCGTCGTTTCCGGTCAGGGAATCAACAACCAGCATGACAAAATCCGGTGATGCGACTCGCACGATCTTCTTCATCTCCTCAAGTAGGTTTCGTTTCGTCTGCATTCTTCCAGCTGTGTCGATGAGGACTGTGCTTATTCCGTTCGCGCGGGCATGGTTGATTGA
>Ga0208047_1000220_pt1 | contig 21238 bp, 12 predicted proteins | sample Kivu_220m_FD_184162 | JGI IMG/M metagenome (GOLD analysis project Ga0208047, IMG submission 184162) | Freshwater microbial communities from Lake Kivu, Western Province, Rwanda to study Microbial Dark Matter (Phase II) - Kivu_220m (SPAdes)... | ecosystem: Environmental > Aquatic > Freshwater >...
GCCGAGGATAAATCCATCGTGTTAATGGATGGTGGTGGATTCGACGCACCTGAGATGTCGGTAAGAGTATCGCTGGCCAACCTTCCCAATAGCACCTATACGGCCATAGGAAAAGGCATCAGCGAGCTTCTGGATGCATACTATAACGAATGGCGGCAATCGAAGCAGAAATGATGGCCTTCTTACACTAATAAAAGTAGGGGGTATCTCCCATGGAATTTATGGTCAATATCTGCCGCAGTAATCCCCAGATTATCCTGTTCCTGGCCCTGGCCATTGGCTATGCCCTCGGTAAGGTAAAATTTTTCGGCATAAGCCTTGGCGCCACCACCTGCACTCTGCTGGCCGCCCTCATTCTCGGGCAGGTTAATGTCGACGTACCCCCGCTATTGAAAACCGTGAGCTTTGCACTGTTTATGTTTGCCATCGGTTACCGGGTAGGGCCGCAGTTCTTCGGTGCACTGAAAAAGGACGGACTAAACTATCTCTGGATATCGCTCGTCGTATGCTTTGCAGGACTGGCGGCTGCAATCTTTCTCGGTAAGCTGATGAATTTCGACCAGGGCACCACGGCCGGCCTGTTCGCCGGCTCGATGACCCAGTCCGCCGCCATTGGTACGGCCGAAGGCGCCATTGCCCAGCTGCCCATCAGTGAAGCACAGAAAGCCACGCTCGATACGAATGTGGCTGTGGCCTACGCCATTACTTACATCTTTGGAACAGCCGGGACCATAGTGTTCCTGAAAATGGTGCCGCGCATGCTGCGCATAAATTTGAAGCAGGAGGCCAGGAAGCTGGAAGAGCAGATGAACGGGAGGACTGCCGCGGCGGAAAAACCCGAGCTTTTTTCCTGGTCGAAGCAGCTTGAGCTGCGCGCTTACCGGATATCAGCAAATGGCATGTCCGGTAAAACAGTCAGACAGATGGAGGCACTTTTCCCCGAGAGGGTTTATGTAACCAGGATCAAGCGTAACAGCGGAGTTATCAAGGTGGAGCCCGATACAGTCATCCAGGCCAATGATCTGATCGCGCTGTCAGGCAGCGCCAGATCGCTGCTGGCAGCCCCGGGTATATTAGGCACTGAGGTTGATATAGCAGATATTACGGAAGTTGTGGGTGAGGTGCTGGAGGTCTGCATCCTGAATAAGGCGGTTGTTGGCCAGACGCTGGGCGAACTTAGCAAGAATAAGCTGGCACACGGTATCTTCCTGAGCAAGGTGACACGCCAGGGCCATGAAATTCCCATAACGCGCGATACGGAAGTACAGAAGTGCGATGTATTCCAGCTAATTGGCGCAAGAGAGGATGTGGAGATTGTGGTCAGTTACCTCGGCTACCCCGAGCGTCCGACCAATATTACCGACCTGGTTATGATGGGCCTGGGCATAGTGCTCGGCACACTGGTGGGGCTGATCGTACTGCACGTGGGAAAGCTGCCGATAACGCTGGGAGTAGGTGGAGGCGTACTGGTAGCGGGACTGGTCTTTGGCTGGCTGCGTTCGGTACACCCGACCTTCGGCCAGATTCCAGGAGGGGCACAATGGCTGCTTTCCGACCTGGGACTCAATTTATTCATCGCCTGTGTCGGGGTATCTGCCGCCGTGCAGGCAGTGCAGGCCTTCGAGACCACCGGACTGAGTGTATTCCTGGCGGGCGTAGTATTGTCGCTGCTACCAATCATCCTCGGCCTGCTTTTCGGCCGCTACCTGCTGAAAATGAACATCGTATTGCTGCTGGGAGCGGTCTGCGGCGCAAGGGTGATAACGGCTGCACTCAACACTCTCCAGGAAGACGCGGAGAGCACCACTCCTGCCCTGGGCTACGCAGTGCCCTACGCCTTTAGCAACGTGATCCTCACAGTTTGGGGTAGCATAATCATAAATGTAATGACCTGAGGAAAACTATCTAAGAGCATTTGGTTGAGCTGTGAAATAAGCTATAGGCAATTCGAACCATGCAATGCTTTGTCGTCAGACACTGCAATGTTGACCGATTCCGCATCGCCGGTGACTTCATAGGTTACAGAGCCCATATTTCGGAGAATTAAGCGGAGATTTGACAAGACCGGTAATTATTGCTATATTGTAAATTTGCTGTTATGCCTTTCTCACCTATTACATTAATATTTATTAATCCCGCACGAAAAATCCCGTAAATGTCATTTATTATTTAATTGGCCGACCAACTTGTAGCCAGTCGTTAATTTACTTAAACAGGAGAAGACATGTCTGTTTTTTCAGGTATTGACGGTCAAAACTTATCTGCTGTTAAACAAAAAACTTACGGCAAGCTGCCGCAAGTACTGGAAATACCCAATTTGATACAGGTGCAACTGGATTCCTTCAGGTGGTTCATGGAAGAAGGCATTAAAGAACTTCTTCAGGAAGTATCCCCTATTAAAGACTTCACCGGTCAGAAGATGGAGCTTTCGTTTACTGGATATGAATTCCGGCCGCCAGTGCATTCTGTCCCAGATTGCCGTCAGCGTGATATGACCTACCAGTCCAATCTCTATGTTCGTGCCCGTTTGTTAATAAAAGAGACTGGCGAGATAAAAGAGCAGGAAGTTTTTCTGGGTGAGATACCACTTATGACCGAAAATGGTACGTTTATCATTAGCGGTGCTGAGAGAGTGGTTGTCAACCAGCTTATCCGTTCGCCCGGTGTTTATCTCAGTATGGTTGTCGAGGAAAGCGGAAGAAGGTTATGTTATGCCAAGCTTATACCTGAGCATGGTGCCTGGATAGAGTTCGAAACCTCGAACAAGGATGTTATTTGGGCGAAGATAGATGGCAGGAGGAAAATCGGGGTAACTACTTTGTTACGCGCCATCAGCGGAGAGGGTGATCCCGAGGACGCGATAAGCTGTGAGACGGAAGACGAATTGATAAACCTTTTCCGGGCCGACGACGATAACCCGGAACACAGGTATATATTATCGACCCTGGATAAAGAACCCGAATCCATACGGGCCAAGGAAGAATCCCTGATTGATATATATAAAAAGCTGAGGCCGGGAGAACCACCTAACCTTGAGAGTGCAAGAAGCCTGATAATCAATATGTTCTTCCACCCACGGCGCTACGATCTTGGTAGAATAGGCAGGTTTAAGCTAAATAAACGGCTCGAATACGACCAGTCTAAATATCATATCTCGTCAAGGGCCCTTAAGCCGAGGGATATGGTTGAAATAGTCCGCAAAATTATCCAGATTAACAATGAGAAGGTTATGCCGGATGATATTGACCATCTCGGCAATCGCAGAGTGAGAACGACAGGCCATTTAATACAGAACCAGTTCCGTGTTGGTCTCATACGTTTGGAGCGGACGATAAAAGAACGCATGAGCTTGCAGAGTGATGACCCGACACCGGCCAACCTGATAAATAACAGACCTATTATAGCTTCCATGAGGGAATTTTTTGGCGGTTCCCAGCTTTCCCAGTTTATGGATCAGACCAACCCGCTTGCAGAACTGACGCATAAACGCAGACTTTCGGCCATGGGACCAGGTGGGTTATCGCGTGAGCGCGCAGGCTTTGATGTACGCGATGTACATCATTCACATTACGGTAAAATCTGCCCCATTGAGACACCGGAAGGCCCTAACATCGGACTCATTGGCTCACTTGCGACTTATGCCCGGATTGACAGCCTGGGCTTTATTGAAACACCCTACCGTAAGGTCTACAGGGAGTTGAAAAATACTTCAGATAGGCTGGTAGGGCGGACGCTGAAACAGGATGTTTATGACGGGAAGAAGAAGCTGATATCATCGTCCGGTACTTTTATTGACGAAGCTCTGGACAAAAAGATAGCGGTACTGCCTGGAACGAATATTAAAATCGTACCCTATGTCTCGGATGAAATAGAATTCTTCACTGCAGACAAGGAAGCAGGGTTTTGCATCGCACAGGCAAATGCTCCACTAAACTCACGCAATGAATTCAAGGAAGACCGTGTAGGGGCTATCCGCAGTGGTAAATACGTAACCGAGCCACCGGAGAAAATCGATCTTATGGATGTTTCTCCCAAACAGGTGTTCAGCGTGACCACTGCTCTTATCCCGTTTTTGGAACACGATGATGCTAACCGTGCTTTGATGGGTTCCAATATGCAACGACAGGGTGTTCCGCTTGTAAGGCCGGAGGCGCCATTAATCGGAACCGGGATGGAAAGTGAAGTAGCCAAATATAGCGGCCAGGTTATCTACGCCGGGGAAGATGGTGAAGTATTAGCGGTCGACAGCACCAGGGTAATTATTAGGAGCAACGGCAAAAAACACGAGTATCCGCTGGTAAAGTTTTATAGAACCAATCAGGGCACCTGTATCAATCAACGCCCGGTTGTTGCCCGCGGGGGAATGGTTAAAAGGGGCCAGGTTATAGCTGACGGTGCGGCAACTCAAAATGGTGAGCTTGCACTCGGGCAGAATGTTCTCTGTGCATTCATGACCTGGCATGGATATAACTTCGAAGACGCCATCATTATCAGCGAAAGGTTGGTTAAACACGATAAATTCACTTCTATTCACATCGAGAAATATGAAATTGAAGCCAGAGAGACTAAGCTGGGTAAAGAAGAAATAACGAAGGACATAGCCAACGTGGGCGAAGAAAGCCTTAGGGACCTCGACGAAAAAGGAGTTATCAGAATAGGGGCTGAGGTAGCACCCGGAGACATACTCGTCGGCAAAATAACTCCTAAAGGTGAAACCGAACTGACGGCCGAGGAGAAACTGCTCCGCGCTATATTTGGCGAGAAGGCGCGTGAAGTTAAGGATACTTCCTTAAGAGTCCCACATGGGGAGGGTGGAAAAGTAATAGATGTTAAGGAGTTTTCCGCAGAAAACCATGCTGATTTGCCGGCTAACGTGATAAAGCTGGTACGCGTATGGATTGCACAACGTCGTAAGATATCTGTGGGCGATAAAATGGCCGGCAGGCATGGCAACAAGGGAGTCATCTCAATTATATTGCCTGAAGAAGATATGCCGTTTCTTCCAGATGGCAGGCCTGTAGATATAATCCTCAATCCGATTGGCGTGCCATCACGTATGAACATAGGTCAGATATTGGAAACGCACATGGGGCTGGCCGCCGACATGTTCGGCGAGAAAATAACAAACCCGATATTCGACGGTGCTGATAATATGGCAATTGAAGATGCTCTGGGCAAGGCATGGATTGTACAAAAATGCCGTGAAGAAGGCGTTATTACCCAGGATAGGTTGGATGATGAAGGTCTTGCCAGAGTCAAACAGTGGCTGGGTGAGCACGTATTTAACGCTGAAAAGGTATTTAATGACAGTGGTAAATATCAGGGCGAGGCTAGGAGGGCAAGCCTGATATTGTGGCTTGAGAAAGAAAAACAAATAAACATGCCCGCAGTTGACAGGAATATCAGCAAGGAAGAGCTGGATGAACTTGTTGAGAAAGCGTATTTAGAGAAAAAGATCGTTCCCCCGGTTTTCGGCAAGATCCAGTTACGGGATGGGCGTACCGGGGTGCTTTTTGATCAACCGGTTACTGTTGGCGTGATTTACATGATGAAATTGATACACCTGGTAGATGATAAGGTACATGCACGCTCTACGGGGCCATATTCATTGATTACCCAGCAACCTTTGGGTGGTAAAGCTCAATTCGGCGGGCAGCGGTTCGGTGAAATGGAAGTCTGGGCGCTTGAAGCTTATGGCGCGAGCCACACCCTCCAGGAGCTTCTTACTGTTAAATCGGATGATGTTCAGGGCAGGGCTAAGGCTTATGAGGCATTGGTTAAGGGGGAGGACGTACTGCAGCCTGGCGTTCCTGAATCCTTCAAGGTACTTTTCATGGAACTTCGCAGCCTTGGCCTGGCAGTGGAACTCCTGAATGAAGAAGACCAGAGTATAAATCTCTTTGAAGATAAGAAGAAACTCGGGAATATACCGAAGGCCTTAAGATAGGGGACAAAAGTGTTTGAGATAAATGATTTTAACGCAATCCGAATTTCTCTGGCATCACCGACCCAGATAGAGGAATGGTCTTATGGCGAAGTAACCGAACCGGAGACAATTAATTACAGGACTTTGAAGCCGGAAAAAGATGGCCTGTTTTGCGAGAGGATATTCGGTCCTGTAAAAAACTTCGAGTGCTACTGCGGCAAATATAAGAAGATACGCTACCGTGGCGTGACCTGCGAACGCTGCGGAGTTACTGTCGAACACTCAAAAGTACGCCGGGAGCGCATGGGCCATATACACCTTGCCGCACCCGTAGCTCACATCTGGTTTGCCAAGGGAGTTCCCAGCAGATTAGCCTTGCTGCTTGATATCTCCCCACGCAATCTTGAACGCGTGCTGTATTTCGCACAGTATGTCGTTGTTTCTACCCATGCAGATCAGTGTAAGGAAAGGCTTAGCCAGTATCACAACCAGAAAAAACAGGAGATATTAGATAGTCTAGCTGAACTGGAGACGGCAACCCGTGGTGGACAGGGTAGCGTGGATAAAACAGAGGAAAAGAGACGTGAACTTGAAGAGAGATTGAATGATCTTGATAAAGAGAATTCAATTGACCTATCCGAGATTAATAAACTGCCATTGCAGGTATTAAGTGAGAACGAATACCAGCTTCACAAGGAAAAATATGGCGACGCATTTGAGGTAGGTATGGGGGCTGAAGCTATCCTCAACATACTTAAAGCTATGAACCTCGAAGACCTTCGCCAGAAACTGGTAAAAGATATCAAATCCAGCGAGGGGCAAAAGCATAAGAAACTGAGCAAGCGGTTGCGTATTGTTGAAGCTTTCTGGCGCAGCGGCAATAAACCCGAGTGGATGATCTTTACGGTTCTACCGGTGTTACCGCCGGAACTCCGCCCCATAGTGCAACTTGATGGTGGCAGGTTTGCTACGAGCGACCTGAATGATCTATACCGGAGAGTAATTAACCGGAATAACCGCTTGAAGAAGCTCACGGAGATTGGAGCACCCGAGATAATTGTACGAAATGAGAAAAGAATGCTTCAAGAGGCCGTTGATGCGCTTATTGATAACGGTAGAAGGGGTAGGCTGCCGAGTGCCGCAACTACCCGCAAATTGAAGTCACTTTCTGATATGCTGCGCGGTAAACAGGGAAGATTCCGCCAGAATCTTTTGGGCAAACGTGTAGACTACAGTGGCCGCTCTGTGATTGTTGTCGGACCGGAGTTACAGCTTCACCAGTGTGGTTTGCCGAAGAACATGGCTCTTGAGCTTTTCAAACCGTTTGTCATGCGCCGACTTATCGAGCAGGGTTATGCGCACAACATCAAGAGTGCCCGGAGACAGGTTGAACGGGCGAGAGTTGAAGTCTGGGACATACTGGGTGAAGTGATAAAAGAACGCCCCGTCTTACTCAACCGCGCACCAACCCTTCATCGACTAAGCATCCAGGCTTTTGAACCAGTATTAATCGAGGGTAGTGCGATTCAGGTACACCCTCTAGTATGCTCGGCGTTTAATGCCGATTTCGATGGGGACCAAATGGCAGTGCATGTACCACTTTCCAGGGCGGCTGTCCGCGAAGCGCGAGAGCAAATGCTGAGTGTCCATAACATGCTTTTGCCCAGCTCCGGCGAACCAGTGATGACTCCCACCCTTGATATGGTGTTGGGTTGCTACTATCTAACAAACCTCAAACCGTTGACAGAAGGTGAGCATAAGAGATTCGCCAGCCCTAAAGATGCTGTAATTGCGTACGAGATGTACCTGATTACTGGTGACCGAGACTACCCAACACTTCATGAGGAGACCATTGTACGAATAAAAGGAACTGTAGATGGACAAGAAGCTGAAGCTCCCCAGAAGTTAAACGAGGTTAGCGAATCTGCAGTGCAGTACAAAGACATCCGCCTGACAGGATTGGAAAACCAGATGGTAAAAACCAGTGTCGGCCGTATTATGTTCAATGAAATCCTGCCTGCTGAGTTACGCCAACATGATCCTTACAAGGGATTCTGTAACTTCACCACCAGCAAAGGCGATTTAAGGCGTTTGGTTTACGAATGTTTCCGCTGGTGCGGACGTGAAAAGACAGTGCGCATGCTGGATGAGCTCAAGAGAATCGGCTTTGAATACTCAACTAAGTCCGGAACAAGTATTTCTGCAAAGGATATAGAGGTACCCAAAATCAAGGAGAAATTAATCAGCAAAGGCGATGAGGACATTGCTATATTGCAGAACCAATTTAACAGGGGTTTAATTACCGAGGAAGAGTATGAAACACAGGCCATAGATGTCTGGACGAAGACTACTAACTATATCGAGGAAGAAATAAAGAAGTCATTAGACAGATATGGCGGCGTCTACATGATGGCCAATTCAGGTGCAAAGGGTAACATCTCACAGATCAGGCAGATGGCCGGCATGCGAGGTTTAATGACTGATCCCTCTGGCCGCATAATCCCCTTCCCTATTAAGGCCAGTTTCCGCGAAGGCCTGTCCGTGATGGAATACTTCATGTCGACACATGGTGCACGTAAGGGACTTGCTGATACTGCCTTGAGAACTTCCGATGCAGGTTACCTGACACGCCGCCTTATTGATGTCGCCCAGGACCTTATCATTCTTGAGGAGGATTGTGGTTACAACGGCGAAGGTATATCTTTTTCAACCATCACCACTGAAAAGGACAGAAGCCAGCTTCCCCCACTGGACGACCGCATTAAGGGTAGACTTGCGGCAAAAGATATTGTCGACCAGAAAACCGGTGAGATCATCGTCGCTAAGAACGAGATGATTGACGAGGACAAGATCAAACGTATACTCGAAGCAGATTTAAAGGAAATTAACGCAAGATCACCGCTCTGTTGCAATTCCAAGCGGGGTGTTTGCGCGGCTTGCTACGGACGGGATCTTTCCTCTACCGAAATCGTAAAGAACGGGACTGCGGTAGGCATAATCTCGGCACAGAGTATCGGGGAACCTGGAACACAGCTCACGCTACGTACTTTCCACACGGGTGGAGTGGTTGGAACAGATATAACCACGGGTTTACCTCGTGTCGAAGAGCTTTTCGAAGCCCGGGTGCCTAAAGGAAAGGCAGTGCTAACCGAGATAGATGGCACAATTAATATAAACGAGATCGTTGAAGAAGGCGCGCTTAAGAAGAGGGAAATAATTGTTACTCATATCGAAGCATATCCCATTGAGCATGAGATTCCCAGCGGCTACAAGGTTCTCGTGGAAAATAACACACCTGTTGCAAGGGGAACTGTACTGGCTGAGCCCGGTACCTCAATCGTTAAAGCTGATGAGCAGGGTAATCAGCCCCTGACTGCCCGTGTTGATGGCTTGGTGAAAGTTGACCACGGACGTATAACCATTACTTACGAGGAAAAGGATGAACGCAGGTACGAAGTACTGGTGACAAGCCATATACTCGTTAAACAGGGTGACTACGTACGGGCCGGTGATAAGCTGGTAGAGGGTGTGAAGGATCCACAGGATATCTTGCATATAAATGGGCGCAACGAAGTACAACGATATCTCATAGACGAGGTACAAAAGGTTTATCGGTCGCAGGGTGTTTATATAAACGACAAACATATTGAGACTATCGTCAGGCAAATGCTGAGACGTGTCCGCGTTGAATTTTCTGGCGATACGAATTTACTGATTGGTGATCTTGTAGGCAGATTGGACTTTGAGAGTATTAACGCCAAAATGGAAGCGGAAGGCGGCGACCAAGCCGTCGCACGGCCAGTACTGCTCGGCATTACGCGCGCATCACTAAATACGGACAGCTGGCTAGCCGCGGCTTCATTCCAGGAGACAACCAGGGTTCTGGCTGAGGCAGCAATCTGGGGTAAGACGGACAGGCTCCATGGCCTCAAGGAAAACGTGATTATAGGTAAATTGATACCATCCTCCGTTACGCTTTCCTCTAAGCAGGGGAAGGCCTCTTCGCAGCTGATGGAAGAAGGCCCTGTAGTCTTCTCGGATATGATACAGGATGCATTGCCTTCTACTGATACAGAGGAGGCTGTGGATACACAATCGGAAAATGGTGTGGAGCAGGAGTAACGCTTAAGTCTTCAATATTGTCAGGTTAAGATGCGTTTTAGAAGTCCCCGGTTGAACCGGGGACTTCTTTTCATTCAAATCAGTTGAAGCCAATCTATGTTTTATTATTCGTGTGTTATAATGCTAATAAACTATTTAAAATAATATAAAGATGCAGGAAAGCGAATCACCGAGGATAATCTCAGGGAAGTTAAACTCCGATGACATTTCCCTTGATGTAAACCTCCGGCCAAAAAAGCTTATCGATTTTATCGGCCAGCAAAAGGCAAAGGATAACCTCGAGATCGGCATAAAGGCAGCACAAAACCGCAGTGAACCGCTTGATCATGTACTGCTTTATGGGCCTCCCGGGCTGGGGAAAACAACATTAGCTTTTATCATTGCGACAGAGATGGGCGTCAATATAAAAGTAAGCTCAGGACCCGCGATCGAACGCCCTGGAGACCTTGCGGCCATTCTAACCAACCTTCAAAAAGGCGATGTCCTCTTTATCGATGAAGTACATAGGCTTAGCCGGATTGTGGAAGAAATCCTGTATCCCGCCATGGAGGACTTCGCCCTTGACATAATCCTTGGCAAAGGGCCCGGTGCCAGGAGCCTGCGCCTGAACTTACCTCGCTTCACATTGATAGGCGCGACGACAAGGTATGCGTCCATGAGTTCTCCTTTACGGGACAGGTTCGGCTCGGTTCACCGACTTGATTTTTACGATACTAATGCCATCAGTGCCATTTTAATAAGATCAGCACATATATTGAAACTGAAAATAGATATAGAGAGTATTAATCTTATTGCTTGCCGTGCCAGAGGTACGCCAAGGGTTGCCAACAGGTTATTGAAACGTGTACGCGATTATGCTCAGGTGATGGCAAATGGGGTGGTGAATAAAGAAATCACACTGGAGGCCCTGGATAAATTAGAAGTGGATAAGATCGGGCTTGACGAGATCGACCGTAAAGTTCTCAGGACCATAATTGAGAAATTCGATGGGGGGCCGGTAGGGCTCGATACCATAGCCGCTTCTATAAGCGAAGAATCAGATACTATAGAAGGCGTATATGAACCGTACTTAATGCAGCTTGGATTCCTGGAGAGAACGCCAAGGGGACGCCTGGCCACAAGGCTTGCCTATGAGCATTTAGGCATCGCGTATAAAAAAGGTTCAATGCCGCAGGGAAGCTTGTGGTAGCTAGGATAAAACCGATACTGTCATTCCTCCACCAGTCCATTTGACAATAACTATATATTTGGATTAAACTACCTGATCCTCTGGTGGTTAGAGCGAAGTGGAACCACCCGTTCCCATCCCGAACACGGAAGTGAAACGCTTCAGCGCGGACGATACTGAGGGGGGGACTCCTCGGGAAAATATGTCACTGCCAGAGGTTTTTTATTTACTGCATATTTCAAATAGGGGAAATCTAAACCCTGGCCAAAGCTAAAATCCTTTGACTTGCCTCGGGGTTCAACATATAATTCATATGAAAGCATGGTTAAAGTCATTGAATTAACTGCATCATATCGAGGTTATTATGGCAAGTAGATTTGAAAAATTCTCCGAGCGCGCCCGCAGGGCACTTACCCGTGCCCAGGAGGAGGCTCAGCACTTCGGGCATAACTATATTGATACCGAACACATACTGCTCGGTTTGATCGCGGAAGAAGATAGCGTTGCCAGTCAGGTGCTTACCAACCTGGGCGTATCGGTTAGCAAAGTAAGGTCCGCAGTAGAATTTATCGTTGGCCGAGGGGGACGCCCCAATACCGGTGAAGTAGGGCTGACCCCGAGGGCAAAAAAGGTCATCGAGCTGGCTGTTGATGAAGCTCGCCGCCTTAACCACAGCTATATTGGTACTGAACATCTTTTACTGGGACTTCTGAGGGAACGTGAGGGGTCGGCGGCAGGTGTTCTTGAGAGCTTCGGCGTCACCCTTGAACGTGTCCTTGCTGAGACCAATAAACTGGTGAACCAGGGTACTGCACAGGCAAAGAGCCTCAGCAGGGAGGGGGCACGAACACCAATATTGGATCAGCTTGGAGTTGACCTTACCGCCGCAGCCCGTGCCGGGAAGCTGGATAATATAGTCGATAGGGACAAGGAATGTGAACGTGTCATCCAGATTCTGAGCCGCCGTACCAAGAATAACCCAGCTCTAATCGGCGAGCCCGGCGTGGGCAAAACAGCGATTGTTGAAAAATTGGCTCAAAAAATTGCTGCCGGTGATACCCCCGAGACGCTGAGAAACAAGCGTCTTGTTACACTTGATATCGGATCCCTGGTAGCAGGGACGAAGTACCGCGGCGAATTCGAGGAGAGGTTAAAGAAAGTCTTAGATGAGATAAAGAGCTCGGGTAATTGCATCGTGTTCATTGATGAGCTGCATACTATAGTAGGAGCTGGCGCTGCCGAAGGTGCTGTTGATGCTTCAAATATACTTAAGCCCTCGCTATCGCGTGGCGAGATACAGTTCATCGGAGCGACCACACTGGACGATTACAGGAAATACATCGAAAAGGATTCTGGACTGGAGAGGCGATTCCAGCCTGTAACCGTGGTCGAACCCACAGTTGAGCAAACCGTGGATATCTTGAGGGGTATCAGGCACCACTATGAGGAATACCACAAGCTCACTATCACCGACGACGCTTTACTGGCTGCGGCATCACTGGCTTCAAGATACATATCTGACCGGTTTTTACCGGACAAAGCAATTGACCTCATGGATGAAGCTTCGTCACGCGTGAGGATAAAGAAGGGTGTTGTACCCATCAGCCTGGCCGAAGCCCAAAAGGCGCTGGAGAGCGTGAGACGGGATAAGGATCATGCCATTGCCTCACAGCAGTACGAGATCGCGGCTGAACTGCGTGACCGCGAAGTACAGCTTATGAATAAAATAAAGAACATGGAACAGGAGTGGCAGCACGAGCAGAAACAGGAAAAGCCGGTAGTAAATAAGGAAGACATAGCCGAAGTTGTCAGCATGTGGACTGGTGTTCCTGTGGTGAGCCTGACTATGGATGAACAGGAACGACTGCTCAGGATGGAGGATGCCCTGCATACCGACATTGTGGGACAGGATGAGGCAATTATAACTATTGCCAAGGCAGTGCGCCGTGCGAGAGCTGGCTTGAAAGAGGCCAGGCGGCCGATTGGTAGTTTTATCTTCCTCGGGCCTACGGGTGTTGGAAAGACGGCACTGGTTAAAGCCCTTGCTAAATTTATGTTTAAGAGCGAGGACGCACTTGTAAGACTGGACATGTCGGAGTTCATGGAGCAGCACAATGTTGCCAGACTGGTGGGCGCGCCACCGGGATACATCGGCTATGAAGAGGGAGGCCAGCTCACCGAGGCGGTCAGGCGCAAACCGTACTGCGTGGTCCTTCTTGACGAGATTGAAAAGGCCCATCCCAATGTCTACGATATCCTTCTGCAAATCATGGATGACGGCCACTTGACTGATGCCAAGGGAAGGAGGGTAGACTTCCGCAACACGATCGTAGTCATGACCAGTAACGTTGGTGCTATGGAGATAAAGAAAAACGTAAACTTGGGTTTCAACATTAAGGGCGCCGAAGATAAGAGCCGCCAGATAGCCTATGAAAAGATGAAAGATCAGGTCCTGGTCGTCATGAAAAAATCGTTCAAGCCCGAGTTCCTCAACCGCATCGATGCCTCTGTCGTATTCCATGCACTTACAAAGGAGCACATAAGGGCTATAGTTGATCTCATGCTGCGCGAAGCGGTGAAATCGATGGCAGATAAAATGATCGTACTTGAAATCACTGAGGCTGCCCGTGATTACCTGGGCGAAAAGGGGTACGATCCAGACTATGGTGCTCGACCGTTACGACGCGTTATCCAGCATGAAATTGAGGATAGGCTTTCCGATGCTGTGCTGCGTAATGAATACCCGGTAGGGTCCATGGTAAAGGTAGATTACGATGGCAATGAGATCGTCATCAGGCCGCCGGCGGAAGCATTGACCAGCGGCGAGAACAAGCTCTTACTAAGCGACAGCAATTCATAAATTAGAATAGACTTATCAAGAAGTGCCAGCAGGGGCGGGTTTCAGTTGCGAAACTGTTTTCCCGCCCTTATTTTTTCCCGGATGGATAATGGATAATAAGACAATGTTTTTTCTTTTTTGCTATTATAGCTATTGGACTATATAACAGACGGGCAGGAATTTGGAAAGACATAAAACGAAAACCGTCTATATTTGCCAGAGTTGCGGCAAAGAAAGCCCCAAATGGCAAGGCAAGTGCCCTGGATGCCAGGGATGGAATTGTCTGGTTGAGACTACTGTTACAGTATCTAAACGTGCCAGCGAATTGCCGGTTTCCGATAGCAATGCACCTCGTGAGTTGGTAAAAGTTCAAAACGACTCGTATTCCAGGATCGCCTTTCCCATTGAAGAATTGAATCGGGTACTCGGTGGTGGCCTCGTCCCGGGTTCGGTGGTACTTATCAGTGGTGACCCGGGCATAGGAAAATCCACTCTACTACTTCAGATATCCAGCGTAATCGCCGGGTCAGGAGGCCAGGTAGTATATATTTCTGGTGAGGAATCGGCCCAGCAGCTAAAAATGCGCGCACAGAGACTGGGAATTACCGGTGAGGGGCTCTTTGTATTTCCTGAAACTAATATGGACCTTGTCATGGCAAGGCTTGAGACGATGACTCCAAACCTCGTCGTTGTGGATTCTATCCAGACAGTCTACCTGGAGGATATCGGGAGCGCTCCCGGGAGCATCAACCAGATACGTGAATGCACCCTTAGATTTCTGCGTTGGGCAAAAAAAGCCAGCGTCCCCGTATTTACCTCGGGCCATGTGACAAAAGACGGCTCCATAGCCGGTCCAAAAGCACTGGAGCATATCGTCGATGTAGTGCTTTACCTTGAAGGGGAATCGTTCAATAGCTACCGGGTTCTGCGCAGTGCCAAGAACCGTTTCGGCTCGACCAACGAGGTGGGCGTATTCGAGATGAGCGGCTCAGGGTTGATCGAGGTACCCAACCCCTCGCAATATTTCCTCGAATCCTATGTCAATGGTGCCATAGGGGCAGCGGTTGTACCGACACTGGAAGGCAGCCGTCCCTTGCTGGTGGAAATCCAGGCTCTGACCAGCCTTGCTGCCTACGGGCCTCCGCGACGCATAGGCAACGGCGTAGATTTTAACCGGCTACTTTTAATAGCCGCCGTTTTGACCAGGAGGGCCGGAGTAGGATTATATAACCAGGACGTTATCGTGAATGTTACAGGCGGCATTAAAATCTCTGAGCCAGCGGCTGACCTCGGAATCGCGCTGGCAATCGCCTCCAGCTTCAGGGATGCGCGTGCAATACCCGGCACGGTTGCGCTTGGCGAGATCGGATTGAGCGGCGAACTCAGGTCAGTGCCACAAATTGAAAGGAGGGTTGCCGAGGCAGCTAGGCTGGGATTTACACGGTGCATAGTGCCCGCATATTCCAAGAAATCGTTACATGCGATCGACAACATCGAGGTGCTCCGCGCTCAAAATATCGCCGAAGCGCTGCAACTGGGATTGGTTAAGGTAGCAAAGAAGAAAGAGCAGGAAGTTGAGTAAAAAGTCAAAGGTAGTAGCCATTGTAGTTAGTGCGGGCAGTGGTCGTAGGATGGGTACCGATAAAACATTTTTAAGACTCCTGGATAAACCGTTAATAGCCTGGCCACTAAGCGTTCTGCAAAATTGTGAACCGGTTGATGAGATAATCCTGGTTTTGCATGAGAATAAAATCGAAAAAGGCCGTGAACTGGTTAATAAATATGGATTTACGAAAGTTAAAACCATTTGCCTGGGGGGGGGACTCAGGCAGGATTCGGTGAAAAATGGTTTGAGCCAGATAAAAGGATGCGAGTGGGTGATAATACATGATGGTGCCCGCCCCTACCTTACAGAAAAGCTGGTCCTTGATGGACTGGATGCGGCCGGGCAAACTGGAGCGGCTGTGGCAGCGGTCGCAGTCAAAGATACTATCAAACAGTGCAACGATGGCGAGCTGGTGCAAAAAACTTTGGAGCGTAAGAATTTGCGGGCCGTACAAACGCCGCAGGTTTTTCGATTTGATATCATCAAAAAGGCTTACATCACGGTTAATGAAGAGGTTACGGATGATTCAAGCCTTGTTGAGAAAGCCGGTTTCAAGGTGAAGCTATACCCGGGGGATCATAATAATATTAAAATCACGACTCCTGAAGACATTGCATTAGCCGAATTTATCGCAAAGAACAGGTGATAACATGAAAGTAGGCATTGGATACGACGTACACCCTTTAGTTCCAGGCAGGCCGCTTGTGCTCGGCGGCGTTAAAATTCCTTTTGAGAAAGGGCTTTCTGGCTACAGCGATGCCGATGTATTAACGCACGCTATCATGGACGCTTTGCTGGGGGCTACCGGCATGAAAGACATCGGTCACCAGTTCCCCACTGGAGATTCGAGATATAAGGACATCTGCAGTATAGACCTGCTTGAACAGGTGGGAAGGATGGTTTGTTCGCACGGCTGCGTGATAAAGAATTTGGACAGCGTCGTGATCGCACAGTCGCCCAAAATTGCCCCGTATATCGACGAAATGTGCCATAAATTAAGCAGCGCTCTGAGAATTGATGTCGACCAGGTGATGGTTAAGGCAACTACTACTGATGGCTTGGGCTTCGCTGGCAAAGGAGAAGGAATGGCGGCCTATGCTGTGGCGCTTTTAGAAGAGTGAGTACCATTATTGCGAGGTAACCGATGAAGATATTCAGCACTTTATCTGGCCAGAAAGAGGAATTCGTTCCTCTAGGCGATATCGTAAACATGTACGTTTGCGGCGTGACAGTATACGACGTCTGCCATTTTGGGCATGCCTTGAGCTACATTTCGTTTGACGTTATCAGGCGTTACCTGGAATACAGGGGATACAAGGTCAAGTACGTGCAAAACTTCACTGATATCGACGATAAGATAATAAACCGGGCTAATGAGCGGGGCATACCATGGAAGGACCTGATTGAACAATATATTGCAGAATACTTGGTTGATATGGATGCGTTGAATATAAAACGTGCAACCGTATATCCCCGCGCTACCGAAGAGGTTCCCAAGATCATCGAAGTAATCAAGACGCTTATGGATAAGGGGCACGCTTACAAATCGGAAGGAAGCGTTTATTTCCGTGTCAAAAGTTTCCCCGGGTATGGTAAATTAACGCATCAGAACGCAGAAGACATGAGGACCACAACTACGGCAGAGACCAAAAAAAAGGAAGACCCGCTTGATTTCGCCCTCTGGAAAGCTGCGAAACCCGGAGAGCCGGCATGGCACAGCCCCTGGGGTGAAGGCAGACCGGGGTGGCATATAGAATGTACAGCCATGTCCATCAGGCACCTCGGTAATATACTGGATATTCATGGCGGTGGGCAGGACCTCATATTCCCGCACCATGAAAACGAAATAGCTCAATCCGAGTGCTACACCGGGGTCGAGCCATTCGTCCGTATCTGGATGCACAACGGGTTTCTTCAATTGGGCGCTGACAAAATGAGTAAATCGCTGGGCAATCTTGTGACCGTAAAACAGGCGCTGGAACGAAATAGCCCTGATGCCATCAGGCTTTTTATCCTGGGCTCCTACTATAGGATGCCTTTAAGGTATAGCCTGGAAGCGCTGGATGCTGCGGAAGCTGGGATCGAGAGAATGAGGCAAGCACTCAAAGCGGAGAGCCAGGAGGGTGGGCCCATACTAAATACTGAGCCTTTTAAAGCACGGTTCGTAGAAAGCATGGATGATGATTTCAGTGCCCCGCAGGCAATGGCAGCGATGTTTGACCTGGTGCGCGAGATAAACCGTGGTGCTGAGAAGGGTATGGATGTTAGAAAGGCACAGGAAACGTTGAAAGAGCTCGCCGGTGTGATCGGGTTCACACTGCAGGAAACTAAAAAGCATACAGAAGTAGAAATTAATGTGATAGCAGGTTTGATCTCTAAACGTAATGAACACCGTAAAGCCAGGCAATGGAAGCAGGCCGATGATATACGTGACCAATTAACTGAGCTTGGAATAGCAATCGAGGACACCCCCAAGGGTACTACCTGGAAGATAGCCCGCTGAGCTTTACCTGCTTGTGGGATTTATTAGTTTCAGGGGATCTCCTACTCGCGCGCCCAGTATCGTGGCTGCGCTACCGTCCTTGAAAGATATCTCCAGGTACTCACTGCCGCCTATAACTGCCATCAACCCGCTGCCTTCCGCATAGTAGTTACTCATACTGCTGATGCGCTGGTTTCTTATTTCTACAGCAGCACCCCTGGCAGGGACAGTGTTTTTTGTAAAATTCGTAATTAAATTGCCGAACCTGTCTATATGTACGATGCAGCCTATCATATTGCCCATCGCGTCCTGAAAAGGTTCGGGGATGGGGAAAGCGTACAGGCTATCTATCTTCTCTCCAAACTCCGTAACGGCTATATCCAGCGAGAGGTGGGCAGCGACCGGTGCGAATATGTCCCGACCATGGAATGTCGAGCTCACTGGATGGTGCCAGAATTCTTGTTTTGTGATAGCAATTGCCTCGCAGCCCTCCGGAATTGGCCTCTTCCTTACCTCGATTGCTGCCGGATAACTATGTGTACCGTGTCCTTTAGAAAGTTCGTGCAGCAGGTAGCTGAGGATGCCGTTATCCGGGGCAATAAAAAGTGCTGACGGTGTTTTCAATATGATTGCCCTGCGGTGACTGCCTACTCCCGGGTCAACCACTGCTACGTGAATGGTCCCCTCGGGGAAATAGCGCCAGGCAGTATGCAAGATAAAGGAGGCTTGCCTGACAGACTGTGGTTCGATTGCGTGGGAAATATCTATGATCGCGGCCTGCGGGTTGATACCAAGGATCACACCTTTCATACTGGCGACATAATTATCGCCTGTGCCGAAATCGGTCGTCAGCGTGATGACCCGAGCCATGTTATCCTAATAGATATCAGGAAGAGCTGACCCTGACTATGACTATAGAGAGTACTATGAATATGACGGCGAGGACTATGGTCACCTGGAACAGCGTTTTTTCAACGCCGCGCCTTGTCCTGTAGACGCCATCTGCCTGCCCGAAGATACCGCCAAGGCCGCCGCCCTTGACCTGCAGGGCAAGTACGGCAATAAGCGCAACAGCAATAAGTATCTGTGCTATGATCAAATATACTGGCATTTTATCTTCCTCCGAGTTTATCAACTATTATCTGCCTGACTACCGCCGGGTTGGCTTTGCCTTTAGAGGTTTTCATGACCTGTCCTATGAGAAATGTCATGGATTGTTCTTTGCCACTTCTGTAGTCGGCAACCGCCTTTTCATTATCTGCTATTACTTTATCAACTATTTTAGCTATTTCACCGCCGTCGCTTATCTGGACGAGGCCCTTTTCCTGCACTATAATGCTGGCGGGCTTGCCGCTCTGGAACATCACCTCAAAAACTGTTTTGGATAAGGGCCCGCTTAAAGTGCCTTTATCGACCAGATCAAGCATTTCGATAAGGTGGGCTGGTTTTATTTTCGAATCTTCGATCCTCTCATTACTGGCGTTGAGCAGGCGCAAGAAATCACCCAGCAACCAATTGCTGATAGTCTTGGCTTTCTTATATATATTCTGCTCCCTCTGATCTTTTGTAGCAAGGCTGACGCATTCTTCGAAATATTGCGCCATTGTCCGTGTATCGGTAAGCAACTCGGCGTCGTAAGACGGCAGGTTATATTGAGCCATGAACCGGTCATATTTAGCCTCTGGTAGCTCAGGTAAAGATTCACGGATTTTTTCCACTATTTCCCGGCTGAAAGATAACGGCGGCAAATCCGGCTCAGGGAAGTATCTGTAATCATGAGCATATTCCTTGCTGCGCTGGCTAACAGTAATGCCCCGGTCATCCATCCAACCGCGCGTTTCCTGCACGATTTTGCCGCCTGACTCGACTACTTGCTTCTGCCTCTGCGCTTCGTATTCCATGGCACGGTAAACGGCGCGGAAGCTGTTCATATTTTTGACCTCAACCTTAGGTAAATATTTTGAGGTGCCTCTGGGCCGTATGCTAATATTAGCATCGCAGCGGAAGCTGCCCTCCTCCATATTACCGGTGGAAACTCCGAGATATTGCAGTATCGACCTTAACTTTATCAGGTAAAGCCTGGTCTCCTCCGCCGAGTTGATATCAGGTTCGCTTACTATTTCCATCAAAGGCATGCCTGCCCGGTTAATATCCACCAGGCTGTAACTTTCACCCTCAGGTGTTGTGCGGTGAATCAACTTGGCCACGTCCTCCTCAAGGTGTACGCGAGTAATGCCGATCTTTTTTTTCTTTCCTTCCACGTCGATTACCAGGTAACCTTTGATGCCCATGGGAGCATCATACTGCGATATCTGGTATCCCTTCATGAGGTCGGGATACGGGTAATTTTTACGGTCGAACTTGGCATATTCAGGTATGATGCAGTGCAGGGCTAGAGCGGTCATGATGGTGAATTCGACTGCCCGCTGATTGATCGCCGGCAGTACCCCCGGCAAGCCCATGCAGACAGGGCATACATGTGTGTTAGGAGGGGCGTTGGCATAATCAGCATCGCAGGAGCAATACATTTTGCTATTAGTGAGAAGTTGGGAATGTACTTCCAGACCGATGATTGTCTCGTAGTCCACAACGACGGATAGTATAGCAGCATCGGAACGTAGCGGCAAACCTTTGACTTCCGTTAAAAAAAGTTATATAAATATAACAATTATACTCAGTTAACAGTTATTTTATATTCGCCATGGTGCAGAAGTTAACAGACAACAAGCTTGATAGCATAGTTGATAACCTATTTCTCTTTTTCCCACTTTTTTACCGTAAAATCCTGAAAGGGGCTCATACAAAAACCGGGACTAACCCGATCAACATGCAATTCCACGTCCTCGCCATGCTGATGAACTGGGAGCTATTGCAAACCTCGGAGATCGGGAGGAAGCTGGGAATTTCCAAGCCTAATATGACAGCCCTGATGGATAAACTAATAGAGAAAGGGTACGCGCAGAGATCGCCGGATGCAAGGGACCGGCGCATCATACGCATCGCTATCACCGAGAAGGGCAAGCGGTTTGTCATAAATAGAAAAGGCATTGTGCGTAAAAGTATTAAGAACAATTTATCGGTCTTACGGGATGAGG
>Ga0208047_1000221_pt1 | contig 21155 bp, 17 predicted proteins | sample Kivu_220m_FD_184162 | JGI IMG/M metagenome (GOLD analysis project Ga0208047, IMG submission 184162) | Freshwater microbial communities from Lake Kivu, Western Province, Rwanda to study Microbial Dark Matter (Phase II) - Kivu_220m (SPAdes)... | ecosystem: Environmental > Aquatic > Freshwater >...
ACAGAAAAAGAGTTAAGCTGTCTTTGCAGTGAGCCGAAGCTGCGAGCCGAAGGCGTGGCAGGCAGCGCGGCAATCACCGCACCCACTTGTCATTGCGAGCGTTTTTCACATGTCTTTGCGAGCGCTAGCGAAGCAATCCCATGATCGAAGGCGAGGGCCTGACGTAATGCCGTGAGATTGCTTCGTCACTATGTTCCTCGCATGTATGAAAGCGCTGCTGTTGTCAAGTAATTATCTAATAGTCCTCTCCTTATATGTATTGCGAAGGGAACTCCAAACCGTTTCTCGGATGCATGTATCCGTTGTCTATGCAACATGAGCATCTTCCCTGGGGATGTCGCAATCAAAGAATGAGTTATCAATCTCATGCGAGTCCTGCGCTTACCCCTGTCTACGTGAAACGGGAGCTACCTCCTTATAAGGTTCATTCTTTTTAAGCATAGTATACGCCGCCTCAGCCAGGTGTCTGGCCACGGCCATCACAGCCTTGGCATGTCCTTTGCGGTCGCGCAGGCGGAGGTATAGACGACCTACATGACGATTGGCAAGCCGTCCTTGCTGAAGAGCGATAACATTCGCCGCCTCAATAAAGGCGGTCTTAAGATAGCGATTTGCATCTGGACGAACCCTGCCGAAGTACGTCTTACCACCGCTGGAACTGACACGCGGCACAGTGCCTGAATAGCTGGCAAAATGCTCCGCATCAGGGAATCGGTCAAAATCTCCAATTTCAAGTGCAACGGTTATAGAAAGTATTTTGCCGATACCAGGGATAGTCATAAGCAGCTTTATTGATGGTGTAATCTCAATAACCCGGCCGATACGCTGTTCGGCAAGGTTGAGCTGCTCGGCAATCTGATCCAATAAAATAAGTTCCTGCTCGACCGAGCGACGTGTTTCTGTGGGCAGTTCTTCCATGTATTGATCCATGTACTTGCGGCCGCGTTTCCCGAAGAGGTCACTGACATCCTCGAAGTTAATGCCGTACTTGGCAAAGGTGGCATGGATACGGTTCTTGAGCATTGTCCTCATATGCACCATTGCCAGCCTCATCCTGGGCAGCTCGCGCTGGTCGCGTATTTCTGAGGGCGGAATCCAAATAGAAGGAAGTGTGCCATTGCGCAACAACTTCGCCAATCCTGTGGAATCCAGTTTATCAGTCTTGTTTATCTGTCCCATCATTAGTTTCGCTTTCGCAGCGTGTACCAGCAAAGGCTGGTGCCCTGATCTCTCAATCTCGTCAATTATCCAGTACCAGTTGCCTGTGCTCTCCACTGCCACTGGGCTGTCCGTGGGAAGTGTCCGGAGGAAATCGCGGAAACATTCCCTCTCATGCTCCACACGTTTAGTAAATTGGACCTTACACTCTTCATCGATACTTGTGAATACTGAATATTTCTTGTGGGCGTCACATCCTGTAAAATATCTCATGCTGCGGTGTCTCCTTTTTGTTTATTTTGTGCTGGCTCTATTATAAATCGAGACACTGCAGCGCTTTCATATAATCAAAGACAATTTTATCTAACATGTGCAGGAGTTGAAGTCGTGCAGGGTACGCTCTATAAGCTCGTCCTTCATCGATCCGGTGAGATCGTTGAAATAGGCCGAATAGCCGGAAACACGCACTACCAGCGAGGGATATCTCTCGGGATGCTCTTTAGCATCTATCAGCATCTGAGGGTCGATTATATTGAACTGTACCTGCATACCGCCGCTGGCAAAGAACCCCTTCACCAGGCCGTCCATCAGTAGATTGCCACCGGGCTTTTGCAGCAAAGCCAGGTCCAGCTTCTGGTTCAGTGCGTACCCGTTGGAAATTAAGCGGTTATTCAAGTTTGATGCAGACGACAACGAAGCCGTGGGGCCCTGCCTGTCCCTGCCGTTGCAGGGCGATACCCCGTTGGCCAGCGGCGCATTTGCCAACCTTCCGCCGGGCAGGGCCCCCATCCTGGTGCCGAAACCCTGGTGCGTGGTCATCGACCAGAATCCGGGGGCATAGCTGCCTTGGCGCGGGTTACTGATGCCAAATATCTCATTTGTATACATACTGGAAACCAACCCGGCAAAATGATTGGAGCGCCCATCGTTCTGCCCGTACTTGGGTACCCTGTTCAGGATGAAAGCCAGCAGGTCCTGCCTCCCCTCGAAATTGCCGTCTACTATTTTTATAAAATCGGACAATCTCAATTTATCTGATTTGAATACGACTTCGTCTATTGCCGTGAGGGAATCCACCACATCAGCCAGGCCGACCCCCTGGCATCCCGTTGAATTGTACTTCGCGCCGCCCGCGTTTATCTCCTCTCCTTTCTCAATGCAGCCGTCAACGGCGACGGAGAGGAACGGCGTGGGACGGTGGTCTGCATGCGTTTTCTCGATGGCGTTGTTGCCGCCGGTGGCCTTCCTCACCAGGTAGCTGAGCTGGATGCGGAAAGCTTTGACGATATCATCCATGGTTTTGAAAGCGGCCGGATAGCCCGTCTGTGGCCCGAATTGTCTGCCGTCTACCTGGCCGTTATGTAAAGCCAGATGCAGTGCCATGGGCAGGTTGATAAAAATTGCCCCCGCCGCAGGAAAGCTCTTGCCAGGGCAGCCCCACTCAACACATCCCACGATAGAGTAATCCCCGGCGTCCTCTTTCCGAATCCCAGAATTTTCCAGCGCCGTGATGATCTCACTGTCATTGAAGAATGCGGGCAGGCCGCCGCCCTTTTTCAGTATTTCGTAGCAAAGCTCGAGGAAATCAGGCGGCGTGGAATCACCCACACGCACATGGAAATTAGGCTGCCGCAGGCGCACCTGGTCGTAGGCCAGCAGGAACAGGTAGGAGAGCTCATTGGTGGCGTCGCTGCCATCCGGCCCTTGCCCGCCCAGCGTGATGCCTGACGCCGAAGAGAGGCCGCTGAAATACTCCGTGGCACGATCAAAGAACAGCGGCAGCAGCTCGCCTGCCTTGCAGAGGAAGCTCCCCATAAGCTCCGCCGCTTCCAGGCGCGTCAGCCTGCCGCTTGCGATATCGTTTTTATAATACGGATACAGGTACTGGTCCATCCTGCCGAAGGAAATGCCATGCTGAAAGCTCTCATAATGCAGCATAACATGGGTTATAAAAACGCTCTGCAGCGCCTCGTAAAAAGTCTCCGCAGGCTCCGCCGGCACCCTGTTGAAAATCTCCGACAGGCAAAGCAGTTCCTTCTTCCCGGCTTCATCCCCCGTTTTCATGGCTTCCTGCTCCAGAAACCTGCTCCACCTTTTCCCATAGCCTATCGCGGCGTCGGCGCAGATAAGGGCTGCTTCATAGAAGGCAAGCTTATCCTTTAACGGGCGCACTTGAAGGTACGCCCCTGCAGATTCCAGCTCAGCCCTGGCTTCCTCCATCCGGCTCCTTATCTCCCTTTTGATGCCGTTGAAACCCAGCTTCAATACGGTCGGGTAGTCGGGCGTAACGTGGGAGATGCCGGAGAACTGCGTCAGGATGAAATAGCGACCTTCCAGCATGGTATTGAAGAGATCAGGATCCCCGCTGCACAACGAGGTCAGGGATACTACCGAGCGGTTGAACCAGTAAGGAAAGATTTTTTCCTCCAGCATTTTCACCTGCCCGGGTTCAATGGCCATGGGATTCTGCTTGCGCTGGCTTATGGTCCTGATCTCCGGCAGCATGAGCAGCCCGCCCAGGTCGGGATGAATGGGAGCGCCGACACGGTGTCCCGAAGGATTGCCCGCGATCAGCTCGCCGCAGTATACCTTCAGTTCCATGTTTTCCAGGATATATCCGAAGGCCCTTGCATAGTGCAGCAGATAATCAAACCTGGAAAGCCCGCGCCTTTTCAACAAAAATGCATTTAACCTGTTATTCAGGGCCGTTTGCCAGTGCTTTTGAGGTATGCTCCCGGCTGACTTTTCCAGGCTCCTCTTATAAAACCTGAACTGCAATGACGATAGCACCCTATTCAGTAAATCCTGCTTTGTATTGCGTGCGAAATACTCCGTGAGCAATAAAGCTTTTTGCGTGCAGACGTGGTATTGAGACCTTAATATGTCCTCACGTAAAGACTTCAAGCGCGGGATTAAAGGCAGGGAACCAATTCCGGTGAATGGTTCGTTAGCATCAGCAATATGTGTTCCAGATAAAGCTAATTTATGTTCCATCGAGCCACAAATCCAGTTAGCACCTATTATAATTCCTTCATGTGCAAAAAATGAAACGAATTTAAATGTTTACAGATTATACAAATAATGTATAATTTAACCAGTCTACGCTGATTATATAATATTTTGCTTATCCTGGAAACGGCCTGTAGTGCTATCATTTATCGGGTATAATTACGTCTGATCAACCATCGGGAGGTGCCGCCCATGCCGGACAACGATACACCATTGATCAACGAGCTAGAAAAAGGCCCCTGGCCCAGCTACATCAAGGAGATCAAGCGCATGGCCAGGAAAAAGCCCGCCGCCAAGGACCTGCTGGGAGTCCAGGAGCTCTCCTTCAAGGATAAGGTCACACACTGGAAGCACGGCGGCATCGTGGGCGTGACGGGCTATGGCGCAGGTGTAATAGGCAGGTACTCAGACGCACCCGACAAATTCCCTGCTGTAGAGATGTTTCACACCATGCGTGTGAACATGCCCGCCGGCTGGTTCTACACCACCGGGGCGTTAAGAAAAATATGCGATATCTGGGAGAAATACGGCAGCGGCCTGACCAACTTCCACGGCTCCACGGGCGATATAATCCTGCTGGGCACCGACACCAAGAGCCTGCAGCCCTGCTTCGATGAGCTGACGGAGTCCGGCTTCGACCTCGGTGGTTCCGGATCGGCTTTAAGGACACCCAGCTGCTGTGTCGGTCCTGCGCGCTGCGAGTACTCCTGCATCGACACCCTGGACATCTGCAACGATCTCACCCATGAGTTCCAGGACGAAATGCACCGCCCCAGGTGGCCGTATAAATTCAAGATCAAGATCTCGGGATGTCCCAACGATGGCGTCGCTGCTATAGCCAGGGCTGATTTCACCGTAATCGGCACCTGGCACGACACACTGCGCATCGACCAGGACGAGGTGCGTAAATACGTCAAGAACGGCTTCGACATCAATGGCCTTGTTATAGAGAAATGCCCTACCAGAGCCCTATCCTGGGGCGAAAAGAGAAAAGAGCTTGTTATCAAGCCGGCTGACTGCGTCAGGTGCATGCACTGCATCAACAAGATGCCCAGGGCGCTGAGGCCCGGGCTCGACCGCGGCGCCACCATCATGATCGGCGGCAAGGCCCCCATCATCAAGGGCGCTTACCTCTCCTGGGTGCTGGTTCCCTTCATGAAGATGGAGCCGCCGTATGATGAGATGAAGGACCTTCTGCGCAAGATCTGGGAGTGGTGGGACGAGAACGGCAGGTCGCGCGAGAGGGTCGCCGAGCTGATCGAGAGGATGGGGCTCAAGACCTTCCTGCGCGCCGTCGGCATCAAACCGCTGCCCCAGATGGTATTTAAGCCGCGCTCGAATCCATACGTATTCTTCGACTAAATACGTTAAAGGAGATATATGATGGGGAAAAGTGATATCGGACCGCCAAGCTACAAGGAAATGCTTCCCGAGGTCATCAAGAAGAACTACGGGAAGTGGAAGTACCACGAGATTTTAAAGCCGGGCGTTTTAAAGCATGTTTCCGAGACCGGCGATGAGGTCTGGACAGTGAGAGCAGGCTCGCCCAGGCTGGTGAGCATAGATTTCATCCGCGACATCTGCGACATAGCCGATAAATACTGCGACGGGCATCTCAGGTTCACCAGCAGGTACAACATCGAATTTATGACGCCGCAGAAGGAAAACGTAGAGCCCATCATCGAAGCAGTCAAGACGATCGGCCTGCCGGTGGGCGGCACAGGCAAGTCTATCTCCAATATCGTGCACACGCAGGGATGGGTGCACTGCCACAGCGCGGCAACCGATTCCTCCGGCCTGGTTAAAGCCATCATGGATGAGCTATACGAATACTTCACCAGCATGAAGCTGCCGGGCAAGATCAGGGTGGCGCTGGCCTGCTGCATCAATATGTGCGGCGCGGTCCATTGCTCCGATATAGCCATCGTCGGCATTCATACCAGGCCTCCCAAGGTGGATAACACTAAAGTCGGCGCTGTCTGCGAGATCCCCACCACCATGGCATCATGCCCCACGGGCGCTATACGGCGCCACCCTGACGCCAACGTCAAGGGGCTGGTGGTCAACGAGGAGAAATGCATGTACTGCGGCAACTGCTTCACGGTGTGCCCGGCCATGCCCCTGGCCGATGGCGAGGGCGACGGCGTGGCCATTTACGTGGGCGGAAAGGTGTCCAATGCCCGCAGTGCGCCCAAGTTCTCAAGACTGGCCATCCCCTATTTACCCAACAACCCGCCGCGCTGGCCCGAGGTAGTCAGCGCCATTAAGAACATAGTGGAAGTCTATGCTGAGAACGCCCAACCCGATGAAAGAATGGGCGAATGGATCGATCGCGTCGGCTGGGAGAATTTCTTCAAGCTGACCGGCATTGAGTTCACCGAGCATCACATCGATGATTTCACTCATGCAGTGGATACGTATCGTACCACGACTCAGTTCAGGTGGTAGAAGGAGGAGCAAGTAATATGACTGAAGGCGTAACAGGGGAACTTAAAGAGAAGGTAGTGAAATACCTGGGCACGGTTAGCAAGGCCAGGAACCGGGATGTCGCACGGGCGATAGAGATAGATAAAACTCTTGTCGACAAGGCCATCGCCGAGCTGGCAAAAGAAGATAAAATCGAGTATATCTACCTGGGCACGTCATATATCAAGCTAAAGGAATAATTAGTTCTGTCATGCAGATACCACGGTTAATGATTGCTGCGCCTCAGGGGTGCTCGGGCAAGACCACCGTCACTATCGGTCTGTGCGCAGCTTTGAGGAAAAGGGGGTTACGGGTAAAGCCCTTTAAGAAAGGACCGGACTATATAGATCCATCCTGGCTTGGCGCGGCGGCGGGTACAAGCTGCAGCAACCTCGACCCTTTCATGTTCGACGAGCCGACCCTGAGACAAGGGTTCCAGCAGTCGTGCCCGGGTGCGGATATAGCTGTCATCGAAGCCGCCATGGGGCTATACGACAGCTCCGAACCGGATGGAAAAGAAAGCTCCGCCTGGCTGGCACGACTTTTAAAGATACCTGTGATACTGGTTATCAATTCGGCCCGCATGACGCGCAGCGCAGCCGCCATGATAAATGGATACGTCCGGTTCGAGCCTGATACCAATATAGCCGGCGTGATACTGAACAACGTCGCAGGTAAGAGGCACGAAGAGAAGCTGGTTAAATCCATCGCAAAACACTGCGGGATACCTGTGCTGGGAGCAATACCGCGAGACACACGCCTGCAGATCAGGGAACGGCACCTCGGCATCGTCACCCACAGGGAACAGGACAGCGCCGATGAAGTAATAGGGCGCATAAGCAGCATCATTGAAGCCCACATCGACCTGGACAGGGTCCTGAAAATCGCCCATGCTGCACCTGAGCTTCCTTCCCTGCAAATTGAAGCACGTCCAGCCGCTGAGAACAGGGTAAGAATCGGGGTATTGCTTGATAAGGCCTTTACATTCTATTATCCGGAAAATCTCGAGTCCCTGCGGGAAGCCGGGGCCGAGCTAAACTACATAGACTCATTTACGGGCAGGCTGCCCGGGGATATTGACGGCCTTTACATCGGCGGCGGCTTCCCGGAGCTTTACCCTGATGAGCTGGAAGCCAATACCGGCTTGAGACGCGATATCGCTAAAGCTGCAGATAAGGGACTGCCCATCTACGCTGAATGCGCCGGCCTGATGTACCTCTGCCGCTGCATCATCCGTGACGGCAGGAAGTATGAAATGTGCGGCGTAATAGCCAGCGATGTGGAAATCGGGCAGAGGCCCCGGGGTCACGGATATACTATGGTTGAAGTCGAAAATGAGAACCCGTTCTTTCCTAAAGGCACGGCCCTTCGCGGGCACGAGTTCCATTATTCGAAGCTGACAGGAACGGAGGGATTGAATTTTGCCTACAAAGTCAAGCGCGGGCAGGGGATTGACGGGAAAGTTGACGGCATCGTTTATAAAAACGCCCTCGCCTCATATACCCACCTCCATGCCTGGAGTGTACCCTTTTGGGCCGACAATTTCGTCAAGCTGGCTGCAACGAGGCAAATAGAAACCAGGAAAATTGCTGTATAAAACAATAACAGGAGCACAAAATATGCCGAAAGTAACACTTGGTGGACAGGAAATCGAGACCGACGAGGACGGTTTCATCCAGGAACCCGAGAAATGGGACAAGTCCGTAGCCGAAGATATCGCCAAGACGGAGGAAGCCTCCCCCTTGAGCGACGATCACTGGAAGCTGGTCAATTACCTGCGCAACTATTACCTTGAGTTTGGGATCGCACCGCCCATCAGGATGTTAACCAGGCAGACGGGGTTGGACCTGAAGACCATTTACAAGCTGTTCCCCGGCGGTCCCGCCAAGGGCGCCTGCAAGGTGGCCGGTTTGCCCAAGCCTACAGGATGCGTATAAAGCGTTATACGCACCGGCGTGGTGATGCTTATGTGGTTGCAATTCATAACTTATGCCTGCTTTCTTATATTTACCACTGCTTTGACGTGGAAAGCAGTGAGATATGCCACCATGCCGGTCCACCTGAGGTGGGAGCTTTATCCTGTGGCCCATGAGAAGGACAAACCATATGGCGGCTCCTACCTGGAAGAGGTTGACTGGTGGCACCGTCCCCGCAGAATTAACCCGTTCGGGGAATTCCAGGTTTTTTTACGGGAGATACTGCTCTTCAGGGAGTATTACAAGAGCAATCGCGGTTACTGGTATTTCGTCTATCCTTTCCATATCGGGCTCTTCCTGCTCATCGCCTGGATCGTTTTACTGGTAGTGGAAGCCGTGCTGGATTTGAATGGCCTGGCCGTCCACGCCCTGGCCCTTAACCCGTGGCTGAAAGCCCTATATTATGTAACTCTGGTTACGGGACTGGCTGCCTTCGTGCTGGGACTGATCGGCACCGCGGGGCTGCTGGCGAAACGGATGCTGGATGAAGACCTGCGGGTCTACACCGACCCCATTGACTATTTCAACCTGGCCTGGCTATTGCTTCTTTTCCTATCCGGCCTGCTCTCATATCTGCTGGAGGACAGCTCGTTTGCCGCCCGGGGACTTGTGCAGGGATTAATCACCTTTAAGCCGGTTGAAACGGGACCGCTGCTGACAACCTTTATCCTGTTATCCGCGCTCTTCCTGGCCTACATGCCTTTCACGCGCATGATGCACTACGTGGCCAAGTACTTCACCTACCACAAGGTTCGCTGGGATGATGAACCCAATACGAAGGGCGGCAAGCTGGAGGGCAAGGTCAGGGAGCTGCTGGCCCAGCCCGAAAGCTGGTCGGCGCCCCATATCCAGCAGGGCAAGTCGTGGTCGGAGCAGACGGCCGGCACGGTTTCTCCAGATAATAGAGAAGCACCAAAATGAAGAAAAAGATATCCATAAAAGACATCGGTAGACGGGAAGGTCCGCTGGCTGAGATCACGCCGGAAGACCTGGTGCCCCTGCCCTATCCCTACGACCAGCCCGGGTCCGAGCCCGGCATAAAGCAGCTTACGGCCGAGCAGAAGCAGAAATACGAGTCCAACCTGGACGGCGTATCCGCTATCGGGCTGAAACGGCCTGAAACCCGGGAGGAAGAGGAGAAGGTCGTCAGCAAGTTCCTCTCCGGCCTGGAGAAGCTGCTCTCGAAGGAGAACAACTGGACCTTCCTCCAGCCTCTCATGCTTTCGCTGGAGAACTGCGCCAAGTGCCAGACATGCAGCGACGCCTGCCCTATCTACACCGAAAGTGGCAAGATGGAAATCTACCGTCCGACCTACCGACTCGAAGTTCTGCGGAAAATCATCCGCAAGTATCTGAAGAAGGAAGGGAAGTTACTCTCCCGGTTCACAGGAAGCGACATTGAGCTTAACTACACTACAATTGCCAGGCTGGCAGAGCTGGCTTACAGGTGCACGCTATGCAGGAGATGCGCTCAAACATGCCCGATAGGTATTGATAATGGGCTGATCACACACGAGATACGGAAGCTCTTTAGCCAGGAACTTGGTATCGCGCCGAAGGAGATCCACCAGTTGGGCACGGTGCAGCAGCTTAAAACGGGCTCCAGCACGGGCACCACGCCCAAGGCGCTTCACAGCTTCATCTCGTTTATCGAAGGAGAGATAGAGGAAAGGACCGGCAAATCCATCAAGCTGCCGGTGGATAAAGAGGGCGCCGATATACTGCTGATGCACAACACGGGTGAGTTCATCTCCTGGCCGGAGAACGTGGCGGCCTTTGCCATCATTTTTGAAGCAGCCGGCCTTGACTGGACACTCTCCAGCAAGATGATGGGCTACGACGCCGTCAACTACGGAGTGTGGTATGACGATGTTCAATTTTCCCGCATCGCGGTCAGGCACATGCAGGCCGCCAGAGACCTCAGAGTCAAGCGGGTGCTGGTGGGCGAATGCGGGCATGCCCACAAGGCCATGCTGGTCATCGGCGACCGCTTATTTAGCGGCGACCTCAACATCCCGCGCGAGAGCGCCATACCCCTGCTCGAGGCCCTTGTGTGCAACAACAAGCTAAAGTTGGACCCTTCTAAAAACAGCTTCCCCATCACCCTGCACGACCCCTGCAACCTGGTGAGGCTCAGCGGGATCGTGGAACCGCAGCGCCGCATACTCAGGAAGATCTGCCCGCAGTTCCGCGAGATGGAACCGCACGGCGTGGCTAACTATTGCTGCGGTGGCGGGAGTGGCTTTGCCATCATGGATAATCTCAATTTCTCAGATTGGAGGTCGGTCGTATCCGGCCGCATGAAGCTGCGCCAGATACTCAACGCCTTCCAGGACGTGATCAGCCCCGACATCCACAAGTACGTCTGCGCCCCCTGCTCCAACTGCAAGGGCCAGATCAGGGACCTGTTCGGCTACTATAACGTCCGGGAGAAGTGCGGCATCCACTACGGTGGCCTGGTGGAACTAATCGTGAATGCTATGGTGGATATGAAAGAGCCATTTATTAAATGGGAAGGGATACAATGACCCGGGCTAAATTCAGGCTATAACTTGCGCGCTTCAGCTTCGATCATGCGGTAAACGTCCCTGAGCGGGATATCATTTTTGGCTGCTATCTTGCGGCACTCGTCATATTCAGGCACTATGCTCAGCACCTCGTCCTGGAAGCGTTTGACCTTCACTTTCACTTTGCCGTAACTTGAGTCGAACTCAACAATGTCGCGGCCGGCTATGTGGCGTAAGACGGGCCGCACCCGTATGCCCAGTGTGGAGGTCTCCCGCATCAGCGTTTCTGTCAGCCTGGATTCAACCTCGCCGGGAGCCAGGACGCTCAGCATAACCGCCGGGCGGTTCTTCTTCATCTGGATGGGGGTAAACCAGACATCCATGGCGCCCTGTTTGAACAACAGCTCCATCACGTAGTCATATATCTGCGGGTTCATGTCATCGATGTTCGTTTCGAGTAAAACCATATCATCGTGTTTCCTTTGAACAGGCATTTCCCCTATCCAGATCCGCATTACGTTGGGGCAATCATTGAAATTCCTGCTCCCTGCGCCGTACCCGATTTTTTCAAGGTTCATGGCGGGCCGCTCGAATTTGGCCAGTGAGGTTATGATCCCGGCACCAGTGGGGGTCACCAGCTCCATGCCGGCCATACTCGCATGAGGGGGATTCACTACAGGAGCATGCACATGTGCCAGCAGGTCAAGTGTCGCAGGAGCGGGCAGGGGCAGAGCGCCGTGGCGGCTCGTTACCACACCACCCCCCGCAGGAAACGGCGAGGAGTAGAAATGCGTTATCCCGAGCAGATCAAACCCGACCAATGCTCCCACTATATCCACGATGGAATCCACCGCGCCGATCTCGTGGAAATGTACCTTCTCTAACTTGACACCGTGGATTTTAGCTTCGACTCCGCCGAGGTTGCGGAAAATTGCAGCGGCCTGCTGTTTTACCTTTTCCGAAAGTCCGCTGGATGAGATCAGCTTTACTATGTCCTTGTAGGGCCTTTTCGGCTGCTTTACTCTATCTTCAAGAACGACCCTGGCCCATGTTGACCAGACGGCTCCTCGCTTAACCTTTTGCTGCGAAATCCTGTAACCTGTCAACTTAAGCTGTGCCAGGCCCTTTGCCAGATCTTCCAAGGGCAGCCCTGCATCCAGCAGCGCGCCCAGTATCATATCGCCGCTGCACCCTGAGAACAAATCAAAATAAGCTGCTTTTCCCATTAAACCCCAGATAAATCCAGGCTATTCATTCATGCTCCCGGCCCGATAGCCGGCAAGGTCGATAGTTACATACTTGTAACCCAGCCTTTTAATCGTGTTAACAACGGCCATGCGGTTGCTATCTCCCAGTAATACAGAAAAGGAACGTCTATCAACTTCTAGCCTGGCAATGTCACCGTGATGCCTGAGTCTCACTTGCCTTGCTCCGAGGCCCTTCAGGTAAGCCTCACCGGCGGATATTCTTTCTAATATATCCCTGGTAACAGGTGTCAAATAAGGGATTCTCGTCGCCAGACAGGGCATAGCCGGTTTGTTCCAGTTGGGCAATCCCCTTGCTTTTGAGAGTGCCCTGATTTCTCTCTTGGTCAGGTACGATTCCATCAAGGGACTGCGTACCCGTGTCTCTTTAATAGCCGTGAGTCCGGGCCGGTAATCACTCAAATCATCGTAATTGGAGCCTTCACAGACGAATTTAATATCCCTGGTAGCCGCCGTTGCTTTTAACCTGGTGAGCATCTCCAGCTTGCAATGATAGCATCGATCTCTGCTGTTGATTACAAAGTCGGGGTTATCAAGCTGGTTAAACTCGATCTCCACATAATGCAACTCCAGGTTCCTGGCGATGCCCCTGGCCTCGGCAAGCTCTTCGGGAAGAACGACGGCTGATTTAGCTGTCAGGATTAATGCCTGGTTCCCAAGGATTTCATCAGCCATCGCCGCCAGGAACGTGCTATCCACACCACCGGAAAAGGCGATAATTACCGACTCCATCTCATGAAGGATGTTCCGCAAATGGCTCAGCTTTTCTGCGGTGCTGCTTTCTAAATTGATTGCGTTAGTCAGCATTGATTAATCAGTCCAGCCAAGTAACCGGCATTGAACCCACCATCTATATTGACCACGGCTACGCCGGGTGCGCAGCTATTCAGCATGGTCAATAGCGGTGCAATCCCCTTGAAGCTCGCCCCATAGCCAACGCTGGTAGGCACAGCTATTACAGGGCAGGTTACCAGCCCGCCCACGACAGCAGGGAGCACCCCGTCCATGCCGGCAACGGCAATGATCACCCTGGCGCTTCGTATCTGCTGCAAATGATCAAATAAACGGTGAATACCGGCTATACCGACATCGAAAATGCGTTCAACCTCATTGCCCATCAACTCCGCAGTAACAGCCGCTTCCTCAGCAACCGGGATGTCTGCAGTACCGCCGGTGACGATAGTTATACCGGGACGGGCCACTTTTTCTTTTGCGCGGTTGACGATTATTGCTGCGGCATCGGTATTATAAATGGCATCCGGCAACTTCGACCTCACCGCTTTATAGGCATCCTCGCTGACCCGTGTGATTAATAATTTCGCCGATCGGGCCGCCATGCGCTCAGCTATGTTCACCAGTTGGCTCGTGGTCTTGCCCTGCCCGAATATGACCTCCGGGAACCCGGTGCGCAGACTGCGGTGATGGTCAAGTTTAGCCTGCAGCATATCCTCGTATGGAAGTACGCTTAACTCCCCGACCGCTTCACTCAATGACATATCACCCGATTTAACCTTCCTGAGTAATTCCGTCAGCCATCGTTCGCCGGCTGGCTTCCTCATGGATTTAGCACGATTTGACTTACTGTGTTTCTGCATTAAACAGCTCCGCTACTATCAGCTACCACGTAATCCTACGCCCGATTAGACAAGGCAAGTATAACGCAGCGACACACGCATATACAACTCAATTCAATGCAGTGTTTGAAACGGCTGATTACTATATCTGATATTGTGATTAATTAACTGATGATTTACAATACGTTGTACCGTCAATTATCCCATCAGGAAAGCAGGTTATTCTACTGGAGGGAGGCTGAAATGAGCATACCCAAGTTAAGCGAAGAGAAGTACCAGGCCGTTGTCGCTGCCTACGAGAAGAAAACGCCAAAATCCAAGAAATTGAACCAGGACTCCCGAAAATATATAGTCCCCATGGGCGCTCCGGCTTACATGATCTGGCACAGGCCGTATCCCATTTTTGTTGATAAGGCCGAGGGGTCCAGACTGTACGACGTCGACGGCAATGAATATATTGACCTGTTCATCGACCAGGGCATCTCTTTTATCGGCCACAGGGCTCCCAAGATCCGCAAGGCCATAGATAAAGCTCTGGACAGATACGGCTTTCATCTCGGGATGTGCGAAGAGCTGGTCACCAAGTGGGCCATGAAGGTCATGCAGCATTACCCTTCAATTAAAAAAATAAAGATCGTAAACTCTGGCAACGAGGCCACCGAACTGGTGTGCCAGATCGCCAGGGCATTTACTGGTAAAACCAAGATAATCAAATTCGCCGGCCACCATCACGGCTGGAACGGCGTTTTGTCATATGACGCTCTGGCCGCAGGGTCCGGCACTCTCTTCACCAAGGGCATCCCTGACAACCACTGGGACAATTTAATCAACCTGCCGGCTAACAATATCGACTTAGTTGAAACGGCTCTTAAAGATAACAAAGACCAGGTTGCGGCCGTGGTCATGGAACCGCTCGGCGCCTCAACCGGCGGGACACCGCTAAAAGAAGGCTTCCAGAAGGAGCTCAGGGATTTAACAAACAAATACAACGTGTTACTGGTTTTCGATGAGGTCGCCACCGGTTTCAGAGTGGCCATCGGCGGCGCACAGGAGATCCTGGGAATTACACCTGACCTCACCTGTTTGGGCAAACCTGCCGGCGGAGGTATCCCGATCGGCGCCGTAGGAGGCAGGGAAGATGTGATGTCGGTGGTCGGTGCGCTTGACCCCAGGGCCGAGCACTTCGGGCCCCTCTTCCCCATGGGCTCGTTCTGCGCTCACCCGCTGGCCATGGCAGCCGGCATAGCTTTCATAGAGGAGCTAGAGAAAGGTAATTATATTGAAAATGCCCGCGCCAGGACAGCGCAGCTGGCAAAAGGCATCAATGAAATAGCCGGCAGGCTCAAAATGAATGTTGCAGCGCATACCACCTATACCGTGGTGCACTTCGGCCTGACCGGCCAGTTCGATATGAGCAATGTGCTGGACGTCTTTGAATTCGACCTGATGATAAGACTCGGCTTGCTGTTAAGTGACCCGGGCGTAATAGTTTTGCCGGGCCATGTCTATATGTCGGGAGTACACACCGAAAAAGATATCCAGAAGTGCCTGCCGGCCTTCGAGGCTGCTTTCAAAATGTATAAGTAGCTACTAATTTCAGGCCTTTCTAAATATAAATATCTAATCAGTTGACAGCGAAAGCACAAAATGTATAATACGCTCACACTCACCAATCGAAAACACCCGCCCCTTTGAAAAAATTAGGAAGGAGGAGGAACCTAATCATAAGCAGTCCGGACACACAGGCATTCCGGGGCACATTAAGAAAAGAGCTTAACCTGCTGATACTAATTTTCCTGATGATGGGCTTAAACGTAGGTGGGGCCTTGTTTTCGCTTACATCCAAGGATGGCAGGCTTTAAAAAACTTATCGAAGCGGGGAATTACGGAATGAAAACCAGCAAGGGATTTTACGATTACAACGGGAAATCAGCTGACGAAGTCATGCAGCAAGTAAATGGCAGGTTATTAAAAGTATTAAAAGCCGGTAGCGCCAAATAGCAAGGAGGCTAAATCCAATTATGGCTTATAAAAATATCCTGGTGGTGGGTGGCGGGGCCATCGGCGGCATCACGGCAGCCGCTTTGACTCAAAAAGGTGAGAATGTCGTTGTGCTGGATGCGGACAGCGAACATGTTCAGGGTATGAAAAAGGGGCTGGAAATCACGGGCTTCAGGGAGCTCACCATCGCGGTGAAGGCTATGCTGCCGCAGGAGTTCACCGTTAGAGATTTTGCAGGTTGGGCGGATATAGTCCTCCTGGCCGTCAAGGGACTGCACACGGAGCGTGCCCTTAACTCCGTATTGACTTCGGTATCAAGGTCGGCTCCCGTGATATCCATGCAAAACGGCATAAATGAAGAAACTATCGCCCGGATTGTCGGCGCGTCCCGGATCATCGCATGCAGCATCACCTGGGGAGGCACCAACAAGGGCCCGGGGCAATTGATTCAGACCACCGAAGGTGGTTTCATTATAGGTCAGTGGCCCACCGGGAAGAGCAAGATCGTAGAGGATACAGCGGCATTGCTTTCCAAAGCTTTCCCTACCGAGGTGTCGGATAACATCATCGGCGACAGGTGGACCAAGCTTCTGATCACGGTCTCGTTGACCGGGGTTGGCACTTTAGCCGGCTTGACTTATGGTGGTGTGATCGACAACGAACTTGCCAGGAAGGTCGCCCTGGCCGTGATAACCGAGACCTACGAAGTGGGCAAGGCATTGGGGATCAGTTTTGCCGACCTGATGGGCATATCTCCGTCCATTGTCCTGGTACATAACAGAGCCGATTTCGACAATGCGTCCAAGCTAATGGAGATAGGGTTTGCCAACCACCGCGCCACCAGACCCTCCATGTGGCAGGATATCGAAAAGGGGCGCAAAACCGAGGTGGATTTCGTGAACGGTTATGTCGTAAAAAAGGGCCGGGAGATAGGTATGAAGACTCCTGCCAATGAACTGGTAACTCAGATAATCAAGCAAATCGAGGGAGGTGAAAAGGCACCTGGCCTCGATAACCTCAAGGCGTTTGAAAAAATCATAGCGTATATAAAATAGACTTTAAATTAGAAGGAGGATTTTTAACAAAATGGCGAAGAAATTAATCATACAGGTATGCCCCATCGGGTCTAACACGCTGCACACAGACACGCCCAACCTGCCGGATATGGGCAAGAGGACACCTTATCTTCCTATCACTCCAGAGCAGGTAGCGGAGGAAACTTACCGGTCATACAATGCAGGTGCATCACTGGTGCATATACACGCCAGGGATATAAAAACCATGCTGCCCACTCCCGATATTAAAGTGTGGGGCGACATGGTCCAGCGTATCCGCGATAAATGCGACATCGTTATCGAGGCAGGAGGTGGCATCGGCGTCTGGCTGGACTTCAAGACTTTCCAGATAATCGAGCCCACCGACGAGCAGAAACTGGCCCTGCTGGACATCAAGCCGGAGCCCGATATGCTCACGGTAAACATGGGCACATTTGATTTCTCGCTCGGCCAGTACGGTTTCTCCACTTTCAGGAATACACCCCCGTTCCAGAGAAAGGCCATCAAAGGCACACTGGACAAGGGCTGGGGTCTGGAACTGGAAATCTGGGATGTCAGCCACCTACACAATACGATGAGGCTATGCGAGGAAGGCCTTTTCGACAGGAACATGGTCTTCCACCTCGATTACCCGCTGGGCATAGCCGGCGGACAGCCGGCCACACCCAAGCAACTGATGTATATCGCCGAAGAAGGCAAGAAGATGTTCCCCAACTCCAAGTGGCAGGCGCTGGGCATTGGTAAGGACGAATACCCCATGATCACGCTTGCCATGATACTTGGCGCTGATAGCGTGCGCGTCGGTCTCGAGGACAATATTTATATCGGCCATGGCGAGCTGGCTAAATCCAATGCACAGCTGGTGGAGAAAGCTGTAAGAATCGCCCATGAATTGGATTTCGAAGTTGCCACAGTGGAAGAGGCACGGGAAATCCTGCACATGAAGAAGAATCCGAAAAGGAAATAATTGCTTTGGGTATACATTACACAGATATAACCGAAAAATCTTTATAAGGGAGGGCTGGTTCAACATGGAACAGGGTAGTCTTAAACGGGAAATCAATGTCCTCTACGGCGTGTTGCTCATTGTTGGGGCAGTAATCGGCGCATCGGCATTCATCCTGATCGGGCCACTGGCAGGCCAGACGGGCCCGGGATTATGGATCGCCTATGCATTAGGGGCCATACCTGCTATCTTCGTAGCCGTGGTATTCTCACAGTTGGGCGCAGCCTTTCCTGTTACAGGGGCAACTTACATGGCCATCAGCCGCTTGCTATCGCCGGCGGTAAGCCTTATGGCCGTTTGGTCGGCTATACTCGGCATATTTGCCTTCGCCATGCCCCTCATGGCCTTCGGCTTTGCACTGTATGTTGACAAACTTGTACCCCTGGGTGGCGATATGATGTTGCTGCTGGTAGCAGCGCTCACCATTATATTCTTCACAGTACTGAACATATTCGAAATAAAGTGGATGTTGTGGGCACAGGGTATCATGACAGCCTTGATGATCGTTGCCCTGCTAATCTTCGGCATCGGCGGTTCATTCGCAGCTAACCCCGCAAATCAGACACCGCTCTTCCCGCTCGGCTTCAGCGCCGTGCTGGCGGCAATCATCCCCGCATACGTAATGTACACAGGTCTTAACGGCGCCACGGAGTTAGGAGGCGAAACTAAGAACCCACGGAGGAATATTCCCATCATATTGATAATATCGCTGTTATTATTGGTAGTCATCTACGTTTTAATTACCTACGCACTTACCGGGTTGTTACCCTGGCAGGATCTGGGCAAGATAAAGGGAGCCACGGCTGTGGTTACAGCGGCAGGCAAATTCCTGCCGGCCGGGGTCGCCCTCTGGGTCATGGGCATAGGCGCACTATTCGCGGCGGCTACCACCATCAATGGAAGCCTGGCATTTTTGTCCAGGGACATCCTTGCACTTGGTAAAGACATGATACTCCCGGCTGGACTGGGCAGGATCAGCAAGCGGTTCCACACCCCTGTATGGGCTGTAGTTACTCTCGGTATTGTTTCTGTCCTCGGCCTGGTATTGGCTGTCGTTTTTGGCGAGAACTTTATCACCTATTGTGCTACTGCGGTCTCCTATGCTTTTATGCTGCTTTCCATGTTCGGATGCATCGCCATGTTCGTCCTGCCACGCAAAATGCCGGAACGGTATGCTCAGTCTACTTTCAAACTCAAGGGCTTCTGGCACCCGTTCTTCACACTGGGCGGAGCCATTATTTTCGGTGGATTAATAATCTGGGGATTTATTTCAGGTTACCTGGCAGATCCTAAAACCGGTTGGTACCCGGCGTTAGCCTTAGTCATCCTCGTTGTCACGGGCCTGCTTTACTACTACCTCCGCAGGTGGCAATTGCGCAGGCGGGGTATCGCCATTGAAGATAAATTGAAGAAAGTCGAGGAATATTAATAACAAGTCCGAGATTTATCAGCGAGTAAGATAAATTGGATTTAATCCGTAAGAAAATACTGGAGCGTTACGTTTCCAGAACCAGTAGATCACGCGAAATCTGGGAAGCCGGACGCATGGTGATGCCCGATGGCGGCGGCGGGGACATGCAGTGCTACTATCCGTATCCGATTTATATGGAGCGTGCCGACGGTTCTAAGCTGTACGATGTCGATGGCAACGAATACGTCGATTTCTTCTGCGGTGCCGGTACCATCTTGCTTGGTCACAGGTCCCCCATAATCCTTAAGGCCATTGATGAAGCCCTTAATAGGGGAATTCCCGCCTCAGTTGCATACCGGAACGAGATTGAATACGCTTCGATCTTGCGCAAACACATGCCGGGCATGGAACTGATAAGGTTCCTGCCCAGCGGTTCGGAAGCCAACCAGGCAGGGATCCGGGTAGCCAGGAAGTTCACGGATAGAAACAAAGTCGCCAAGTTCGAAGGCGGCTACCACGGGCAGGCGCAGGAGATGCTGATTTCCATCGAGCCGTTTGGAGATAAGTGTGGCCCTGAGGCTGCCCCCGTCAGCGTACCCTGGCATACAGCTATGCCCAAACAAATGCTGGAATCAGTGATTACACTGCCGTTCAATAACACTGAAGCCACAATTTCCATTATTGAGAAAAACGCAAAAGACCTCGCTGTCATACTGGTCGAACCTGCCCTGGTACATGGCGGTACAATTCCTGCCGACAAAAGTTACCTCCAGGCTTTAAGGGAGGTGACTAAAAAATACGGAATTCTTCTGCTCTTCGACGAGGTTATCACCGGCCTTAGATTATCTTTGGGCGGGGCACAGGAGATCTATGGAGTTACCGCAGACCTTACCGTGCTCGCTAAACCGGTCGGAGGAGGTTACCCTCTCGGCGTACTCGGCGGCAGGAAGGACGTTATGGAAGTCATCTGCATGGAGAGGATGCAGGATAAAGTGTGCGTCGCAGGTTCTACCAGTGGTCACTCTCTGAGCGTCGCTGCCGGATTGGCAATGATAAAGGAACTGGAGAAAGGGCACTATTACAGGCATGTCCAGGAGCTTTCTTTGATGGCGGTGAGTGGGCTAAAGCGGGTTTTTACAGACGCGGGTATTCCCTGTCAGATTACGGGAGATGTGATGGGTATCTGGAGGGGCTTCTGGCCGCATTTTACGGATAAAATTCCGAGAAATTCCCGCGACACCTACCAAGAGGATCTACTCAAGCTTCTGGAATTTTATATCGGGATGATCAGCTACGGTATATTCATGAGCCCCACCGGAGCTCCCTCTGTTTCTTCGGCTCATACGAAAGAAGATATAAATAAAATGTTTGAAGCTGCTGCCAAAGTCCTGCAAGATATGAAAACCAATTAAGACAACATGGCATAATTGTTTCTGTTATTGAGGGACCTTTGAACGTGGTATTCTTTTAAACTACCCATACCTCGTCTATTGATTTTCATTGTTCAATTTTTTAGCATTACCAAGTAATTATTTTAGCTTGTCATCACTTCCCGCTACGATCAGAATATCATTAAGCATAATTATTTCGCTCTTATGGGGAGTTACAATCACTTCTTTTTCACAACGTTAATATCAATGCAACGACTTGTGGGGACAATCTGCGAAGCATTGTAGCCACTTAACATCTGTGATAAAAAGTGCCCGGTGATCGAGACAAGGCAAAAT
>Ga0208047_1000224_pt1 | contig 21000 bp, 20 predicted proteins | sample Kivu_220m_FD_184162 | JGI IMG/M metagenome (GOLD analysis project Ga0208047, IMG submission 184162) | Freshwater microbial communities from Lake Kivu, Western Province, Rwanda to study Microbial Dark Matter (Phase II) - Kivu_220m (SPAdes)... | ecosystem: Environmental > Aquatic > Freshwater >...
GTATTAGTTTTAACATATTAATAGATTATTTCTATTTACAATTAAGTAAGAAAATTGAGGAGATTGAATATGGGTGAATTTGATAAATTAAAAGAGCAGCTTAAGGAATTAACAGATATGTCTGCCCCTTCAGGTTTTGAAGATCCAATGATTGAATATATGAGTGAAAAAATAAGCTCCTATGGAGTTAAATCAGAAGTTGACCCACTTGGGAATGTATTAGCACATTTAGGAGATTCATCTGGGAAACCAAAGATTATGATAATGGCACATATGGATGAAGTAGGTTTGGTCGTACGAAAAATTGAGCCTGATGGTTTTTTAAGAATAGAGAGAATAGGAGGTGTTACTGTAGTAATACTACCAGGCTGCAGGGTTCTTGTAAAAACAAGAAATGGAAATCTTATAAAAGGGGTTATTGGCAGCAAATCTCACCATCTGACTCCTGTTAGTGAAAGAGATGAAGCAGTACCTGTTGATCAGTTATATATAGATATAGGTTGTTTTAATAAGGAAGAGGTTTTATCTCTGGGCGTCGAGGTTGGAAGCCCAGTTGTTTATACAAGAGGATTTATTCAAAGAGGGCCTGTTGTTTTTGCTCCTGCTATTGATGATAGAGGTGGATGTTTGATATTACTTCAGTTGATTGAAAGACTTTCAGGTAAAAAATTTAATCCTGAAATTTTTATTGTAGGAACAGTTCAGGAGGAATATAGTTTAAGGGGAGTTCTTCCTGCTGCACGTATGTTAAATCCAGATTTTGCCATAGCAGTAGATTGTGCGATATCCAGTGATACACCTGATCTTGAAAAATCAGATATAAAACTTGGTGGAGGTCCTGCTATTTACGCTTATAGTTTTCATGGAAGAGGAACATTGGGAGGCGTTATACCAAATCCGAAGCTGCGAAAATTAATTGAGGATGCTTCCAGTAAGGCAGGTATTTCAACACAAACTTGTGTTGTATATGGATGTTTGACTGATGCTTCATTTGTACAACTTGAAGGTAAGGGAATTCCATCAATAGAATTAGGTTTTCCAACGAGGTATCTACATACTACGCTGGAAGTTTGTCATTTAGGAGATATTGAGCAATTAATTAAATTGTTGGAAATTTTTATATTAAACTTGCCGTCTGATGTAGATCTTTCGCGTTATTAAAGATATTAATCAAAAATAGGTTGTACATTGATTTTATAATTAAGATGATTTTTGAGTGATTTTTAGATAATAAAATTTGACATAATAAAATTTGAACATTGACAAGGGTATTGTTTTTTTATAATATTTAAACATACTACTTGTAGTTGCACATTTGTTCACTTTTTGGGAGAGTTATGCTGATTAGAATAGATAGAGGCTGTTTAAATATAAAAGTTCACACTTATCTCATGCTAAAATAATATTTAATTGGTTTGTGCTGTAATAATTGTGAAAATTATGACCTGCATATAAAAAGCAATATTATTGCAAAACAAATGGAAATAGTAGACAGGTTTGCAATGAAAGCTAGTTACTGAAAGCTTGGTTCCAGCATGTGAAGCGAAAAAATATATATATTTATTATTAAACGTGAGGAGGCGATGAGAGAAGCTAAAAAAGTAAGATTTATTTTGTCACAACATTAGCACGATAGGAGGTGGTGAAAAGAGATAAGTAAGTAGGGTTTGCTTAAGTTAAACATAATATCAAGTTGTAACATCAGTTGTTTTTATGTTTTGAGCAAATCTTAAAAATGTTAAAGTAGTAAATATTGTAAAAAGGAAATTTAGAGAGGAGAAAATGATGAAAAAATCATTACTGTGGTTTGTTATTCTAATAATGAGCATATTGACGGTTGCATTATTCTCACTTGGTGGCTGCAAGGCAGCTGAAGAGGCTGAAGAAGCGACTGAGGAAGCTGCACCTGCAGAAGAAGTGGCTGAAGAAGCCAAAGCTCCAGAAGATTATGAAATTGTTATGGTAGTTAAACTTGAAGGTGTTGCGTGGTTTGATAATATGAGATTAGGTATTGAAGATTTTGCTGCAGATACTGGTGTCAATGCATATCAGATTGGAGCTGATACAGCTGATCCGGCAGCACAGGTTGCGCTAATTGAAGACCTTGTTGCAAAAGGAGTTGACGCAATACTTGTAGTTCCAAATGATCCTGGGTCATTGGAGCCAGTATTTAAAAAAGCAAATGATGCTGGAATTCTCACATTAACCCATGAAGCATCAGTTCAAAAGCAAATAAGTTACGATATAGAGGCTTTTGATAATGATGCTTATGGTAGGCATATGATGGATGTTATGGCTGAGTGGATGAATTATGAAGGTAAGTATGTTTGCTTTGTAGGTCACCTTACTTCAACAACTCATAATGAGTGGGTTGATGGTGAGATTGCACAGCAAGAAGAAAATTACCCAAATATGGAGCTTGCATGTGATAGAATAGAAGATCAGGAGAATCAACAACTTGATTATGAAAAAGCTCTAGAAGTTATAAAAACTTATCCAGATATAAAAGGTTTTATGGGGAGTGCTATGTGTGGTGTACCTGGGTTTTCTCAGGCAATAGAGGAAAAAGACCTTATTGGGAAAGTAGCAGCATTTGGAACGTGCTTACCATCAGTAGCATATGATTATCTAAAGAGTGGTGCAGCTCAGTCAATTCATTTCTGGGTTCCAGCTGATGCAGGATATGTTACAGCTATGGTTGCATGGCAACTACTACAAGGTAATGAGATTACTGAAGGTATGGACTTAGGCAGACCAGGTTATGAAAGTATAACAATCAAGGAAAATGAGTTTGGCGAAAAGGTTATTTATGGTTCTGCATGGGTAGATGTAACTCTGGAGAATATAGATGAATATGACCTCTAAAATATAGTTGATATTCAGTTTTTAGTAGAAAAGCTGGCTGGAGGGAGTAATTTCTCCAGCCAGTAAATTATTATAATCAGTAATGATTTTATTTTTTAATAGAAATTTTTTATTTTAAGAATATAAATATAAGATAATTTATTTTAAGACTTTATTATATATACTTGATATATTTTGGTTGAATATAAAAAATAATATAATATAATCATTAGACAATATTAATCAAATATTAAACTGATATTTTTTTGTAAATTTATTATGGCCAAAGAATTATTAGAGGTTAAAAATATCAGCAAGGCTTATACAGGTGTACAGGCTCTAGATAGCGTTAGTATATCTATAAAAAGGGGTGAAATACACTGCCTGGTAGGTGAAAATGGTTCTGGAAAATCTACACTTATAAAAATAATTGCGGGTGTTGTAAAAGCAGATGAAGGTGAAATTATAATAAATGGTAGGTTTTATCAAAATTTACATGCAATTGATTCAATAAGAGAAGGAATACAGGTAATTTACCAGGATTTATCATTGTTTCCAAACCTTTCAGTTGCTGAGAATATTTCTCTAAATCAAATGGTAGAGAGAAAGAGTAAGCTTATTAGCTGGAAGGATGTAACAAATACTGCTAGAACGGAACTTAAAAATATTAGGGAAAAGCTAGATTTAGGTGAAAAGATTGAAGATATATCTATGGCTAGCAGGCAGATTGTTGCTATCTGCAGAGCATTAACTCAGGGTGCGAAACTTATAATAATGGATGAACCCACATCTGCACTTACTAAAACTGAAATTGATTCTTTATTTTCAGTAATTTTAGATTTAAAGAGAAAAGGTATCTCAACATTATTTATCAGTCATAAGATTAGTGAAGTTTTGGAAATATCTGAAAAAGTAACTATCCTGAGAGATGGCAAGAAAGTTGGTGAATACAGTATAGATGAATTAGATAATGACAAGCTTATTTTTCTTATGACAGGTAAAAAAATTGCATACTCAAGGTTTAAGTATAAGGAGAAAGAGCATCATGAAAAGATGTTACTTGAGGTAAGAGGCCTTTCAAAAAGAGGCAATTTTGAAAATGTAAATTTTAAACTTCGTTCTGGTGAGATCTTAGGAATAGTGGGCCTATTAGGTTCAGGACGGACAGAACTTGCTCTATCACTATTTGGTTTAAATAAGGCTGATTCAGGTGAAATATATATTGATGGAAAGCAAGTAAAAATAAATTCAACTCAAGATGCTGTTAAGTTGAGGATAAGCTATTTACCTGAAGACAGGCTCAGTCAGGGTTTATTTATAGAGCAATCTATTAGTAATAATATAATAATTACTATATTAAGAAAAATATTAAATAGACTGAGATTAATAAGCAATATTAAAAGAGAAAACTCTATAAATAAATGGTCAAAGGAGTTGGAAATAAAAACCCCGTCACTGGAAGCAGCTGCTCAGAGTCTCTCTGGAGGTAATCAGCAGCGAGTAGTATTGGCAAGATGGCTTGCTACAAATCCAAAGGTATTTATATTAGATTGTCCAACTATTGGAATAGATATTGCTTCAAAGAGCAATATTCATAGCATAATCAGAGATTTAGCTAATGCAGGTATGGGTATTATATTAATTTCTGACGAGATCCCTGAAGCTCTTCAGAATTGTAATCGAATACTTGTAATGAGTAAGGGTAGGATTGTTAAAAAAATTAATGATGCCAGCAGTATAACAGAAGATGAATTATTTAATATAGTAGGTAAAAAAGAATTAAATAAGGTGGGTTAGTAACAATAAATTATTATGAATAAAAAAATAAAAAGAATATTTAGCCATAGTGAAATATACTTATTTTTTATTATAATTATTTTTTCAATAATATTAACTTCTATTAATCCTTCCTTTCTTACACTTGAAAACTTATTTGATCTTATAAAAAGCAGTGCGGGCATGGGTATATTGGCTGTTGGATTTTTAATAGTTTTATTATCAGGCGGGATTGATGTATCTTTTACTGCAATAGCAATTGCAGGACAGTATATATCTGCAAATGTTTTAATGGCAACTGGTGTAGATAATATATATTTGGCATTTCTTATTTCATGTTCGGTAGGAATTTTACTTGGTGCAATTAATGGCTTATTGATTTCAGTATTTAAACTGCCAACTTTAATTGTTACACTTGGTACTTTAAGTGCTTTTCATGGTGCACTTCTAGCCTTTGTTGGAACTAAAGCTATTAATACAGCAGAGTTACCTGATTGTTTTAAAGTATTTGGTCATAATAATATCTTTGTGTTGACCAGAGCAGATGGCACTAGTTACGGATTGTCTGTTTATGCATTAATACTTTTAGGTGTTGTTATCATGAGCTGGCTTATTTTAAAGTATACTATGTTGGGAAGGGGAATTTATGCTATTGGCGGTAATAGGGATTCAGCGGTAAGAGCTGGTTTTAATATTGTAGGTATTCAATTCTTTATTTATTGTTATGTAGGATTTTTAGCAGGTATTATGGGAGTTATGCATATCTCTTTACTCAGGTATAGCAATCCTATGTATATAGTTGGGACTGAGCTTGGCGTTATTGCTGCTGTTGTGCTAGGAGGTGCGAGAATAACTGGAGGAACAGGATCGATTATAGGAACTTTATTAGGTGTTGTAATGATAAGTATTTTAGAGAAGAATCTTGTTCTTATGGGATTATCATCTTACTGGCACCAGTTATTTGTAGGATTAATAATTATAATTGGTGTTAGTATAACCTCTTATCAAAATAAGAGAAGAGGTATAAGAAGTTTAACATTTAGGTGAGAATAATATATCCTTTGGAGGTATTTTTTGTTAGGCAAATATAGTAAAACGATAGTTTTATTTACTATTATGGTTGGCATTATTATTATAATGTCAATATTTATACCGGATAAATTTTTAACAGTTATAAATTTCCAATCGATATCCAGCCAGATTCCTGAATTCGGGCTGCTGGCACTTGCTATGATGATTGCAATGATGACAGGAGGGATTGATTTATCAGTTGTTTCTATAACTAATTTAACAGGGGTGATAGCTGCAGTTATCTTAACTAAGTTAGTAAGCCCTCAAATGGGAGAAGGGCTAATTACACTTATTATAATATTAGCAATTTTAGTAGCAATTATTTCATCTTTGGTTTGTGGACTTCTAAATGGGGTTTTAATAGCATATGTTGGAGTTCCTCCAATTCTTGCCACTTTAGGTACAATGGGTCTTTTTTTAGGGATAGCAATTGTAATAACTGAGGGTCATGGGATTACTGGATTTCCTGATAAATTTTTATTCATTGGAAATGGAACAATATGGATAATACCAGTGCCTTTGATTATTTTCATTGTTTGTGCACTGATAGTTGCTTTAGTTTTAAATAAGACATCACTTGGGCTGAGTATTCAGATGCTTGGATCAAATCCAGTTGCATCCTGGTTTGCTGGAATAAGTAATAATAGTATTTTAGTAAAAACATATATGATAACAGGGCTTCTTGCTGGCATATCCTCAGTAATAATGATTTCAAGGGTTAATTCAATGAGACCTGGCTATGGTTATGCTTATTTACTTACAGCGATACTTGTTATAGTGCTTGGAGGTGTTAATCCCAGTGGAGGCTTTGGAACTGTAACAGGGGTTGTCGTAGGTGTTATTATATTACAGTTGCTTCAGAGTGGTTTTAATATCTTAGCTTTTAGTCCTTTCTTTAAGAAGTTTATATGGGGATTTATGCTACTTCTTGTAATGGTAATAAACTTTTTTGTAGCTAAATACCAACAGAGTTCAGGAAAATTAAAAATCCATACTTAGATTTTTAGAGATGTATAATTCATCTATTATCTGTATATTTACTCTTAACCCGAAAGATTTGTATATCCTATCGTTTGGTAAACTCTATAAATGTTTAAAAATAAAAAAATTTATTTTAATTGAGAGAGGAGTGTAATAATTGCAGAAAATCATAAATGATCCAAAAAATTTTATTGATGAGATGATTGAAGGAATCTTTGCTGCACATCCTGACAAACTTAAATGTATCAAGGGAGACCTTAGATGTATAGTTCGCTCAGATGAAAAAAAACCTGGCAAAGTTGGACTTTCAACAGGAGGAGGCTCAGGACATCTACCGCTGTTTTTAGGCTATGTTGGAAAAGGAATGCTGGATGCTTGTGCTGTTGGAAATGTATTTGCTTCTCCTAGTGCAGAACAGATGTTTGAGCTCACAAAAGCTATAGATAATAGAAATGGTGTTTTGTATATCTATGGTAATTATAGTGGGGATGTAATTAATTTTGACATGGCAGCTGAAATGGCTGATATGGAGGGGATTAAAGTCAAGCAAGTAGTTGCAGCAGATGATGTAGCTTCATCACCTAAAGGAAAAGAAGGTAATAGAAGAGGAGTTGCTGGAATATTTTATGTATATAAAATAGCAGGTGCTTATGCAGAAGAGATGGCTTCACTGGATGAAGTAAAAAGGATGGCCGAAAAGGTATGTGCTAATGTAAGAACGATGGGAGTAGGACTTTCTCCCTGCATAATTCCAGAAGTCGGAAAACCAACATTTGAGATGAATGAAGGAGAAATGGAAATTGGTATTGGTATACATGGAGAAGCAGGAATAGGAAAAGGAAAACTTGAGACTGCAGATAAGATAGTTGAAAAAATCATGGAATCAACATTAGAAGACTTGCCGTACAGGTCAGGTGATGAAGTCTCAGTACTTATAAATGGACTTGGTGCTACTCCTAAAGAAGAGCTGTATGTAGTTTACAGGAAGGTATCGCAGATACTGAAAGCAGAGGGAATAAAAATATACCATCCTTATTTAGGAGAATTTGCAACTTCAATGGAAATGGCTGGAATGTCTATCTCACTACTGAGACTTGATGATGAGCTAAAGAAATTGCTGCAAAAACCAGCTCATACACCTTTCTTTGAGCAGATCCAACTAAAATAGGAGAGAAATTTAAAGTATGGATAAAATAAGTGCTAAAAGTGTAAAAGAATTATTTGCTAAAATTAAAGATATGATGATTGAAAATGAGGATTTGTTATTTAAACTGGACTCTGAAATGGGGGATGGAGATTTAGGCCTTACCATGAGCAAGGGATTTACAAAGGTTAATGAAGTTATAAAGGAAATGGATGAAGAAGATATTGGAAAAATATTTATAAAGGCAGGTATGACATTAGCCTCTGCTGTTCCATCTACAATGGGAACTCTTATGGCAACTGGACTGATGAGAGCTGGTAAGGCTGTTAGAGGTAAAAAAGAAGTCAATTTAACAGATTTTGCTTTAATGATGAAAGATTTTGTTAATGGTATTATTGAGAGAGGAAAAGCAAGACCCGGCGATAAAACAATAATTGACAGCCTTCTACCTGCATCAGATGCACTTAAAAAAGCTTCAGAAAAAGGAGAATCACTAATTGAAAGTTTCAAAGAAGCTTATAGGAGTTCTAAAAAGGGAGTTGAGGCTACAAAAGAAATGGTTTCAAAACATGGGAAAGCTTTATATCATATAGAAAGATCGGCAGGAAAGGAAGACCCTGGCGCTGTTGCAGGAATGCTTCTAATAAAAGCTTTTTATGATTATTTACAGGATTTATAGATTGTTTAAAGTCTATATAAAGGGAAACTTAATGCTGATAATAAATATTAGGAGTTATAACATAATTCTTAAATATTTAATACAAATATATCAAAGTATATTAATTAAGGGAAGGAAAGTATTATGACTGAGTATGTACTTGGAATTGATGCAGGTACCGAAAGTGTTAGAACAGGGGTATTCGATCTTGATGGAAATATACTTGGGTTTGGCACTCATTCATATAAAACGTATTACAAGCATCCTGGCTGGGCTGAACAAAAAATAGAAGAATGGAGAGAAGCTTTAATTGAGTCAATTAAAAAGTCTATAAAAATCTCGGGTATCAATCCAGATAATGTTATAGGAATTGGATTGGATGCAACATGTTGCTCGGTAGTTTTTTTTGATGAAGATAATAGACCTGTTAGAGATCCTATTATATGGATGGATGTAAGATCTTCTGAGGAGGCAGAATTCATTGAATCTATTGATGACCCGGCAAGAAGATATAATGGTTATGGTAAAGTTTCAGCAGAGTGGTTTCCATGTAAAAATTTATGGGTTAAAAAAAATCAACCTGAAATTTACAGGAGATCAAAAGTTATAGCAGAATATACTGACTGGATTACTTTTGAATTAACAGGCAATTGGAATCTTGGAATAAATACAACTTCTGCCAGGGCTTATTATGATAATAGAAGTGGTGGTTTTCCTAAAGGATTTTATAAAAAGATTGGGCTTGAGGATATATTTAAGAAACTACCTGAAAAAGTTTTAAAGGTTGGTGAAGTTACGGGGGGTTTAAGAAAGAAGGTTGCAGATGAGACCCGGCTGCCTGAGGGAATTCCGGTAGCTCAGGGTGGCGCGGATGCATTTATAGCGATTATTGGTTTAAATGCATTAAATGTAGGACAACTTGCATATATTACAGGTTCTTCACATCTGTTGTTTGGTACTTCAGATAAGGAATTTCATACCAGGGGCCTTTTTGGAACATACCCGGATGCATTAATTGATGACACATATGTTATAGAAGGCGGCCAGATATCAACTGGTTCTGTGCTGAAGTGGTTTAAGACACATTTTATAAGTAAAAAAATAGAAGATGAAGCAGCCAGGCAGGGTATGAGTATCTATAATTATATGAATAAAGAGGCTGAAAAACTGCCAGTAGGTTCTGAAGGGGTAATAGTTCTTGAACATTGGCAGGGCAATAGAACTCCATTTGTTGATCCATATAGCAGGGGCGTTATAAGAGGGCTTTCATTAAAACACACACCTATTCATGTGTATAGAGCAATAATGGAAGGAGTTGCTTATGGAACAGAAGTAATTTTAAGAGTAATTAAGAAGAATAAGTATAATATTAAGGAAATAATTGTTTGTGGTGGAACTACTAAAAGTAAGCTGTGGCTTCAAATTTATGCTGATGTAACAGGATTACCGATTAAAACAACTACTACCCCGGAGGCAGCAGCACTGGGTTCTGCTGTACTTGGAGCAGTTGTTGCTGGTAAGTATGGTAGCATAATAGAAGCAGCAGATAAAATGGTTAAATTCAAAGATGTAATTGAACCTGACATGGATAATCATAATAAGTATAAATTCTTTGTAGATCAATATAAAAATACATACTTGTCTTTGAAAGAAAGCATGTATGAGACAAGTAAATATATTTCCAACCTGTAATATTAATTATAAATTTGCTGTGGAAAAAGTTTGATAATATTAAATAACTTTTACGGGCTATGTATATATTGATAGGTAGTTAAGTAAGGTGAGAATAAGGTAATTATAATTAGTAATAAATAGCTGGTAATTTATCTTCTAATTATTTAGTAAGGAGGATTTGTGGAAAAAATTGAGGTTAAAGTAAAAAGTCTGAGTTCTAAATCTTTTGCTCCCTACGGAACTATAATTGGTTCCAAAGAGAGTAAACCAACTTTTTCTAATTCTGAACTTGATCTTTGGTTTGGCATTGATGATATAAAGTTAAACAGTGGCATTGCTCAAATTTGCTGGCTAGAGGTAAAATCCAGACGTCCTTTTATATGCGACAAACTTGAGTGTCATATGAATTGCTCTGAAACTCTTATACCTATGTCAGGCCAATCAATACTTGTGGTTGGTTTGTCTAAAGGTAAACCCAGTTATGATAGTTTGCCCGATGTAAAGTCTATCGAAGCTTTCTTTATTGATGGGACAAAAGGAGTAAATTTAAAACCAGAAGTCTGGCATTGGCTTCCTTACCCATTATCTGAAAGAGCTAATTTCGCATTAGTCCTTAAGAAAGATACACCTGAAGAAGACTTGCGAATAATAGATTTGAATAAAGAACTTGACTTGTCAATTACGCTTGTTCTTGAAAAGTAGAAGAATAGTATGAATAAAAAGGAAAGAGTACTGGCAGCAATTAGTTTGAAGGAAGTAGATAAAATTCCGACTACATATAGAGCATCTAAATGCCTTTCTGAATCTTTAATGAAATATTTTAAGATTGAAGATCATACTAATTTTGAGAAAAATTATAAGGAACTGTTAAGCAAAATAGGAGCTGATTTCTGGTCTTCCGGTTCAAAAATTGATAAATATTCAACCTTTGTCCCAGAATACAAAGGACCATTACCTGAACCCCCATATGTAGATGATGGAACGCTGTTTTACTCATTAGGGATTAAATCTAAAATTGGGAAAATTAGTAAATATAATATGGAGTATCCAAATGTTGGTGTTGACCCACCCCTGGCAAATGTTGATTCACCAGGTGAATTAAAAAAGGGATTTCTTACTTCAAAGCTAAATTTATTTGACTTTAAATCAATGAAAAATAAATATAATATCGAAGGTTTAAATTATGAAAATATTAAGGATAGCAATGATGATTTAATTTGTATTGGAACGCTTAGCAGTTTGTTTATGATATGTTGTTACTTAAGAGGAATGGAGAATTTTTTAATGGATTTGGCATATAATATAAAAGTAGCTGAAACAATAATAGATGAAGTTGGAGAATTTTGCCTTGAATTTAATAGAAGAGAGCTTTCAGAATTTGGGAAGAAAGCAAAATATTATGGTACCTGGGATGATGTAGCTGGACAGAATGGCATGATATTTTCCCCGGAATTATTTAAAAAGTATTTTTTGCCTATATATAAAAAGTTAATTGAAAATGTAAAGAAATATAATCTTTTCTTTGGCTGGCATTGCTGTGGTAGTGTCCATGATGTTTTGCCTTGCATGATAGATGCTGGTATTGATGTTTTTGATGTTGTGCAAACCTCAGCAAAAGATATGGAATTAGAAAAGGTTTATAAATTATATGGAGGAAAAGTTTGTTTGCACGGTGGAATGGATGTTCAGAAGCTGTTGGTAGAAAAAACTACACAAGAAGTTAAAGATGAAGTTAAAAAAGTGATAAATTTATGGGGAAATAGAGGAGGTATAATTTTAGCTCCTTCTCATGAAACCTTACCTGATACACCTATTGAAAATATTTTAACTATTTATGAAACAATTAATGAAGTTTGAGGATATTAGGACCTATATTTTTTCACTCTTAAATATGCTTGATCCATAGATAAGAATATCAGCGCCACATTCTACAACTTTTTTAGAAGTGTTTTCGTCTATTGCGCCATCTACAGAAATTGATATGTTGAAATTATTTGTGACAATCATTTTTTTTACTTCTCTTATCTTTTTAAGAGAAGCATCAATAAATTTTTGTTCACCAAAGCCAGGGTAAACACTCATTATAATAATGTTATCTATCAATGGTAGATAATTCTTTATATAATCAATTTTTATATCGGGATCAATCGCAACAGAAGATAAAGCATTTTTAGCTTTAATGTACCTAAGTTCCCTCTCTACTTTTCTACATGTTTGAGGATGGATGGTAATAATATTGCAACCCGCTTCAATAAACATGTCGACATATACTTCAGGATTTTCTATTTCTAAATGTGCATTGAATGGAAGTGATGTTAGCTTTCTTAGGAATTTTATAATTTCTGCACTAAAAGCAAAGTTTTTTACAAAATGACCATCTAAGATGTCAAAGTGGAAACCATCAAACTTTTCTTTTTCTAATTTTTTTATAGCTTTTCCATAATTTGATGCGTCTGCTGAAAGAAGTGATGCAAATTTTTTAATCACTATGATTCCCCTATTATTGTGTTAATAAATGTACTATTGTGCATAAATTGAACATTTGACAGCATTAATATTATATGAGAAAATAAAACTAGTCAAGTTGATAAACTGATAAACTGATAAACTAAATATACATAAGAAGTACTTAAAATAATACATACCTTAGCTGAAATAGAGTGTTTTTTATTATCTGGAGAAGAAATGAAATTCCAGGAAGGAGACTTAAAAAATAAGGTAGACTACCGAATACAAAAAGCTTATGAATTAGGTGTAAAATATGAATCGGAGTACAGAAGTTGCTGCCAATGTACGCTGGGGGCATTACAGGATGCTTTTAACAAAAAGGATGACGCTGTATTTAAAGCATCTACTGGTCTTGCAGCAGGTACAGGTTTAATAGGGAGTGCAGGCTGTGGAGGATACTCAGGGGGAGTTATATTTGTTGGCCAATTTATTGGAAGAAGGAGGGAAAATTTTAAAGAATCATCTTCTATAAGCGGGATTTTTCAAATTATTAAAGAATTTCACGATAGGTTTATTAAAGAATATGATTCAGTAATATGCTCAGATATTCAGAGAAAGCTTTTCGGCCGTTCTTTTAATCTTTTAAATAAAGATGAGAAGATTTTATTTGAAAAAATGGGGGGACATAGTGACAAATGCCCAATAGTAGTGGGGAAAGCTGCAGCCTGGATAGCAGAAATTATTTTAAAATATCCAGAACTTCTCAAATTAGATTGATCGGATTTAAATATTCTGTTATTGAAAACAAGTTTATTTGATTGGAATTTTTGGATATTCAACAAAAAGTATTTTTTTTGGCTAATAGAAGTTTTTATATAGTTTGATCAAATGTTTATAAATTTAGGCAATTTTGCGAAGATGAGAAAGATATGAAAGGGATTGAGAAAAGTAAATTTCTATCTAAGATAGCAAGGCTATATTATGTTGAAAATCTAACCCAGCAGAAAATTGCTGATAAGCTAAATATATCCAGAACTAAAGTTTCTAGATATTTGGGTAAGGCACGAAGAGAGAAAATAGTTGAAGTGAAGATTAATTCACCACAAGAGGATTATACAGGGTTAGAATGTGAAATAGAAAAAAGGTATAAAATAAAGGAATGTATTGTTGTACCAACCTATGATAGCAGGGAAGAGATTTTAAGAGAAATGGCTGATACATTGAGCAATATGTTTGAAAGAATACTAAATGATGGGGATTATTTTGGTATTGGGTGGGGAACTTCCCTTAAGTCTATAGCGGATTATCTAAATGTTAAAAGGAAAGTAGATATAAAAGTAGTGCCTATGATTGGTGGCCTTGGAAAAGTTGGTACAGGAGTTCATACAAATTCAATAGCTAAGACTTTAGCTGACAAATTTGGAGGGATTAGTTATATGATTCATTCACCGGCTGTTTTAGATAGCAAGGAGGTAAAGGAAATTATACAAAATGATAGTAATACCAGAGAGATAATCGAGATGTCGGAGAGAGTTAGTATAGCTATGGTAGGTATGAGTGATATAGGTCCCCAGTCTACATTAATTAAAACAGGGAATTTTGGGATGGAAGAATTTAAATACTTGGATAGTTTAGGAGTAGTAGGAGATGTAAGCCTGATTTTTATAGATGAAAATGGAAAACATGTCCAAAATGAGATTGATGAAAGAATCATTACTACCTCTATTGAGAGAATTAAAAAAATTGAAAATGTAATTGGGGTGGGATTTGGTGATAGAAAATTAAAGGTTATTTTTGGAGCACTGCGAGGTGGGATTATAAATATTTTGGTAACTGATGAGGGTACAGCAAGAAATGTAATCAGTTCCTGGTAAGCAGTTAACAAGAATAGATAAAACAGATCCACAATATATTAATCATAACATAATTAATAACAATATCTATAAATTATAGTCATAGATTTGTATAAAAGGTTTAGCAAAATCAAAGTTATTCACCAGAAATATGATTAAGTATATTAAGTATAATTAGAAAGGTCTAAATGCAAAAGACTGAAAATAAAAAAGGAAAGTACATAATTATTGATGGATATAGAATGGAAGATAAATTTAATGGGCTGGATGACAGTATAAAAATAGAAATGCTAAGGAAAATGTACGAGATAAGGCATTTTGAGAATGAAACCGAGCAGTTTATTATAAGGGGGATGATTCATGGTACGTGTCATCTATATATCGGTGAAGAGGCAACTGCTGTTGGGGCAATTTATGCCATAAATGATGATGATTACATCACTTCAACTCATAGAGGTCATGGCCATTGTATTGCGAAAGGCGCAGACCTGAATATAATGATGGCAGAGCTATTGGGTAAGAGGACAGGGTATTGCAAGGGCAAAGGCGGGTCAATGCATATAGCTGATGTAGGTTCAGGAAATCTTGGCGCAAATGGAGTAGTGGGAGGAAGTATTGGTATTGCCACAGGGGCAGCACTTACCTGCAAGATGAAAAAGAATGGGAAAATTGTGGTATGTTTCTTTGGAGACGGCGCGGCCAATCAGGGAATATTTCATGGTTCCATTAATATGGCTTCCATATGGGATCTTCCCATAATTTACCTCTGTGAGAATAATGTCTACGGTATGTCAACATCGGTAAAGGAAGCATTTAATATAGAAAAAATATCGGATAGAAAATGTGCTTACGGCATAGAGGGGCTTACTATTGATGGGAATAATCTTGTTGAGGTGTTCAATGCAGTTTCACATTTTACAGGCGAGTGCAGGGCTGGAAGAGGTCCTGTTTTAATTGAAAGTCTGACATACAGGTGGATGGGTCATTCTAAAAGCGACGCTCAGGTTTATAGAACTAAGGAGGAAATAAAACAGTGGGTGGAAAGGGACCCCATAGAAAGGTATAAGAAAATTTTAATTGACCAGAAGATATTAACCGAAAAGGAAGACAGGGATTTGGAAAAAGAAGCAATAAGTCAAATAGAAGAAGCTGCAAAATTTGCCAGGGAGAGCCCTTTTCCGGAACCTTCAGAAGTTGAAGATGATGTTTATGCCTGAAAATATCATTACTAATTTATAATTTGTGGAGATATTTTTACTGCGATGAGAGAACTAACATATCTTGAAGCAATAAGAGAAGCGATGCAGCAGAAGATGAGGGAAGACAGTAATGTATACCTCATAGGAGAAGACATAGCAGAATATGGGGGAGCATTTGGTGTGACCGTGGGAATGCTGGAGGAGTTTGGAAAAGAGAGGATAATAAACACTCCGATTTCTGAAGAAGCCATAATAGGAGTTGCAACCGGAAGCGCAGTTACCGGGATGAGACCAATAGCCGAGATAATGTTTTCGGATTTTATAACCATAGCTATGGATCAAATTGCAAATCAGGCTGCCAAAATAAGGTATATGTTTGGAGGGAAAGCTAAAGTGCCTCTTGTAATCAGAACTGCAGGAGGCGGTGGAACCGGCGCTGCTGCTCAGCATTCACAGAGCCTCGAAGCACTTGTTGCCCACATCCCGGGCTTGAAGGTTGTTATGCCCTCCTGTCCATATGATGTAAAAGGGCTTCTTGTCTCATCAATAAATGATGATAATCCAGTAATTTTTATAGAGCACAAGTTGCTTTATAATAATAAAAAATGTATTCAAAATGTTCCTCGCCAGATGTACGAAATTCCACTGGGGAAAGGTGACGTCAAAAGAGAGGGCAGCGATATAAGTGTAGCTGCTACTTCTTATATGGTCCAAAAATCACTGGAAGCAGCCGAAAAACTTTCACAGGAGAAGGGTATTGAATGTGAGGTAATAGATATAAGAACACTCAGACCTCTTGATATTGATATTATACTAGATTCAATCAAAAAGACAGGCAGGCTCCTGTGTGTGGAGGAGGCGCCAATTTTTGGAGGTTTTATGGGTGAAGTTTCTGCGCAGGTATCTGAGAAAGGATTTAACTGGCTGGATGCTCCTGTCGTAAGAGTTGCCGGGAGAAATTGTCCGGTTCCATATAGTTTGGTACTCGAACAGGAAATGATTCCCGGTGCCAGCAGGATTGAAAAAGGGATTTTAAATCTCTTAAATAAAACTTAGTATTTTATTGGATTTCTGTATGTTATTATAAACGGTAACTAATGTGAGCGGATTTTTATCGATTAGTAAGTAATATTAAATGTAATCATAATAAAAACATATAAATTTTATAACTGATAGGTCAAATTTTTATTATATTGGAGGGTTAAGTGATGCATGAAGTTATTATGCCTAAATTAGGGCTTACAATGGAGTCTGGCAAAATTGAAAAATGGCATAAAAAAGAAGGAGATAAAGTAGAAATTGGAGAAGTACTTTTTGAAGTTATGACTGATAAGGTAACTCTTGAGGTGGAGTCATATAATTCAGGTATTTTAAGAAAAATATTAAGAACTGAAGGAGAAGAAGTCCCTGTAACTGAAGTGATAGCATATATAGGTGAAAGAGATGAAGAAATTCCTCAAGCTGAATCGGAATTGGCAGCTGAAGATAAAAAAAAAGTAGAAGTAAAAAAAGCTGAAGAAGCAGCTGAAAAAGTTAAAGAGGTTCCCGGGATTTCCGGTGAAGGAGTTAAAATATCACCTCTGGCAAGAAAAACTACAAAAGAGATAGGTATAGATTACAAGTCAGAAAGAATTGCAGGCTCAGGCCCCGGGGGAAGAATAGTAAAAGAAGACATAATAGCTTATTCTAAAAAGAAAGGAAAAGCGCTGGGAGAAGAAGCAGCACCCGTAACAACAAAAGGTATTACCGTAAAATCATCAAGCCCGCTTGAGGGTATAAGGAAAGTAATAGCCGAGCGTATGAGTTATTCCAAGTCAAATATTCCACACATAGTTTTAAATGCAAAGGCTGATGCCACTCAGCTTATAGACTTAAGGAAAAAATTCAAAGAAAAGATACTCGAAAAATACGGGATTAAAATAACTTATACTGATTTTATATTAAAATCAACGGCAGTCGCACTAAGGGAGAATTTAGAAGTAAATTCAACTTTTTCTGATGGAAACTATATAATATATGATGATGTGAATATAGGTGTGGCGGTTTCATTGGAAGGAGGACTTATAGTTCCCATTATCTTTGACTGTGACAAGCTGGGAATTACCGGTATTGCAAAAAAAAGAATTGAACTTGTTGGTAAAGCAAGAGATGGGAGGCTCAGCCTGGAGGAGATCTCAAACGGTACATTTACAGTAACCAATTTAGGAATGTATGGTATAAGGTCTTTTTCACCCATAATAAATCCTCCCCAGGCAGCTATACTTGCTGTTGGAGAAATATATACTGAGCCTGCAGTAGTAAATGGGAAGATTAAGCCAGAATCCTTTATAGATCTTTCTGTTTCATGTGATCACAGGATAATTGATGGAATGATAGGAGCCAAATTTCTGCGGAGAATAGTGGAACTAATAGAGAATCCGGCAGAATTGGTTAATTAAATTTGTAAATTTTAGTGGAGTAATTTTTAGAAATGAAAGACAAAGAAGCAAAAATAGTACTGTTTTGTGTCAATTGTAATAAAGAATCACCACATACAGTGCATTATATAGAAAATTACCTGCGGAGCGTAGCCTGTGATAGCTGCGGCAAGAGAATAGAAATTGATAGACGCCACTTGAGAACTGTTTTTGCCGAGGATTTTATAAATAGAATTTTAACCAAGCCGCATAGAATGACCGAAGATATGAAAAAAGCAGTGGCAACACTGATGCCCTTTCTTCCCAGGAGACTATTTAGAGAACCTCTAAAAGTGATAAAAGAAGTATATGCTGTGTTGAAAAAAGATAATGGTAATAACAACATTAAAAAAAGGTAGTCAGCATTTTTAGAACAATTATATAATTCTCAACACAGGGATTTTAAAAATATTACCAAAGCTATCCAGCAGTTGTTCTTTGACATCATAGATAGGAATGGTTTTCTTTAAAATTTCTTTTATTGAGGTCTGGGGATAATCTTTTAAGCCGCAGGCTATTATGTTGTCAAAATATTTTAAATCGTTGTTCACATTTATTGAAAACCCGTGAAATGTAGTCCATTTTTTAATTTTCAGGCCAATTGACGCTATTTTAAAATTGTTAACAAATATTCCCCTATGCCTATCTATTCTTGTTCCCTGAATATTATAACTGGCAAGCATATCTATTATAACCTCCTCAAGATTATAGACAAAAAAAGGTAAATCTTTTTTTATTAGAGCCAGATTAAAAATTATATAACAGACAATCTGGCCCGGGGTATGTAGGGTTATATCACCACCGCGGGTAGATTGTACCAGTTCTATACCTTGCTGCTGGAGCTCTTCCCTGCTTACCAGTAAGTTACTGGTATTCCTATTGCTTCCTATTGTTATAACCGGATAATGTTCAAGCAGCAGTATTAAACCAGGGTTATCTTTTAATTTTATCAGTTCAAAAAGTTTTGTTTGTAGATTGTAAGCCTCATTATAAGAAATGAGACCCAGATCAAAACTTAGAATATTTTTATATGTATTATGGTTCTTAAGGCTATTTATTATTTTATTAATTCCGGCTGAAGTTTTTTGTTTTGAGGTTTCCATAATTTTGTATAATATAATTGATTAATTTATTTTACCATATTAATGATCATAATTATTTCTGTTTATAGGTGACCGGAAGAAAGGAGTTTTTTATAATATGGGTATTAAAAAAGTAGACCTTGCATTAACTGTTCATTCACACCCTACGCTTTCGGAGGCAGTTATGGAAGCTGCAGAAGATTGCTTTGGGATTGCAACCCATAAATAAGTAGGTTGAAAAGTACGAATGTTAATAAGTAAAATATGTTGTCAGTTAATTTAAAATACTCCTGTTGCTTCACCTAAAAAAGTACTTGAAAGGAGATTCGTTGCCTCACCTAAAAAAGTACCTAAAAGCTAATACAGAAGGATAGTGATATAAGGGAGTAAAAAGATACACTATCCCTTGATATACCCGTAAGCTTTCTCATTTACCATCATCTCCTTTCTCACTGTCTGTTTTAATGCATTTAGTTTTAATAGCTTATCCTGCAATTTTGTTATTTTCCTTTTAAGCTCTGCAGGATTTAAGATCCCATACTCCCTCTTTAGAATTTCCTTTATTTTATCACTAATATATTCTGACTCAAGAACCCTCCTATAGGGAGTCTTTGCGGTGTCATACTTTTTTACCACTTTGCTTCCGGTCCTTGTCTTTAAGGCAAGCTTTGTAACCGGGATAAAAAAGTTATTGTACCGGCCAAGGTAAAGGTAGAGCTCATTTAGGACATCAAGCTCCTCATCTGTGTCGTATCTTAAATAACCTACAGCCCTTCTAACTATAGAATAATTTTTCTGCTCCACATAACAGCTATCATTTTTCTTATACTCTCTGGATCTAGTAAAGGTAATTTTATTTTCTATGCAATATCTTAACATGATACCATTTATAAATTCAGAGCCGTTATCAGAATCAATACCAAGTATATCAAAGGGAAACCTTGCTGAGATTTCCTTTATTGCCCTAAATACGTGCTTTTGTGCCTTATTTTTGCAGGCTGCTGTCTCGTCCCAGGAGGTGGCTATATCGGTAAAATTTAAGCTCTGGGCATAGTCTCCAGAGATATTTCCACCATCATGACCCACAAGATCAGCCTCTGCAAATCCAGGCTTTGCATCATCCCAGTCTGAAAAGGTTCTTACCGGAATCTGCTTTTTTAAAAGAGTGCCTGGTTTTGTGCCTGATCTGCCCTTTCCCAGCCTGTAGCGGTCCTTTTCAGGTTTTAAGAGCCTGTCTATAGTGGAGGCTGAAACTTTAAGAAGTTTTTCTCTTACATCTTCTGTTAAATCTATTTCCTTATGTTTTTCAAGCTTTTTTACAGCTTCAGCCATAAAAGGAGCAAGCCTTTTACCACAGATAAAGTCAAAGACCGTCCAGATTCTCCTAAGTGCTAAAAATACATCGTAACCGTAGATTTTCTCTCTTTTCCTTTTTTTCTTTCCTCTCTTTCCGATAACATATCTTATCTTTCTTCCTCCTGCCCTTACACATCCTATTACTTTTCCTACCTTAAGCCTTAGTATTCTTGCTGCATAGTTCCTGTTATATTTTGTGGTTGCAGTAAATTCATCAAGTATTATGCCCTTTTGCTTTTTGGCAGACTTTGCGTATCTATCCTGGACTTCAGCTGTCAGTTTCATTTTATCTTTCATAGTCAACATTGCCTCTTTTCTCCTCATATCTAAAGATGATAATTTATCTTTAGAATATATGAGATTTGTAGCTATTTGTTAAAATATTTTTGAGTACTTTTTTAAATGAGGCAACGATATAGTTTGGAGTACTTTTTAAATAAAGCAATTCGAAACGTTGA
>Ga0208047_1000225_pt1 | contig 20905 bp, 21 predicted proteins | sample Kivu_220m_FD_184162 | JGI IMG/M metagenome (GOLD analysis project Ga0208047, IMG submission 184162) | Freshwater microbial communities from Lake Kivu, Western Province, Rwanda to study Microbial Dark Matter (Phase II) - Kivu_220m (SPAdes)... | ecosystem: Environmental > Aquatic > Freshwater >...
TGTCAGAATCACCTATTTATAAAGCAATCATGAGAGAAGGAGCTCTTATTTGACAGATAATAAATTAACAGATAAGGAAAAACAGATACAGCTAGCTAGATATCGTTTAAAACAGAGTGAAGAGTCAATCAACGAAGCTATATGTCTTCTTTCTGGGAAGGGGAGCCCTCGTTCAATTATTAATCGTGCTTATTATGCCATGTTTTATTCAGTGCTGGCATTAATATTATTTGAACCATATACGTCATCTAAACATAGTGGCGTTTTATCTTACTTTAATAAAAAATTTATCAAAGAAGACATCTTACCGGAATATCTTGGCCGTTCAATAAATAAAGCATTTGAGTTGAGACAAGAAGGAGATTATCGAGAATACGCTGAACTTAGCTATGAAGAAGTTGAGCCATTTATAGAAAAGGCAAAGATTTTTCTTCAAAAGATTAAGGATTATTTAATGAAAAACTGCTTTAATTGAGGTGTCCAAAAAAAACAAGATGTATCTTTAATGTCTTCTACACCAGACTTTTGAAGTGTTTGAAAAATTATGTATAGCGTTAGATTATACTATAGCAGATATAATTGATTTTTGACAAGTGATGGACACTATATGGACAACAATTAAAATTAAAAACTCATTCGAAAGTTTGGAAACCCTTGTTATAGTGGTAAAAATTGGTAGCGGGGATAGGATTTGAACCTATGACCTTCGGGTTATGAGCCCGACGAGCTACCAGGCTGCTCCACCCCGCGTTGTTTTAGAAAATTTGCAGTTAACTTTCTTACCGCAGAAACCTATTATAATGATTTTTCATTTTTTTTCAAACAGTATCTCTCATCATCAATTTTTATCTAACAAAAACCTCGCAAGACCGGAAAAGATGAAAATTTAAATATTGGTTAAAAAAGATGATTTACAGGGTAGCAATTAAAAAAACCCGGTAATATATTTAATATAAATCCCAATATTGGAAATAGTAAGAGCAATTAGTGTAGCAGGTATTGAAAGTTTCATCCACTTTACCCATCCGATTGATTGACCTCTTTTCTCCATCGTAGTATATGCTACCACATTCGCCGAAGCTCCTATTGGAGTAAAATTGCCTCCTATATCCGTACCCAATGAGGTTGCCCAGACCATTATTGATAGCGCCGGAACCCCTGCAAACTTCACAATATTTTTCAGAATATATGCCATAGAAAGTGCAAATGGTACATTATCAATAACTCCACTGGCAATACCTGAACCCCAGACAAGTGTGCTCAAAAGTCCCATATGATTACTTTTAAAAAGATCTGTAATATAGCCTCCAATTATCTTTACAACCCCGGTATGCTCCAGTCCGCCTACTAATATAAATAGTCCCATAAAAAATAATATCACTTCATAGTTCACTTTTAATAGAATTTTTTCCGACCTCTTACCTAGAATAGTCAGCGCAATAAAAGCAGGTATCATAGCAGCAAGAGGGACTGTAAGTGGAATGTGAAGATATTCTCTTATATAATTGTGGGTAACTAAAAAGAAAATTGCTGTTCCAAATGCGGCCAATGCAACTTTAAGCTGTTTCTTATCTTCTATTGCTACAGCTGGATCCATTTCTTCAAATTCTTTCTTCGGTATCTTTTCAGATGAAGTAATTGATTTCCGGCTTACCAAATAACAATATAGTAAAGTAACCGCTCCAGCCAGTATGGAAATGGGAGCATTATGAATTACGAAATCATTAAAATAATAACCAAGTTTTAAACCCAGAATTACGTTAGGTGGATCGCCAACCATAGTTGCAGCTCCTCCAATATTGGCCAGGATTACCTCTGTGATTATTAAAGGAGTTGCATTCATTTTCAGTATTTTGCATAGTTCATATGTTAGAGTAGCAAAAAATAGCATTACAGTAACACTATCCATAAAAGCTGAAAGTATAGCTGTCATTATGGGGAAAAAAATGAATATCTTCCCAGGGGAATATTTCAACCATCTTGCAATTATAAGAGCTATAAAAGTAAAAAAACCCGCATCTGCTAAAGCTGCAACTATAATAAACATACCAAACAGGAGCCCTATAGTCTCCCAGCTAATAAATCCTATAGCCTCATTTATATCAAAAATATTAAATAAAACCAGCAGCAAAGCGCCCGTGAATGCAACTACAGCCCTGTTTACTTTCTCTGTTGCAATAAGTGCATATGTTAGTATAAAAATTACTATTGCGATTAAAGCTGAATTCAATTTCTTTCCTGGATATTTTTTATTAAATAACTGTTAGGCTCATATGCATTGACCAAAAATTAGTAAAATCCTACCACCTAAAATTCATAAAAACAAATATTATCAGAAAGCATTGTAAAATACTATTAGTTTTCTTGTGGGATAGATTTTTTAGATTGCTCTGGATTATTTCATCTTTAGTGTGTTTTTTAGGTATTTATACTTCAATTATCAGAATACGGTCTCTCTGATTATGATCCTTCTCTACTATTATTGCCTTCGGGCTGATGATATCTTCTGACATTTCTTTTAAGGAGATACTTACTTTAGGATCAATTTCAAATAAAATATAGCATAAGTCAGAGGACAGGTAGGACTTGATTTTGGAAAGAATTTTTTCATATACCTCCAGCCCAGTCTTACCAGCCAGAAGAGCAGATTTTGGTTCATACTCTTTTACTTCCCGGGGTAGGTTATTGTAATCTTCTTCAGAAATATAGGGAGGATTTGAAATTATAAGGTTAATTTTTTTTTCGTACTGTTTAAAAAAATCAGAATCCTTCTCCGGTACCAGGTCACATTCGATAAATTTTATGTTCTCAAATTTGCTGCTATCAAGAATACTTTTAGCATTTTTTTCTGCTATCTCCAGTACATCAGTATTGTTTTCAGTTGCTATTATCTGCCAGGAGGAGTCAGATATTTTTAATTCATTGCCAATCTCATAAGCAATGCTTATGGCAATAGCGCCACTTCCAGTGCCAATCTCTAAAATATTGATTTTCCCCATTCCCAGATTACTTTTTAAAAGTTGAAATGCCCTCTCCACTATAAGTTCGGTTTCAGGCCTGGGTATAAGTACACCACTGTCTACATATAATTTTATTTTTCTAAAATATGCTTCTTTTAAAATATATTGGATAGGAACATGTTGGAGTCTTTTAAGGATATATTTCTTGTATATTCCCAGTTCTTGCTGGTTTAAGATGCGGTTATAATTTAAATATAAGTTGATTCTGTTTAGATTAAGGGCTGAACTAAGCAATAATTCTGCAGATAACCTGGGCTGTGGAATATTTTTGTTTTTAAAATAATTTATAGCCCAGTCTAAAATACTTTTTACATTCCAGGTTTGCAAATAAACTAAGCCCCTATCTTTTCTATTTTCTTTTCATTATCCGCACTTTTTAATGGATCTATTAACCGGTCGAGATCACCTTCCAGGATTTCATCAAGTTTGTATAAAGTTAAATTTATCCTGTGGTCAGTCACTCTGCCCTGCGGATAATTATAGGTTCTTATTCTTTCGCTTCTGTCCCCTGTCCCGATCTGCATTCTTCTTTTTTCTGTTTGCTCGCTCATCTGCTTCTCTTCCTCTGCTTCTTTAAGCCTGGCTCTTAGAATTTTTAAAGCCCTTTCTTTGTTCCGCAGCTGTGATTTTTCATCCTGACAGGTTACTACCATACCGGTAGGAACATAGGTTACCCTTACTGCTGAATCTGTAGTATTTACAGACTGCCCTCCTGGTCCACTTGAGCGGAAAACATCTATTCTTAAATCAGATGGGTCTATTTCAACATCAACTTCCTCAGCTTCAGGAAGTACAGCGACTGTGGCAGTAGAGGTATGGATTCTTCCCTGGGATTCAGTAGTGGGAACCCTCTGAACCCTGTGTACTCCGGATTCATACTTCATCGTTCCGTAGGCTCCCTCTCCACCAATCTCAAATATGATTTCTTTAAATCCACCGATACTCAGACTGCTGGAGCTGAGCACAGAATATTTCCATTTCCTGCTTTCTGCATATCTGGTATATAATCTATAAAGAACCTCTGCGAACAACGCTGCCTCGTCTCCACCGGCACCGGCTCTTATTTCAACTATAACATTTTTCTTATCATTAGGATCTTTTGGAGTTAGAAGCAACTTTATTCTTTTCTCAAGCTTTTGCTTTTTGTCATTATTTTCCTTAAGTTCGTCCTTAAGGAAACTTTTCATTTCCTCTTCCTTTTCTATCTCGAGCATCTCTTCTACCTCTTTAACGGAAGAAAGAATTCCCCTGTATTTTCTGGCAATAGTTACAATCTCTTCAATTTCAGCTATTCTCTTACCGTATTCCTTTAATTTTTCAGGATTGGAAGAAACATCCGGACTTGAGAGTTTTTCTGCTAGTTTTATATAATTATCTTCATATAATTTTAATTTATCCAATAATGCTGTCATATTTAACCTGCCTTCAGCGCTTTCTCTGCTTCAATAACCTTTTTAAAAGAACTTATAGCTACCTCTATCTGGTCATTATCGGGTTCTTTTGTGGTAATCTTTTGGAGTAAAAGACCCGGGTAAAAAAGTATATTTACCACTTTATATTTGCTGAACTTACCCGCAAGCCTTATAAGCTCGTATGAAATACCTGCAATTACCGGTATTAGAAGTATCCTCGAGGTAATCCGCCAAATCATCGGTTGCTTTCCCAGAAAGGCAAAAATCAATATAGCTACTATCATCACAATAAGCAAAAAGCTGGTCCCACATCTTACATGCATTGTACTATATTTCCTGACATTTTCAGGTTTTAGTTCTTCATCATTTTCATAAGCCTGAATAGTTTTATGCTCTGCCCCATGATATTGCCATATTCTTTTTATATCCTTTATCTGCGAGGCTAATAATATATATATCAGGAAAAATCCAATTCTAATCAATCCTTCAAGAAGATTATAAACTATAGCATTCGGGAAAAATTCAGAAAAACTTCTGCCAATAATTGTGGGGAGTATAAAAAAAACACCTACCGCAAATACCACCGCGATTATTACAGATATTGTCATTTCCCTTTTGGAGAATTTTATCTCTTCTTCCGTGGCTTCATTGATAGAATAGCTTAAAGCTTTAAAACCTAATGTCATACTTTCAATAAGTGCTATTATTCCCCGTATAAACATAAAGCCCAATACTTTATTTTTATTGGTTAAGGAAACATCATTAAAAAGTTTTGTATATATGGTCCTATCAGGCTTTCTTACCGCCAGAGCCCAGAAGTGCTTGCTGCGCATCATAACACCTTCAATAACTGCCTGACCCCCCACCTGATACCTTTCATCAACCTCAGGCATTAAAATCACTCGCTTTAGGAGGATTTTCGCACTTAAATTTGCCTTCCGGACAGGGGCTTCTCAGACAATTTGGACCAGCTTCTTCAAAAACTACCGGAGCGACCTTCCTGACCAGTTTCAGCATCTCTTTTGCCAGTTCCCTGATCTCCCATTGTGCCCTGTTGCAGCATCTTACTGTAAAAAAATGTAAAAGCTCCCTGCCATTCATAGTTACAATTATTTTTGTTTCTGATGCGTTGGGTAAAATATACCTTGCGTCTTCAGCTTCAACCCCGCTATCCAGCAACTCTTTATAGAGGTTGTGTATATTTGAAATCAAACTATCAAACTTTTTTTTAGAATCTTTATCCTTTTCTATAGAAGGTGGGGTAATATATTCAAAATTATCTTTAAATTTCACATACCTTTGAGACTGCTGATTATATGAAGCAATTCTGTGCCTTACCAGTTGGTGGGTTAAAGCTCTTGATACACCTTCTATAGCAAATGTAAAATTTATATGTTCTGTAGTACTATGATGACCACTTTTTATTACAAATCTGACTAATTTTTCGACATCTTCGTCACCAAGTTCATCCATAAGTTCATCAACGCCAACAGGTGAGTAACACAGCCTGGCAGCTACTGCTACCATTTTTTCTGGCTCCCGGGTGTATTTAATTAAATTTACTTTCATTTAATTGCCCTTCTTTATTTTTTGGATTTTACAAGTCTCTTTTTAAATCTTTCCACCCTTCCGCCAGAGTCAACAAGCTTTTGCCTGCCAGTATAAAAGGGATGACAATTTGAGCATATCTCAACTTTTATCTCTTTTTTCGTTGATCTGGTTTTAAAAGTATTGCCGCAAGAACATGTAATCGTGCAATCAAAATATTCCGGATGTATTCCTTTTTTCATATTATTATATCCTTACTTCTTTACTAATATTTACTTATTATTATGCATCTTAATTATTTCAAATCCTAAATACTAACATAAATATTACCAGCCGTAAATATAATCAGGCAAAAATAGCCAAAGAATAAATAGTTAAAAAAATATTATAAAAATCTATATGTAATGTGTAATTAGATTTTTATTGATTTAGAAATGTTATATGCTATAAATTTTTTTCTTTATCAAAACTGGCTTTTATGGCTCTAAGAAAATCATCATTGGACTTTGTATTCCTAATGTAGTCTATTAACTGCTCCAATGCTACTTCAGGCTCTTTTTCATAGATTAATCTTCGAAGTTTCCATACCGTAGCTGCTTCTTCTTTTTCCATAAGTAACTCTTCTTTTCTGGTCCCGGATCTGGTTATATCAATTGCAGGGAAAATTCTCTTATCTGCCAGATGTCTTTCAAGGTTAATTTCCATATTACCGGTACCCTTAAATTCCTCAAATATAACATCGTCCATTCTGCTTCCGGTTTCAATTAACGCAGTGGCAAGTATAGTAAGACTTCCTCCATCTTCAATATTTCTGGCTGCGCCAAAGAACCGTTTTGGCGGGAATAGTGCAGAAGAATCCACTCCACCGGATAAAACTCTTCCGCTGGCAGGGATTGACAGATTATATGCTCTGGCAAGACGGGTTATACTGTCCAGAAGTATCAGAACATCTTTACCATGTTCAACCAGTCTTTTTGCTCGCTGAAGCACCAGCTCGGCAACCTGGATATGATTATCTGATGGTTGGTCGAATGTTGAGCTTATAACTTCTCCTTTTACGGATCTATCCATATCGGTTACTTCTTCAGGCCTTTCATCAATCAATAAAACTATAATATATATTTCAGGATTATTAGTAGAAATACTATTTGCGAGATCTTTTAGTATAGTTGTTTTACCCGCTTTTGGGGGAGATACAATAAGACCTCTTTGACCCTTTCCTATGGGAGCAATCAAGTCTATTATTCTTGGAGTAATATTATCTGACTGGTTTGTCTCTAATTTTAACCGCTCCATAGGATATACAGGAGTTAATTTTTCAAATGGTATCCTGCTGCGTATAAATTCCGGATCTTCTCCATTTACTTTTTCTATTCTAAGCAGTGCACTGTACTTTTCACTTTCTTTTGGCGGCCGCACCTGACCATATACTTCATCTCCCTGCCTTAAGCGAAACCTTCTTATCTGAGATTGAGAAACATATATATCATGCGAACCAGGCAAGTATCCAGATGTCCTCAGGAAACCATAGCCATCAGCTAATATATCAAGTATCCCTTTCATTCTTTCCTTATATAACTCAAATTCTGGCTTTTTTGCGGCTTCCATTTTTTTCTTTTCTTTTTCTTCTGTTACTCCTGCTTCCGCAATAGTTTCTTTTTCGGCTTCCTCTTTTTCTTTCTCTGTAACTTCAACATCTTCTTCAGATATAGTTCTGTCTTTCAATAAAGATTCCATACCATTATTAGATACTTCTTCCAATATCTTTTCTACCAGTTCATCTTTCTTTAACTTAGAAATTCCCTGAATATTTAATTGCCTGGCAATAACTCTCAGGTCAGCTAAAACTTTCCCATCGAGAAATCCCCTACTTAATTCTTTCAACTCAGTCATTAATAGATACTCCTTTCATACTTGAGACCTTTTTATTCAAATTTTCACCTCTTATGATAATTTCTTTTTATGGTCTATTTAAAACTCCTAAATGGTTCAAATAACAATGGATTATGTTTAAAAATTGTTATTTTAAAGTTTCTGGAATTAATTGTTAATCTCTTATAACTTTTAAATATATTTTAAAAAGGATTTTAATTATTCGCTTGGGCCAATAGACTGCTTTAAAAAAATATATATATACTTATAAACCAGTATTTTTAGAAATTTAAGACATGATTATTTTGAAGAAACCCCTATTACAAATGTAATTATTAATACAAAATGAAATTTTCTTATATAATATATAGACTAATTAAAAAAAAATCAAGTAGAAATTTTTCGTTATGAAATTTTTAGTATTCAAGTCAGTTCAATGGTTCTAACCAAAATTATTATTTTTAAAAAAGATTTTTTTAAAGAAGGGGAGGGATTTTAAAATTAAAATCCCTCCAAAAATAGAATGCGGGCTTCACTAAACTTTTGGCAGCTTACTTAAAGCTTCATCTATCTTTTCTTTAGGATACTCATAATCTTTTAGTTTACCTGAAAGATATTCATCATAAGCAGCCATATCAACATGTCCATGTCCACTATGAGCTATAAGAATGGTTTTTGCTTCTCCCGACTCCTTACACTTTAAAGCTTCATCAATTGCTACCTTGATACAATGATTTGTCTCTGGAGCACTGATAATACCCTCAGCTCGAGCAAAGGTTACTCCTGCCTTAAAAGTAGCAATCTGATGTTCAGCTCTCGCTTCAACAAGACCGAGCTCACTAAGGTGGCAGATAATAGGCGCCATTCCATGATAACGAAGGCCGCCGGCATGAATCGGGGCAGGGATAAAATCATGTCCCAGGGTATACATCTTAATAATTGGTGCAAGTTTTGCCGTATCACCATAATCATAGGCATAAGGTCCCCTGGTCATGGTGGGAGCTGCTGTTGGTTCCACATTGATTATTCGTAAATCTGGTTTTGTACCGTCTATTTTATCCTTTATAAAAGGCAGAAAAAGGCCTGCAAAGTTTGATCCGCCGCCAACACAGCCTACAATAATATCCGGGTAAGCATCTGCCTTCTCCATTAACTTCTTTGCCTCCAATCCATTTACCGTTTGATGCAGAAGAACATGATTGAGTACACTGCCAAGAGAATAATGGGTATCATCACGGGACATAGCATCTTCTACAGCTTCACTAATAGCCAATCCCAGACTGCCAGGACAGTTGGGGTCTTTAGCCAACATATCTCGTCCCACCTTGGTATCTTTACTGGGGCTGGGCACACACTCAGCTCCCCAGGTTTCCATCATTACTCGACGATAGGGCTTCTGCTTGTAACTAATAGCTACCATATAGACTTTAATTTTAACACCAAAACATGCACCTCCAAAGGATAAGGCACTTCCCCATTGGCCAGCTCCAGTCTCGGTAGTCATACGATTGATACCTTCTTTCTTATTATAGTAAGCCTGAGCTACAGCAGTATTAGGTTTGTGACTTCCAGGAGGACTTGACCCCTCATATTTGTAGAAAATCTTAGCTGGTGTATCCAGAGCCTTCTCTAATCTGTGTGCCCGAAACAAGGTAGTAGGCCTCCATAGCCTGTAGATATCTCTTACCTCCTCAGGAATATCAATCCAGCGCTCAGTACTTACCTCCTGTTTAATTAGCTCCATGGGAAATAAGGGAGCCAGATCGTCAGGAGTTAGAGGTTTCCCTGTAGCTGGATGCAAAGGTGGTAGAAGGGGCTTTGGCAAATCTGCCTGGATATTATACCACTGTTCTGGTATCTCATCCTCATCCAGTACAAACTTCGTTCTTTTATCCATTTTATTCTCCTTTCTTTTTTTATAAATAAAAAAACCCAGAAATTAAAAATAAAAACTAAAGAATTGATGACTGGCGACTGGTTACCTGTTCTTTATAATTATATGGCTTCTTACTTCTTTTTCTAAAGCCATTTTACCAAGCAATATTTTACTTTCTGCAAAATCACTTACTATGCTTTTTAAATCCAGCCTTAGAAGAGGAAAAAGAGGATCATTTTTCTTTAAATAAAATCCATTTTTTATGAGAAATTTAAATGGAATAAGCGGGCTGTTCTCATATTCCTCTTCATCTATGTCATCATTTAATCTCTTGCTAATAGACTCTATTGATTTCACCTTTTCCTTTATCAAATCCTTTTCAATCTCTATTAGCAGCCTTTTTGCCACATTCATACCTCTATATTCAGAAATTACATAAATACAGCCTAAAAAAATACTCTCAAAATCAGGAGGAAAAACATTAAAATTTCTGAGCCTGGGGAAAAGATAGTAATTTCCCGCTAAAATAATTCCGACACACTTCCCGCCGATAAAAGCAGCTTTGATTCTCCCTCCGTGTTCTTTAAAAGAAATAATTTTTTTTCTTTTGCTTTTCCTGGTGCTTCCTTCAAACAGCTTACCCTTGAGGAAACCGCTTAACTCACGGATACTTTGAACTTTAGATAATTCTTTTAAAAAATTGGCCTTTTCACAATCAAACCAATAGCTGCATTCAATACATTTAAATTCTATTTTCCCCAGTTGTTCGCAAGAAAGATCCTTTATTATTAAATTCAGATCCATAGCTATAGAAAAAAATATAAAATCTTATACTATGCTGCGATAATTATAGCACTATAAAGAATTGTTTAAACTTTTAAAAACTTTTTTGAACTTTTAGAGTTTTTAATATATATTACTTATTTACAAACAACAAGAGCATTAAAACACTGGCAGGGCTGATTTTTCATGAGTAAAAAAATTACATTTGATTACTGGCAACATCTGTATTCAAATAGAACTGAAAATATGTTCTCTTCTGAGATAAGGGATTTGCTTTCACTTTCTGCAAGACCGGATATCATCTCTTTTGCCGGGGGGCTGCCTGAAGTGAGAGCTCTAAATTTTCAAAAATTAGAGAGGTATATTAAAAGAATCCTAAAGGCAGATGGGGATATAAGTCTGCAATATGGCGGTTCTGATGGTTATTATCCGCTTAGAACTAAATTGATAGAAGTAATGAAACTGGAGGGTCTGGATGTGGTAGAAGAAGATATAATTACCACCACAGGCGGGCAGCAAGCCCTCGACCTTTTAGCTAAAGTTTTTATCAACCCTGGTGATACTATTATTGTAGAGTCACCTGCCTATACTGGCGCACTAAACTCATTTAGCTCTTATGAAGCAAAAATAATTGAAATACCTGTAGATGATAATGGGATTGATATTTCCAGTTTAGAAGAAAGACTAAAGGAACAGGAAAAGAAAAAAGTTCAGGTAAAATTCATATATTTAGTACCCAATTTTTCTAACCCTTCCGGAAGAACATTAAGTCTTCACCGCAGAAAAAAGATACTGGAACTTGCAAAAAAATACAGAACTATAATACTGGAAGATAATCCTTATGGAATGCTTAGATATGAAGGCAAGCCTCTCCCCACCATAAAGGAACTTGATACCAAGGGTGACAACCAGAATGTTATTTACCTGAGCACACTTTCAAAACTTTTTGCCCCCGGCTTTAGAATAGGATGGATTGTGGCTCCGCATCCTATACTGGAGAAAATAATCCTGGGTATCCAGTCCACAATTCTCTGTGTAAGCACTTTTACACAGAGAATTGCATACGAATATTTTTCGGACCCATCATGGAGTGAAAATATCGATGAATTCATAAAAATATACTCAAAACGAAGGGATGTTATGCTTAAAACCCTGGAAGAAAGTTTCCCGGAAGGATCCGATTGGTCTAAACCGAAAGGAGGTTTTTTCATATGGTTAAAACTTCCTGACTATCTGAATACCAAAGAAATTCTGGCTGATGCTGTGAGAAATAAAGTGGCTTATGTTCCGGGCAGCGGTTTTTATGCAGATGATAGGGGACTAAGTGAGGCAAGACTTGCTTTCTGCACGGAAAATACCGAAAGAATAGAAAAAGGTATTAAAATTTTATCCAGGATAGTAAAAGAGAAAATTAAATTATACAAAAGTTTTAAATAAAAATATCAATTTAATAAAAGAGTGATAAAAATGAAAAAAAATATTGCTGTACTTATGGGAGGAAGATCTCTTGAAAGAGAAATTTCCATAAAAAGCGGCCAGAGAGTTTCAAACGCACTTAAGAAACTGGGCCATAATGTCATAAAGTTAGATATAGACGAATCTATAGTAGATAACCTGAATTCAGAAAAAATAGACCTTGCCTATATTGCGCTTCACGGAAAAGACGGGGAAGACGGTACTATTCAGGAAATTTTAGAAGTGCTGAATATTCCTTACACCGGTCCGGGTGTTTATCCTAATATTTTAAGTTTCGATAAAATAATTTCAAAACAGATATTTATAAGTCTTGGCATACCCACACCGCCCTTTTACTTTTTAAATGCAAGTTCATTCAGGGAATTAGGTTCATCAAAGCTGCTTCCTTTCATAGTAAAAAAAATAAGTCTGCCGCTTGTAGTAAAACCATCTGCTCAGGGGTCTGCACTCGGAATAAAACTTGTAAATAAAGCTGAAGATTTACCTGATGCTATAATTTCTGCTCTTGGTTATAGCAAGAAAGTAATATTGGAAAAATTTATTGATGGGATAGAACTTGCAGTAAGCATTATTGGAAAAGAAAAACCAAAAGCGCTACCAGTCGTAGAGATAGTACCAAAAAAGAAATTTTTTGATTTTGAATCAAGGTCTAAAATTGGAGAAACAGATTACTTTGTTCCAGCCAGAATCTCCTCTTCTTTAAATGAAAAAGTGGAAGAGGTAGCCATTGCAGTTCATAATTCTCTTAAATGCACAAAACTATCCAGGGTTGATATCATGCTGGATAAAAAAGAGAAAATCCCTTACGTCCTGGAACTAAATACCTCTCCCGGTATGACGGACACGAGCCTTCTTCCAATGGCGGCAGAAGAAGCGGGTATATCTTTCGAGGAGCTGATAGATAAGATTATAAAGATGTCTTTAAGTGACTGATTAACTAAACCTCTGATCTCATTAATGCCAGGACAGATGAAAAGATGATATGAAGCAGCTAAGCTGCTCTTTAACTTTGATGTAATGATAAAGATAAATATTTTGACAGAAATAATCTGCTTTGTTAGTATTTTTCGTTGTATTTAATCGGAGCAGTATCTTTTTTGCAAGTGTCCCTGTAGCTCAGAAGGATAGAGCACAGGATTCCTAATCCTGGTGTCGGCAGTTCGAATCTGCCCAGGGACACCATGATGCTTATATTAATACTTACATCAATATACTTAGTAATAAATTATTTATGGTTCGAATCCTCCCTCCCCAGCCACTGTGAACGAATAGGTTCAAGATTGGAGGAAACTCCACTATATAGTAGGTTTTTTGTTGATTTTAACCTTAAATACTCTTTTTCTAACGCAGGATAATCTTCTTTGATAGGAACAAGCCATTCATTGGCTTCAATGCTAAGTTTTCCATTATATATTGAAATTCTTTTACCTAAAGTCATCAAAATCTCTTTTTTTGTCTTATTATCTCCATTTATAAAATTTTCTCTCGCATTTGTCACAAAACTAAATGCTCTTTCAGTTAGTTTTAACCATTCATCTACCCTTTGATCATTTTCATCTAATTTGATCTTAATATTTGATTTATCTTTTAAAAGACTAGCCCTTTTTGCATCATATTCTTCTTCATTTACTTGATCTTTTATTTTCTAAGTACTCTGAAGTATCATCTTTTCGTATCATTAAAATATGCTCTACACCTGCTTCTATAAAAATTTTACCTTTTGTTTTAAATCCCAACCGTTTATAAAATTCTTTGTTACTAACTTGTGCATGAAGTTTATATTTAAATATTCCCATATCCTTACCAGTATTTACCATATAATTTACTAACTTTGAACCAATTCCACGTGATCTCCATACCTTCCTTACAGCTATACGTTCGAATTTTAGCCAACCATTAATTACACACATTCTTCCTGCCGCGATAGGCTCGTTGCCTTGCATGCCAAGTATATGAATTCTATTCAATTCATTTTCATCAGTTTCTATGTAATATGGGATATTTTGTTCTTCACAAAATACAGTAAATCTAACATTGTGAGCAGCAATAAGTTCTTCGAGGGAGCATATAATTTTAAAAGAAATATCTGAATTATTTTTCATATGTCTCTATAACTCTATCTTTACTATCTTCGAAGGTTATATGTTTATCAAGATTGTTTATAACCAAGGTCGAGCTTAAGAATCAACGTTACGAAGCATTATACTGTCATCAGCAAATCTTTCTCCACTGGCACGTTCAAAAGCAACTACCAAGTCGTTAACAGATAGCTCGGACTTCTTTTTCTGATGTATGTCAACAATGATTTTACCTTTATGCATCATAGTTAGCCTGTTGCCGTAGCGTAGAGCATGTTCCATGTTGTGCGTAACCATTATAGTGGTCATCTTCTCTTTCTGCACAATTATCTCGCTTAGCTCAAGGACTATCCGATTTGTTTGAGGATCCAGAGTAGCTACATGCTCATCAAGGAGTAGTAGTGATGGTTTACTGATAGTAGCCATAACAAGAGCCAGAGCCTGCCTCTGTCCACCGGAAAGTGTGCCAACCAGGGCAGATAGCCTATCCTCAAGTCCTAATCCCAATGGGACTAATACTGATCTGAAGAGTTCCCTGCACTTTTTATTGGTAGCGATTCTTAATCCCCTTGATTGGCCACGTAACATAGCCAGAGATAGATTCTCTTCTATGGTCATTTTTGCGGCAGTACCTATATGAGGGTTCTGGTAGACTCTGCTAACATATCGTGCACGCTTATATTCGCTGAGCCTTGTAACATCCTGGCCATTGATTGTGATCTTGCCACCTTTTTCTGGTGGATAGACACCAGCAATAACATTTAACAGGGTAGTCTTACCGGCTCCATTACTGCCAATGACAGTAATAAAATCCTCAGCACCGACATCCAGCCTGACGTTATCCAGTGCTGTGACCTCATCTACAGAACCTCTTAAAAATACTTTGCTTACTTTTCTGAGTTTCACCAAGCTTTGATTCTTACTCATATGAACTCCCACTCTACATCCTTGCTGCTGGCGGTATCCATTCACCCCGCACCTTTTTTTGTATGTATGGTATTGCCAAGGCTATGATAACAAGCAGTGCTGTAATCAGCTTTAAATTGTTTGGAGGTAATCCCAATCTAAGAGCGATACCGAGAAACAGGCGATAAACCAAAGATCCACCTATCGCCGCAAATAGAATGGTAGTAACACCCCGAGGGCGAAATAATCTCTCACCAATTATCACCGATGCCAGACCCATAACGATCATGCCGATACCCATACCTACATCAGAGAAGCCCTGCTTTTGGGCTATTAACCCTCCTGCTAGAGCAACAAGGCCATTTGAGAGGGAGACACCTATTATCGTGGTCATGTCAGTACTAACCCCGAGACCTCTTACCATCTGCTCATTGTCACCTGTAGCTCTTAGGGCCAGGCCGATCTCAGTGCGTAGAAACCAGTTCAAAATGCCGAGAATGACAATAGCAAGAACTACCATAAATATAACTGTTAGGATGGTAGTAGGTTCAATACCAAATATTTGGGCAGTTTGTTTAAAGACCGTTGCCTCGCGGAGGACAGAGACATTGGATCGTCCCATAATAGCTAGGTTTATAGAATATAGAGCGACCATCATTAATATGCCGGCGAGCAGGGCATTTATCCTAAGCTTGGTATTAAGCAATGAAGTCATCAGCCCTGCACAAATACCAGCAATGAAGGCAACTAGGGTTGCCAGCCAGGGGTTGACACCATTTACAATAAGGGTAGCAGCCACAGCCCCGCCCAGGGGGAAGCTTCCATCTACAGTAAGGTCAGGGAAAGCAAGCACCCGAAAGGTTATATATACTCCAAGGGTTACAAATCCATAGGCCAGACCCTCATATAAAGAAACCGAAATAAAATTTGCAACATAATCCAAGAGTGCTTATCCCCTCATGTTATCCTTGTGGATACTTTTTAATATCTATAAACTTGTTAAAACGGAAACCATTAATATCTATTTATCATATACTATTTCTGCAGTATCTATTAATTCCTGAGAAATAGTAATACCCATTCTTTCTGCCGCTGCAGTATTAACTGAGAGACTGACTATCTTGCCTTTTTCAACAGGAGTCTCGGCTGCATTAGCTCCCTCCAGTATTTTAACTACCATCTCACCTGTCTGGTAGCCAATATCGTAATAGTCAAATCCATAGCAGGCAATACCGCCTCTTTCTATAGACTCGTGATCAGAGGGGAACAGAGGAATGCTTTCATCTTCGCAGACTCCAATTAAAGCTTCCAGGCCAGAGACTACAGTGTTATCAGTACCAACCCAGATAACATCCACTTGTCCTACTAAAGATTGGGCGGCTGTAAGAACATCGGCACTGGTGGAAACAGGTCTTTCTACTACTTCAATGCCAAGTGGCTGACATGCTTCTTTAAGCTTCTCTACTAAGAAAACTGAATTTGCTTCTCCGTCATTGTAGAGAGTACCTATAGTCTTGACACCAGGTACTATCTGAGTTATCAGGTCAACATCATCTGCAACAGCAATCATGTCACTTACTCCAGTTGCATTATCATCAGGGTGGGATTCCCAACTCTCAACCATCCCTGAACCAGCTGGATCAGTAACGGCAGAAAAGACAACTGGAATGCCTGTACCTTGTGCAGCAGCAATAGCAGACAGGGTATTGGGAGTGGCAATGGTGATAATTAAATCTACCTTATCTGTTACAAACTTATCAGATATTGTGTCCACCAGTGACATATCTCCCTCACTATTCTGATAGTCGATTTCAATGTTCTCACCATCTACATAACCATTATCAGCAAGAGCCTTAATGCAACCCTCTCTGGTTGCATCCAACGCCGGATGAGAAACAATCTGGCTAATACCAACTTTTTTTACCCCTTCCACTTTACAGGCATTCATCAGCGGTAATACCAAAACCAACACCGCCAGTAAACATATACTCATCATTATTTTTGTGTTACGCTTGATCTTCATTTATAACCTCCATAAAAATACATTGACAAAAATCTAAAATTACGGTTTTATTTCTCAGCACCACCTTCCAAATGCCATAAATGATTTTTTATATTATCAGTTTTATAGTATTTAGTCCACACTTTTAGCAAACGTCTAAGTATGCTATGATAAAGTAAATTTACTTAGTGCTAAAATAATAATGATTAGAGATGAATATACAGACTTTAGAGATTTAATATCATAAGAACTTGCTCTTGGATCTCACAGGTATAAAACACTAATACTCACCATAATCTACTGATGAAAGCATTAATAATAAAAGATTTGGAGAAAGCAAATAGTATTAGATAAACATTTTAAGGTATATGTCACAATAATGGATGTAATTAAATTCTGCTAGCAAATAATAACAATGTTAGATATTGCAGGGCTATTAATTCAGGAACCTGATCCATTAGATAAAAGAAGGATGTTGATTTATCCTTCAGACCTTTAGATAAACAAAATAATATAGTGAGTAGCACGGTAGGGTAGATAATAATTAAACTTGAAAACTTATTTCTGGGATATAAATTTATTCATTTAACAGCAAAATCCTGGTTTTAACATTGTCCACAGTGGCCAGCCATAAGATACATTTGTCAAAGACATCTTAAAATAAGTAAGGCTCCAAAAATATGGAGCCCTATAATATTTGTTATCAGAGTTTTTATGCCCTGCCTATAATAAAGAACGCCATTCTAATAATTGTACTTATTTATACTTCTAAAATTAATTTTACTATTTATTCTTCTTTATATTCAACAGAAATATCAACATTTATAGTAATAGATTCTATTTCATCCCAGTGCTCTCTTAATTGCTCAAGATCTTCTTTTTCAATACCTTCAAATTTAATTTCCAGCCCTCTATCTCCCGGTAATTTTCTAAGACCAAAAACTCCTCTTTGCCTGAACATATCAAATTTTGTTATATCTACAGCTCTCTCAATCCTGGTGAATCTATCAAGCGGTCTTCCACCACTAACTACTTTTGCTGATACCATCCTTAAGCTGAACATCCCACCTGTTATGATAAACAATGCTGATAGAACAATTGCTATAACAAGCGCCCATTTAAACTTTTTTATACCAAACACTATCCAGAAGGCTACCCCTGCTAAAAAGATAAGAGCAATTATTACATTACCAGCTATTGCCAGCGGATTTAAAAAAAACATTTTTAATCCTTTCTTTTAATAATTTTTAAAATTACAAATAAATTATACCAATAAAAAATGAAAAAAATATGGAGCTTGAATGGATCCTGGCCAATTTTCTGAAAAATTTGCACTATTAATAACTCACAATTTCATTATTTATTTTTTATTTGTGATATCATATAATATTATCATTAATGATATCTGTACTGATGTCATGTAAAAAAGTATTTTAAAATTTAAGGTGAATTAAAATTGAAAACTTTTATTATAAGAAACATAGACGAAGAACTTTATAAGGAAATAAAAAAACAGGCTAAAATTAACTCAACAAGTGTGAACAAGTTTATTCTTTCAATAATAGAAACAGAATTTGGTTTCTTAAAAAAAATAAAAAAGCCAAAAAAGTACACAGATCTTGATAATCTTTTTAGCAAATGGAACAAAGAAGATTACAACTTGATTTCAAAAAATATTAATGAACAGCGAAAAATTGACTACGAATTATGGAAGTAAAAAGAGTACTAATTGATACAAATATATATATTGAATTTATGAGGGGTGATGGGGAAATTACAAAAACGTTGCAAACCGCTGAAATAATTGCTTTTAGTGTAATTTCAATCGCAGAATTACTTGCAGGATTTAAAAACACAAAAAAGGAACAAAACTATTTAAAAGAGCTTGATGATTTTTTAGATTCTCCAAGGATGTTAATATATGATATAGACACCGAAACTTCTGAATTTTATGCAAAAATTTATGACGAATTAAAAAAAATAGGCATCCCCATCCCAACTAATGATCTCTGGATAGCTTCACTGGCACTACAGCATGGAATAAAATTGTTAACTCTTGATAACCATTTTAAGAACGTTCCTGGTATTTTTTTACTTTAAATGATATTTATACTTCCTATCTTCAAAAGGAAATAAGAGAAATAATATTATAATTGACTGTTAATGAATGTTTTAATATGTAAAATTGATTTATAATAAGGTAAAAAATTTAGATTTTACAGCAAAACATGACAAAAGCTTTAATATTTGCATTTTTAGCAGGTTTTTCATTAATTTTAGGTGTAATAATTGGAACCTCATTTAAAATTAGCCAGAAGGTAATAGCTGCAGTCATGGCATTTGGTTCAGGTGTTTTGATATGTGCTTTGACTTTTGGGTTAATGGAAGAGGCATTCAAGCATGGGGGGTTCGATGCAGTCGCTATAGGATTTTTAATAGGTGGAATAGTTTTTATTGGCGGTGATTTCTTAATACATAGATTTGGAGGGAGAAATTATAAGAAGATCAAGCATTACAGGATAGTTAAAGAGACAAATGGGAAAGCTATAGTCTTTGGCGCTGTTCTTGATGGTATACCTGAATCAATAGCACTTGGAATATCTCTTTTAAGTAAAAATGGTATTGGACTTTTAATGGTTACCGCAATTTTTTTATCAAATCTTCCTGAAAGTATTAGTTCAATAGATGATCTTAAAATAGAGGGCTTATCAAAAAAGCGAATTTACCTGACCTGGTCAGTAGTTAGTGCAAGTGTGATTGTAGCTACGATTCTAAGTTTTTTATTTCTGGAAAACTTAAATTTAAATACTATAGGAATTATTGAATCATTTGCATCAGGTGCTATTTTAGCCATGCTTGCAGACAGCATGATTCCTGAAGCATATGAAGAAGGTGGTTATCTCATAGGAAGTTTGACTATCCTTGGATTTCTAACAGCATTTATTCTTTCTAAATTATGATTAAATCCTGGCTTATGAAATTGGTATTTCAGATCTATCAGCTTGAATCTTTTCCAGCCATCTTAATGATGGCAGATATTTTGTAGCAGTCACTGATTATAGAATGTTTAAAATGATACAAAACATTTAAAAAGTATTTAACTATCAGAATTAATATTCACCTCCAAAGATTTACCCGTAGAAATTTTATATTTCTTCTCATAAACTTCTATTGATATTTCATTTCCTGATTCTAACTTAATACAAAATTTGTTTTGAGTAATTACTATAAAAAAGTAACGTTCCTTAACATTGATTTTAAATGATAACCTCTTCCACACTCTTGGAATATTGGGTTTAAAACTAATTATTTCATTATTTATCCTAAAACCCACAAAACCCATTACAATAGACATCCAGGAACCACTCATAGAAGTAATGTGCAAGCCATCAGTAGTATCATTATTATAATCATTAAGATCAAGCCTCGATGCTCTTTTATATAAATTATAAGCTTTATCATGATAGCCTATTTCTGATGCAATAATTGAATATATACAAGCCGAAAGTGAGGAATCATGCGCTGTTCGGGGTTCATAAAAATCAAAATTATCTTTTTTTTCTTTAAAAGTAAAAACTCCATTAAATAAATATAAACCTAATATCACATCTGCTTGTTTGATTATATTCGAACGGTTAATTCTATCCCATGACCAACTCTGTACAATAGGAAGTTTATCTTTAGTAATTTCTCTATTTAAAAAAATATCTTCAGTTTCAAGGTAACCATCAAACTGTACAAATATACCCAATTCCTCATTTTTATTTATATATAACTTTTCAGAAATAATTTTCCAATTATTAAATTCTTCTTCCATAAAATTATATTTTTTACAGATTTCTTTATACTTCTTTCTATTATAATCTTTAAGCCAACTTGCGTGTTTATAAGCATAATCCAATACCCATTTTGCCATAAAATTCGTATACCAA
>Ga0208047_1000230_pt1 | contig 20689 bp, 15 predicted proteins | sample Kivu_220m_FD_184162 | JGI IMG/M metagenome (GOLD analysis project Ga0208047, IMG submission 184162) | Freshwater microbial communities from Lake Kivu, Western Province, Rwanda to study Microbial Dark Matter (Phase II) - Kivu_220m (SPAdes)... | ecosystem: Environmental > Aquatic > Freshwater >...
GAGTGTGCGTAATTACAGGTTTTGTTGTATCGGTTGCAGCTGTAAATTCATAATAATTTCCCGGGGCTCCAGCGGGTGAAGTTGCAATTCTGCTTAAAGAATCTATTGTATATAAATAATACCTGTAAATTCCTGTTCCGGTTAATGTTATATTTGCAGTCCAGTTATTTCCGCCGGAGTTTGTCATTACAACACTATCCGTAAAAGTTGTCGAATTTTTCGAATAAAATAATTTCGTTTGACCGGTCACAAGTCCTGAACCCGCCGGTGTAACAATCGAATTAACTGTTCTTGTTCCTGTAATTTGCTCCGTATTCCCGAGCGGTGTATGATCAATTGCAGGACCAATATTGATTACTCCTGTCCATGTTTGGTAAGAGCCGGAATAATCGTCACACCATAATGGAAATATTTTATTATTTGTAGATGTGATTCCGATATAATCGCCCTGATAACCTCCGGCAAGACCTGAAATTGATTTAGGTTTAAATCTATGGTCGCTGACTAAAATATTTTCAAAAGTGTTTCCGCCGTCAGCCGAGCGTGCCACATATACTTCTGCGGAGTCATTAGTAGAGGGGTTCCGGCTGTCATAGAATACGATATTGATTCCGCCAAAAGCGTCAACATTTATATTGGAAAACCACTGGTCTCTGCCGTTATTCATAGGGTCATCGTTAACTCTGACAGGAGTACTCCAGTTCTGTCCACCGTTAGTCGAGCGAGCGAATAAAATATCCGGATCAGAACCCGCAGGAGCAAGATTTTTTTGTGCCCAGGTTACATAAATCCAGCCATTTCTCGATCCGCCTGTTTTATCCACTGCCATCCACGGGAAGCTATTAACTCTGATTGATGTAGTTTTCAGATTTCCTCTTATACCATTAACAGGAAATGCTTGTTCGTTGACAGTCCAGTTTGCTCCACCATTTGTCGAGACACCAAAGGAAATAAATTTTTCGGTATAAGGCGAACCTGATTGATTAGTAGCATTAACAAAATATACTTCACCATTCGGTCCTGTATGAATATTCACCCCCTGAGAAAAATATCCGCTTATCGGACCCGTAACCTTAATACCGGCCGACCAATTGACTCCAAGATTAGTAGAGGTCACTATTCTAATAGGTGGATTAGACGAAGAAGTGCCGAAATCCGACCAACCGACATAGAGATTATTATAATACGGACTTGTGGGAACATCGTCTATTCCGAGGTGATTTTTATCCGCATAAGAGGAGGCAGGTACATTTGTTCCGGCGATAACGTAGGGTGCCCAGTTTGTACCGCCGTTTGTCGACCAGCTAATTACTTGTTGATAATAAGTACTGCCGATTGCATTCATAAATATAGTACCATTGCTTGTAATTGCAACAGATGGGTCACCGCTATTAGCAACAAGTCCCGGCAGTGTATTATTTCCTGTCCAGTTAACTCCTGTATTAGATGAATATCCAAAACCGGTTCCATACAAAGAAGGACCGTAGGAATTCCATCCTACCATAATCTTCCCTGCCAAATTAGGATTAGCATAGCCGTGTATTTCGCTCTGGGTTGCGGTAGTAGGATACGGTCTGTAATTCGGACCGACTGCAAAAATCCCAAATGGGGACATTAAATAGTTTGTAACTGTGTTGATAGGAATATTTCTTTGCACGGCAAAGAACGGAACATTCGGCTCGGTAACAATGACTTTTGTTTCGGGCCGAAACCAGCGCGGGTCATCTGATTTTTGTCCTGTAAATAAAATAAATCCGACTATCAACAAAGAAAACATAAAGATAGCTTTTTTCATAGTCTGATTTTAATTTGATAAATTAAAGGTTGGTTTATTAAAAAAATTTAATTTCAATGCAAAGTTTTATTATAATAATTAATGTAAAAATATATAGTTCAAAAATACTGTATAATAAATGAATTAAAAGGTAAATGAAAAAGATAAAACACAAAAAAATCTATAAAAAATTATAAACAAAATTTCTGCATTATTCATTCTAAATTCAACATTAATAAAAAAGGGTTAACGTTTTTCAACGATAACCCTCATATTACTCGTTACATGTTACGAGTTACTTGTCACTCATTACTTTATCAGCATCATTCTTTTTACATCGGTGAATCCGTTGACTTCGAGTTTATAGAAATACACTCCGCTTGCGAGTTCGTTTGCATTGAATTCAACTATGTAATTTCCGGGTGTTTTCACTTCGTTTACAAGTGTTCTGACTTCCCTTCCGAGTACGTCGTATATCTTCATTGTAACAAAGCCCTGTTTCGGCAAAGCAAAGTTAATTTTAGTAGTCGGATTGAAAGGATTAGGATAATTCTGAGACAAAGCGTAAGTAGTCGGAATTTCGTTATTCAAATTCGTTACGCTCATCGGTCCAGGATTGAGTATCAGGCAAACATTCGGTAATGTAGTATACGATGTGCTTGGTGTAGTAATAGCAACACATCCGTCGGTCGTAGATAAATCCGAATGCTGGTGAGTATTCCGCTGCGGAGTTATTGTCGTACCGTAAACTGTTGTATTTGTTGTATAGCTCGAATTGTTAAAACAAATTTCGATTAATAAATTAGTACCGTTATAATAGAATGGTGTCTGTAAATCAATATATTGTAATCCTGTCCCTGGGATAGTATATGTTCCATCATATACTGTAGTCCATCCTGTCGATGTAAATGCAGTTATTGTTGTGGCAGTTGTATTTTGCATTTTTATTTTGAAACCGTTCATTTCCTGAGAAGATGCTGACGCAACATTATAACCGATTTTCTGAACATATGCGGAAGGAACATTAATTTCGGAACTCAAATAAAGCATATCTGTCCGCGAATCCATATAGTAAGTATAGAAGGGCCAGCCGACAGCAGTTGTACCATTTCCGATACATACAGTTACTTGATTAATTATATTAAATTTTATTAATTGAGTTGAATCCTGATTATGCAGAGAACCTGCATCCCTTGCAAAGACTCTATAGTAAATTGAGTCACCTATTGCCACTTGTGAAGTATCAGAATTAAAAGTACCCGACCAGCTGTTTCCGCTTCCTTTTGCAAGATTAAATCTCATAATTCCCGTGGATGTGCTGTTCTTGTACCATTTTACCCATACACTGTCAACTCCGATATTATCGGTTACTGTGGCGCTTAATGAAGGGGGCCATGTAAGTTTCGGTTGATCCTGAAGGGGAGTGTGCGTAATTACAGGTTTTGTTGTATCGGTTGCAGCTGTAAATTCATAATAATTTCCCGGGGCTCCAGCGGGTGAAGTTGCAATTCTGCTTAAAGAATCTATTGTATATAAATAATACCTGTAGATTCCTGCTCCGGTTAATGTTATATTTGCAGTCCAGTTATTTCCACCTGAATTTGTCATTACAACACTATCCGTAAAAGTTGTCGAATTTTTCGAATAGAATAATTTTGTTTTGCCGGTCACAAGTCCTGAACCTGCCGGTGTAACAATCGAATTAACTGTTCTTGTTCCTGTAATTTGCTCCGTATTCCCGAGCGGTGTATGTTCAATTGCAGGCCCAATATCGATTACTCCTGTCCATGTTTGGTAAGAGCCCGAATAATCGTCACACCATAATGGAAATATTTTATTATTTGTAGATGTGATTCCGATATAATCGCCCTGATAACCTCCGGCAAGACCGGAAATAGGTTTAGGTTTAAATCTATGGTCGCTGACTAAAATATTTGTAAAAGTGTTTCCGCCGTCGATCGAGCGAGCTACATATACTTCTGCGGAGTCATTAGTAGAGGGATTCCGGCTGTCATAGAATACGATATTAATTCCGCCGAAAGCGTCAACATTGATATTGGAAAACCACTGGTCTCTGCCGTTATTCATAGGGTCATCGTTAACTCTGACAGGAGTACTCCAGTTCTGTCCGCCGTTAGTTGAGCGAGCGAATAAAATATCCGGATCAGAACCCGCAGGAGCAAGATTTTTTTGTGCCCAGGTTACATAAATCCAGCCGTTTCTCGGTCCGCCTGTTTTATCCACTGCCATCCAGGGGAAGCTGTTAACTCTGATTGATGTAGTTTTCAGATTTCCTCTTATACCATTAACAGGAAATGCCTGTTCGTTGACAGTCCAGTTTGCTCCACCGTTTGTCGAAACACCAAATGCAATAAATTTTTCGGTATAAGGCGAACCTGTTTGATTGGTTGCATTAACAAAATATACTTCACCATTCGGTCCTGTATGAATATTCACCCCCTGAGAAAAATATCCGCTTATCGGACCCGTAACCTTAATACCGGCTGACCAGTTAACTCCAAGGTTTGTAGAGGTCACTATTCTGATTGGCGGAGCAGACGAAGAAGTACCGAAATCCGACCAACCGACATAGAGATTATTATAATACGGACTTGAAGGAACATCGTCTATTCCGAGGTGATTTTTATCTGCATAAGAAGAGGCAGGAACATTTGTTCCGGCAACAACGTAGGGTGCCCAGTTTGTACCGCCGTTTGTCGACCAGGAAATGACCTGCTGAGAACTTGTACTGCCGATTGCATTCATAAATATAGTACCATTGCTTGTAATTGCAACAGATGGGTCACCGCTATTAGCAACAAGTCCCGGCAGATTATTACTTCCTGTCCAGTTAACTCCAGTATTAGAAGAATATCCAAAACCGGTTCCATAAAAAGAAGGACCGTAGGAATTCCATCCTACCATAATCTTCCCTGCCAAATTAGGATTAGCATAGCCGTGTATTTCGCTCTGGGTTGCGGTAGTAGGATACGGTCTGTAATTCGGACCGACTGCAAAAATCCCAAATGGGGACATTAAATAGTTTGTAACTGTGTTGATAGGAATATTTCTTTGCACGGCAAAGAACGGAACATTCGGCTCGGTAACAATGACTTTTGTTTCGGGCCGAAACCAGCGCGGGTCATCCGATTTTTGTCCTGTAAATAAAATAAATCCGACTATCAACAAAGAAAACACAAAGATAGCTTTTTTCATAGTCTGATTTTAATTTGATAAATTAATGATGGGTTTATTAAAAATAATACAGTATTCAATTTCTGAATAATTATAATATTTGTTAAAACAAAGTAAAAAAAATATAGTTCAAAAATACTGTTTTATAAATGAATTAAAAGGTAAATGGAAAGGACAAAATACAAAAAAATCTATATAAAATTATAAACGGAATGTAAAATATGTATGGATATATGAGGGTATAGATGAAAGGATGTATGGATGTATGGATGTATGAGGGTATGGATGTATTGTAAAAATTATATGAAAGAGACTAAAATTGAATTTCATTACAATAATAGTTATTTTTAGAAAGATGAAACATGGATTGGATAGTATACTGAAGAATAAATTAATTCTTGCTCCAATGGAAGACGTAACCGAGCCGTCTTTCCGTTTAATCTGCAAGAAACTTGGGGCAGATATAGTATTTTCGGAATTTATTTCTTCCGAGGGATTAATACGTGAAGCAAAGAAAGCAGTACAGAAATTGTTATTCTATGAAGAAGAAAGACCTGTTGGTATACAAATAATAGGAGCAAACGAAGAATCCATGTCCGAAGCAGGATCAATCGTCGAGAGTTTCAATCCTGATTTTATAGACATCAATTGCGGATGCTGGGTAAAAGACGTAGCATTACGGGGAGCAGGAGCCGGTTTATTAAGAGATTTACCAAAGATGAGAAGAATCATAGAAGCAGTAGTTAAGAATGTAAAACTTCCTGTAACCGTAAAGACAAGACCCGGCTGGGACAGCAGCAGTATCGTGCTATTCGAAATAATAAAAATTCTGGAAGAAACAGGAATAGCAGGACTGATATTACACTGCCGCTTGCGAAATCAGGCAAACAAAGGCGAGGCAGACTGGAACTGGATAAAAAAAATAAAAGATAAAGGAATTAAAATTCCTGTAATATTAAACGGGAACGTAAAAACCCCTGAAGATGTTAAAACAGCATTTGAAAAATACGAGCCTGATGCAGTAATGATAGGACAGGCAGCAATAGATAATCCCTGGATATTCAGACAGTCAAAATTTTATCTCAAACACGGATACAATGAACCTCTTGCGACACCGGAAGAAAGAATAGAAATATGTCTTGAACATTTAAGGCTTTCAGTCGAGCACAAAGGAGAAAAATACGGAGTAATGGAATTCAGGAAACATTACAAGGGATATTTCAGGGAGATAAGAAACATCAGTTCATTCAGGATGGAATTAATGAAGGAAACAGAATACAAACCTATTGAAGAGAAACTATTGAGTTTTAAAGAAAAGCATAAATTAAATTAAGAACAAAAATGAGAAAAAAAATATTTTTAATTTTAGCCGTACTAACAATCACGTTTACACGCAGTCCGATAAAATCCGAGAATGATTGGGTAAACGAAAAATTAAATTCGATGACGCTGAAAGAAAAAATTGCACAGATGATAGTAACATATTCGAACGGATACACTGCTGACAGTAAAGAAGAAAAAAGGTTGAAAAATCTCGTTCAGAATTTAAAAGTCGGCGGAATTATTTTCTTCAAAGGAATATCACACGAAGAAGCAAAATTAATCAATAAGTTACAGGGACTGTCCGAGACTCCGTTGTTAATCTCACAGGATTTCGAGCGCGGAACAGGAATGAGGCTGACTGACGGCAGTTTGTTTCCGAACAATATGGCTTTAGGAGCAACAAGAGACCCTGAGTTAGCATATAAAATGGGTTTACTGATAGCAAAAGAATGCAGGGCAATAGGAGTACATCAAAATTACGCACCGGTAATGGACGTAAATAATAATCCCGACAATCCGATTATAAACGTGCGTTCATTCGGAGAAGATCCGAATTTAGTTTCAGAAATGGGAATAAAAATGATAAAAGGTTTACAGGACGGCGGAGTAATAGCAACCGCAAAACATTTTCCCGGACACGGAGATACGGACATTGACTCACACAGCGATTTACCGATAATAAATCATTCCAGAGAACGACTGGAAAAGGTTGAATTACTGCCTTTTAAAAATGCTATAGAATCAGGAGTGAAATCTGTGATGATAGCTCATCTATCGATACCGACACTCGAAAACAGAGCAAATCTCCCCTCTTCGCTTTCGGATAAAATTGTCAATGACTTACTGATAAACAAACTTGGATTTCAGGGACTAATTGTCACGGACGCATTAAATATGGCGGGAGTAACAAAATATTATTCGACGAAGGAAATTGCAGTATTGTGTGTCAGTGCCGGTATAGACTTAATATTAATGCCGAAGGATGAAGAGACGGCAATCAATGCAATATACAATGCGGTTCAATCCGGAAAAATACAGGAAGAACAAATAAATATTTCAGTCAGAAAAATTCTCGAGGCAAAGAAATGGTTAGGACTTGAAGAAAACAAATTCACCGACGTATCAAAATTAAATTTATATATAAACTCCGAAGAAGAAAAAAACCTATCACAGGAAATTGCGGACAAATCTATTACTCTGGTGAAAAATGAAAATAACATAATACCAATTACGGACAAGTACAAAGATAAGAAGTGTTTAGTTGTTTCGTTAAATAACGGAAAAGAAAGGGAGAATTCCGATTTTTTCTTTGACGAATTCTTCAATTACAGAACGGAACATTTTAAGGATTTTTACATATTAGACCTGGTAGGAGATTTAGAATCGGTAGAATACATCGTCAATCGTTCAGCGGATTACGACATAATATTAATACCAATTTACGCAAAAGTAAAAATTAAAACAGGGACAGTCGGAATTCCTCAAACTCAAATAGATTTAATCAACCAACTTGTTTCGAAAAATAAAACTGTTGTAGTAATATCATTCGGAAATCCTTATTTATTAAAGGGTTTCGAAGGTATTAATTCATATATTTGCGCCTATGGAGATTCAGAAACCTCCGTTAGTGCAGCATTAAAAGCGGTTTTCGGAAAAATAAATATAAGCGGGAAACTTCCCGTTACAATAAGCGAAAATTATCCGTTCGGTACGGGAATAACAATCAACAAATAAAACAAGGAGGATATATGATACATTTAACATGTGTTCACGTACAGGTAAAAAAGGAAAATCTTGAAGAATTCATCGAAGCAACAATGGAAAATCACAGAAATTCGGTTATGGAGCCGGGAAATCTGAGGTTCGATTTCTTACAATCAAAAAACGATCCATGCAGATTTATGTTATACGAAGTATACAGAACCGAATCAGATGCAAAAGCTCACAAAGAAACGATGCATTATATTGAATGGAAAGACAGAGCAGCAAACTGGATGGAAAAGCCGAGAGAGGGTGCGGGATATACGGTATTAGCACCAAAAGACGATTTATTATGGAAATAAAATTTGATTTTTCGGGAACTCCTGAGATTTTTTTTGGAGCGGGAAGATTTTCCAAACTTCCCGATATTATTTCCGAATACGGAAAAAATGCTCTTATAATTGTATCACCTTCTTTCCGTTTAAGTAAAAACCACTTATCGAATCTGGAAAAAGAATTAGAAAGCCGAAAAATTATTTTCGGGACAATCGATGCTTCCGGTGAACCCACAGTCGATAAAGTCGACAAAATAACAAACTCATACAATTCAATACCGATAGATGTTGTTGTTGCGATAGGCGGAGGCAGTGTAATCGACACAGGAAAAGCGGTATCGGCAATGCTTTACAAAAACACTTCCGTATTAAATTATTTAGAAGGCATCGGAACGAAAAAGCACAGCGGAGAAAAGATACCTTTTATAGCCGTACCTGCAACAGCGGGAACAGGCAGTGAAGCTACGAAAAATGCAGTTCTAAGCAAAGACGGTTATAAAAAATCTTTAAGACATCAAAATTTTATTCCCGACACAGCATTGATAGACCCGGAACTTACTTTTTCATTACCGACAAAAATCACAGCTTATGCGGGACTGGATTGTTTAACCCAGTTAATAGAATCATATGTATCAGTTAAATCCTCCGTATTTACAGACAGTCTTGCTGAATCCGCTTTAAAAAAATTCGGACAGAATCTGACAGAAGTATGTTTTTTCAACCCGTTCAACATCAAGTCAAGAACAAATTTATCATATGCCGCATTAATATCGGGTATAACACTTGCAAATGCTGGACTCGGAATCATACACGGATTTGCGGGAAGTATAGGGGGTTTATTCGATATACCGCACGGAGTAATATGCGGAACACTGCTCGGAAAATGCACAAAAATGAACACCGATAAAATACTAGCAGAAAACAATAAAGAAGTAATAATAAAATATTCGAATATTTATAAGTATTTATCAGACAGACAATCCGGAAATGAACGTGATAACTGCTATCAATTAGCCGAACTGCTCGATGAATGGATTTATCAACTTGGAATCCCGACTCTCGGTCATTACGGAATCCGGGAGAAAGATTTTGAACTGATAACAGAGAGAAGTTCGATAAAGGAAAATCCCGTTCAAATATCGAAAGACGAGATGAAAGAAATTTTATCAAGCAGGTTATGATCCGGGAAGAACGGCAGGAAAGGAAATAATTTTAGTTTTCTAATTTTTCGAATGGTATATCGAGTAGTTCATATTCAGCCCAGCTCTTATAGTTAAAGTGCCACCATTCTGTAGGTTCAACATAGAAACCGTATGCAGCCATTATATTAATCAGAAAATTTCTATTTTCTATTACATCAGAAGGTAAATCCTCATAATAGGGATATGCTTTTTCCGTAAATTCATCGTACTCAGTAGGCATTTTGAGTTCTTCCCCTGTTTTCAAATCAATTAATGTCAGGTCAACAGCAGTTCCCCTGTTATGTTTAGACCCTCGCCATGGAGGTGCAACGAAATTTGTATCTTTGATTTTCTCCCAGAATTTCAGAGTAACAGAATAAGGTCTGTACGCATCATAAATTTTCAATCCGAGTCCGCTTGCCGCGAGATGGCTTTGAACAAAATAAAGTGCAACGGCAGCAGATTTCACCAAATATGCTTTTGGCTTACTGTACATTATCTCACCGACAAAATTATTAGTCGTAGCATATCTGATATCAAGTTTAATATTCGGAATAACAGATTCGACATCAACGAGTTTTTTCGAACTATCCCGTGTAACAACATCATTATATACCTCATAATCATCTATTACTTTAAGACCGTAAACATTAACACGGAAAGTATCGTTTTGAGCAGATAAAAAATCCAGAAAACCTAAAACAAAAATGGAAAATATTATGTAAAATTTACGTAGATTCATATTAAAGTATTAGATTATAATATATTTATAATTACATTATATTACGTATATATACGAATTATATTTAAAGTTTCAGAAATATTCTTTCCGTAATTCCTCGATTAAATCTGCAGTCAGTTTTTCTTTTTTTCTGATATCCGAAAATTTTTCCAGAAGTGTATCGGAAGTCATAAATTTCATTTCTTCCTCCGGTATATCGTCGATGATTTTTCCTTTATGCAGCATTATAGTTCTTTTTTTCAGTTCCACGGCTTTTTGCATACTGTGAGTAATCATTACCGCCGTTAATTTATCCTGTTCGATAAAATTCTTAGTAAGTTTACTAACCTGAAAATCGGTTTTAGGATCGAGGGCGGCGGTATGTTCATCGAGCAGCAGAACAGCCGGCGGATTGATGACTGCCATTAACAGAGTGATTGCCTGTCTTTGACCGCCCGAGAGAACGCCCATAATGCTGTCAATTCTGTTCTCGAGGTTCATTTCGAGAGATTTAAGTCGTTCGCTGAAATAATTTTTTAAAGATTTAGATAATTTAATAACAGGATATTTAGGTTTGCCTCTTGACCAGGCGATGAGCAGGTTTTCGGCGATAGACATATCAGATACGGTACCGGCGAGCGGATTTTGAAAAACTCTGCTGATAAAAGAAGCGCGTTTAAAGTCGGGGATATCAGTAACGTTCGAACCATTCATAATTATTTCACCCGAATCAGGCAGCACAGAGCCGGAAATAATATTAAGCAGTGTAGATTTTCCCGAGCCGTTTGTACCGATAATAACCACAAACTCCGATTTTCCGATTTTCAGACTCACATCTTCCAAAGCGCAGACTTCATTAAACGAGCCCGGATTAAAAACTTTATTTACCGACGATATTTCAATCATAAATTAAAATCTTTTAGAAATAAACTTAAGAGCGTCACCTATACTCAGTTTAACACTGCTCGGACCGCTTCTGATATAGAACTCTTCTTCAAAACCTTTATGTTTAAGAAATACCGGAGCAGGACTTCTAAGGCACTGAATATTACATACAGTTTTTCCTTCAATTTTCATTAATGCAGTTCTTACATAGGGGCTTATATCTTTTCCGAGTGTTTCTTTTATCAGATTCCACACGTGAAGCAGGAATTTATCATCCGATTCAAATTTATCAATTTCGATTCCTTCAATGGAGCCGTCGTCTCTGACTCCGACGAGCAAATTTCCGCCCGTAGAATTAAGAAACGCTGCAATAGTTTTCAGATTAGCATGTTCTATTGCAGTATCTTTTGCTGAAGTTTTGACATTCCATCTGAATGATGTTTTAAATTCGATATTGAAACCTTCACCCTGTTTAATCATATTGATTATATCATTTTCACTTCCTTTTCTTTCTTCTGCAAACGTCAGGTATGATTTTATATAATTAGACTGGTAATAAAATGAACTTATGATTTTTTCCGGTTCATCTTTATTTTCAATAATTCTTTCGGGTTGATTATTAAGCAAGAAGCCGAACAGGAGGTTGGAGTACTCCGAAGGTGTAATATATCCTTTAACAAGTAAAAGCGGAAGCATGAATCCAGCTCCATGGACAACACACAGTGCATTTACAGCAGTTTTATATTCCGGTTCAAGATTCACGTATATTTCTCTTGCAAAATTTTTATATTTGACATAAACGACCTCATAATCAGGTTCGGCCACATCCGTAACATTTTTAAAAAATTTCTGCAGAATAAAGTTAACTCCCATAACGCCTCCGAAAACAAGATTCAGCATTGCTTTATTATTTTCGAAATAATTCATCAGTTTTTCCACATTCCTTTCTGCGTTTTTATCAGGTTTACCGAAGATAACTTTGGTCAGATAATCATTATCAAAAATCTCATCAAAATTTTCGAGCAAATAATCATTATTTTTTTCTATGAAATCCTTCTGTACGCTAAAAAGTATATAGCCGTTTATTTTATCACTTCGGATTGACGTAACGGTAAGTTCAAAGATTAAATGCATCAGCAATCTTGAGTCAGTATGTGTTATTTCAGTTTCCGAAGGAGTGGTCAGAATTTCATTCCCATGATATACCGAATATCCGTTTTGAACGCTTACCAGATCGAGTTTCTGGCAATCTATTAGTTTAATTTTTTCGTATACGGTATTATTCAGATATTCTTTCATAATCATTTTGATATATTAATAATTTGACCATTCTCAAAAATTCTGTTAGCGATATTTTTAATTCCTGCGGGAACAGATATATAGAGTTTCCTTGCAACATCATAATTGACACCTATCGTCATCGTCTTATATTTTTCAAACGGTATATCAGCCGGATTAGTCCCTTTCAGAATTTTATCGCATATATGTGCAGCCTGCCATCCGCTTGTCTGGTATTCATAGCCGTAGACCAGCAATGCGCCTTTTTTCAGACATTCCACATCGGCTGTAAAAATCGGAATTTTCGAGTCCTCCGATACTTTAGACACAGACTCGAAGGAATCGAAGACAGTAATATCCGGAGTAAGAAAAAAACAATCGATATTTTTATGCACAAGTGACATAGCAGCCTGATAAACATCACCTGAATTCGTTATTGTAGCGCCCTCAAAAGAAATCTCATGTCTGTTATGGAGTTCTTCATGAATCCTATCAACATAGAAAACCGAGTTAGGGAAAGACGGATTCCATACAGTACCGATTTTAAATTTCTTATTAAAGAACTTCGAAACGACATCCAAAAATCCGTCAACAGGCAGAGCACCATAAACGCCTGTTACATTCGGAGCATGTGAAGAATCCGAACTACCCACTCCCAAAATAAACGGATCTGCAACAGTTGCAAAAACAACCGGTATATTTTTGATTTTATTATATGCTGCCTGAGTGGAGGCGGTAGAAATAGTAAGTACAATATCTACTTTCTGTTTAATAAAATTATCCGCAATCGCATTCAATGTTGGCAAATCGTTATTAGCATTCATTTCTATGAACTCAATATTTTGTCCGTTTACATACCCAAGTTTATTCATTTCCGAAATAAATCCGTCTCTTGTATTAATGAGAATATCGGCATTACTCCCAATCATAATTCCTATTTTCGTTCTCTTCACATCCTCCTTCAGATAATCTTTCACGGTAAAAAAAGTCACCACAAGAACGATAAGAATAACAAAACACACCAGCACAGATTTTTGATTTTGTGCAAAAAATGTTTTAATACTTTTTTTATCCGCAGATTTTTGTGACAGAGTAAGTGCAGACGAAGCAACAAGAATAATCAGAACAAACACCGCCATAATCAGTTTCAGGTCATTCGGATTCAGTCCTGCGAACAGGGCGAGTGCAAACATCAGTCTGAATATCAGAGAGCCGACCACCACACTGAGGATTGTCAAAAAGACAGAGCGGGATTTAATCAGCGATTCGCCGATGATAACAGCAGCGAGACCGAAGACGATAGAGCCGATACCCATAGTAATATCTGCAAATCCCTGATATTGAGCAACGAGTCCGCCCGAGAGTCCGAAAAATCCGTTAGCCAGCACAATCCCTAATATTTTAAATTTATCAACATTAACCCCGTTTGCTTTAACCATTTCGGGATTACTTCCAGCGGCTCTCATAGCTATGCCGAGGTTAGTTTTAAAAAACAGCGACAACAGAATCCAGAACACCGAAGTAAAAGTAATAAGACAGACAGTCAGCCACAATTCCTTATTCAGTCCCGGATTAACAGCATAGAAAACGTCCATAAAACCCGGCGTATTCATCAGCGGAACGTTGGATTTTTTCATAATTCTCAGGTTGACGGAATACAATCCTGTCATAACCAGTATAGCGGCAAGCATCTCGTTGATTTTAAATTTCGTATTAATGACAGCTGTGAGGAATCCCGCGAACGCTGAGGCAACGAATCCCATAGCCAGAGCAATATACGGATTAAACCCCGAAAAAACCGCAACTGCGGCAACAGCGGCACCTGTAGTAAAACTCCCATCCACTGTTATATCGGCAAATTTAAAGACTTTATAGGAAATAAACATTCCGAAAGCCAGAAAGCCGTACAAAAAGCCAAGATTTATTGAACCAATCCAGAGTTCCATTTATTCTTCTTCCAAATTCACAATACCGAACAATCCGTTTTTTAATCTTGATTTTCCGATGAGATGCTGAACTTTACAAATATTGAAATTCGAAATAATTCTGTGCAGCTCATTTTTATAACTTCCGATTTTTTTACACAGCAGTCCCGCATTAAAAATCGCAGCATGAAAATGATAGTTTAAATTCTTAGCATAAGCAGTAAGAGACTTATTTTTTAATTTCGTAGGATTTCTGACAATAACACCCGCACAGGCTACAACATTATTTTTAAATTCATATTCAATCGAATAGTCAAACCATTCGTTAAATTTATCTTTATCGAATATATTTCCAGACAGAGGTTTATTATCAATGACAGGTACTTTTTTAATATTCATAGTATATAGTCCCGCGCTTTCCGCAAGCAGGGCTATTCCAAAGACGGGAGAGTCTGATACACAGGGTACAGAAGTTACCAGTTCATCGAGTGTAACAAATTCATTTATTGCCTGAAAGCAGCATTCAGCCGAAAAATTTCCTTTAAACCCGAATCCGGTAAGAAATTTATAATTTGCCGTATCGTCGCTTTGAGAATCAAGCATATAGTCAACATACGGATTCTTTACAGCCGGGTACGAGAAAAAATTATTATCGAGTACAACTGATTCTCCGAAAAGCATTTTATATTCCCGGTAATCATCCCCCATCACTGCAACACCGAGAGCATAGTCTAAATCATCTTTCAGCACAGTCACGACATCGCTTTCAGAATAAGAAGAATTTTCGAATTTAGTCATCGTGCCTAAAACACTCAATCCGTATACCTCATCGTTCAATTTAACATAAGAAATCTTTATATTTTCATTTTCCACCGTCATCAGATTTCCGCATTCATTTTCTACAGCCGGGACATTTTTCCATTCAATTTCAGTACGGTAAATTTTGAAGAAATTAACCAATCCGCTGACGGAAAATATTTTATACAAATTATCGGAAACCGACAGCAGAATAATTTCACCCGAAATATTTTTAAGTATTTTCTGAACTTTGACAAACACTCCTATACCCGCACTGCTGAGATAATTCACATTGGAAAAATCAACCGCAATAATTCTGCCTCCTTCTTTCGTCAGCCTGTCGAATAGTATATCGAGTTCAGGCGCAGTTTGTCCGTCAATTCTTCCGTACAGAATAAGCGTTGTATATTTTTCCGTCTTATTAACTTCGAATTTAAGCATAAACAAATATTAAATTTTACTCAATGCTTCTTCAAGCGACGGAACAATTTGAAAGATAGTCGATAATCCGGAGATATCGAAGATATTTTTAATTTGTTTCTGCATACCAGAGAGAATCAAACTTCCGTTTTTACTCTTAATTTTTTTTGCGGTAATTATAAGTACTCTAAGACCGGCACTGCTGACATAATCCATTCCCTGCAGTTCAAGAACCAATTTTAAAGCGGTACTGACCTGCACAGCTGCATTTTTTTCCGGCTGTACATCGATTAACGGAAATATTTCATTCTCATAAAACAAAGCAGTATTCGTATCCAGTTTCCCCGTGATATGAGCAACAGAGACATCTCCTTTTTTTTCCAAATTAATTTTCATTTTTTGAAAAAGATTTTTTTATAATTAAAACATTAAAATTATTTTCCCGTTTATATACAATTTCATCCATAAGATTTCTGACTATATGAATTCCCAATCCGCCTATTTTCATTTCATCGAGAGATTTCTTAATATCCACTTCCGGATAAGTCAGCGGATTAAATTCCCTCCCCTCATCTTTAAGTATTACACAGAGCAAATTACCTTCGACTTCCACGTCAATATCTATATAATGCTGTTCATTATCACCGAATGCATATGATATTATATTCGTAACGAGTTCATCAATTGAGAGAGTGACCTCATTGAAGACATCAGAAGGAACATTATTACGTTTACAAAACACATCCATAAACGGATAAATTTTTTTAAGTTCCTGTTTATTGTTTTCAATTTTGAGATTTTGTTTTTTCATAATTTTAAAATTTTTTCAGACAAACAATTCCATAAAAAACCACAGATACAAAAGTTCAGATTACGGTCCGAAATATCTCAGTGCAAGTGCTGTAATATCATCCGACTGGGGAACGCCCATGGAAAAATTATTTACGTCCTCAACCACACTTTTAACTATGTCCGTAATATTTTTTTCATTCACGTTTTCAAGGAATTTTACGAGCCGTTCTTCGGAATACAGTTCATCCGATTCATTAAATGCTTCGGTAATACCGTCAGTATATAGAAAAACAGCATCACCCGGTTCGAGTTGAAATTTATCCTGAGAATATGTTACATCGTCGGCGATACCGAGTACGAGTCCAGAGGGAACCTCTGCCAAAGCCGCACTGCCGTTATTTTTAATAATGACAGGCTGATTATGTCCTCCGTTGGAAAAATCCACGACTCCTGTTTTAACATTTATTATTCCGTAGAAAACGGTAACGAACATAGATGACGTACTTTCATTGCACAGGAGGTTATTCGCATAGGTAAGGCATTCCGCAGGCTGCATACCTTTGAGACCGGTAGCACGAATAAGAGTGCGGCTCACAGCCATAAAAATTGCAGCAGGAATACCTTTTCCAGATACATCTCCGATTACCAGTCCAAGTCTGTCTTTATCAATCAGGAAAAAATCAAAGAAATCGCCCCCCACTTCTTTAGCGGCAGTCATTGACCCGAAAATTTCGAATTCCTTCATTTCGGGAAAAGGCGGAAATACTTTAGGAAGAATCGCCTGTTGTATATCACGGGCTATATTTAGGTCTCTTTCTATCGATACGAGTTTTATATGTTCCATCTGAGCTTTTCTAAGCAGCTCCACTTCCTCGATAGTTTTTTTAATTGTAACCTCGAGGTCATTGAAGTCAACCGGTTTAGTCAGGAAGTCATAAGCACCGCGGTTCATTGCCGTTCTGATATTATCCATATCGCCGTACGCTGAGACGATAACTGTTTTCAGGGAAGGATTTTTCAGTTCGTTAATTTTAGACAGAAGCGTCAGTCCGTCCATTTCGGGCATATTAATATCGCTCAGTATAATACTTATATCCGGATGTTCGATTAATTTAGAAAGAGCTTCGAGTCCGTTATATGCAAACACAAAATCATATTCTCCTCCGCGAATTTGTCTTCTGAATTTTTGTCTGATAAGAGCTTCAAGATCCGGTTCGTCGTCGACAACCATAATTTTTTCAATCATTGGCACAAATTTTTATTTAAAAAAATATTATAAAAGCTGCAATAAGCATAGAGTAAATCACTTGCGTCCGTGTATTCTAACACAAGCGAGTATATTTCCTCCGGTTATATCCGGCAAAGAACAAAAATTTATCACACATTTTTAAAAATTTCTTTTTTCAGATTTTCGAAGTTAATAGGTTTAGTAAGATACATATCAGCTCCGAGTTTGCTTGCTTTTTTTTGCTTTTCATCATCGTCATACGCAGTAATCATAAAGACTTTAATCTGCGGGAATTTATCCTTGATTTTTTCGAGAAGTTCGAATCCGTTCATACCCGGCATATTGATATCCGACAGAATCAGAACGATATCGGATACATTTTTTTCCGAGAGATATTTAACAGCATCTTCGCCCGAGAAAGCAAATTCGAATCTCAATTTATTATTTTTTAATTCCGGACGAAACTTCTGATTAAACAGAGGTTCAATATCTTTTTCATCATCAACGACAAGAATTTTCATAAAAATAATAATTTATTTTTTCGGAATTACTATTACAAACTCGGCATATTCTCCTTCTTTTGAATCAACTTTAAATTCGCCTTTATGTTCATCAACGATTATATCATAGCTGATAGAGAGTCCGAGTCCGGTTCCTTTTCCGGTCGGTTTAGTAGTAAAGAAGGGATTAAAAATCTTATCGAGGTTTTCAGCCGGAATACCTTTACCGTTGTCTCTGATTCTGATTTCCACTTTTCCGCCGAGATTTTTAGTGGATATTTTCAGAACGGGATTATATTCCTCACCGAGTTGTTTTTTCTTCTCATTAGTCGAATAGCATCCGTTATTAATGATATTAAGGAACACACGGCTCAGGTCCTGCGGTACGACTTCGATTTTTTCGATTGTATCATCATAAACGCATTCAATTTTGACATTAAAAGTACTATCCATAGCTCTCATTCCGTGATAAGCGAGATTTACATATTCTTCCAGCAACGAATTAATATCCGTCGGAATTTTTTCGCCAGTTTTACCTCTTGAATGGAGTAGCATACCTTTCACGATACTATCAGCTCTTTTTCCGTGTTCATTTATTTTCCCGGCATTTTGTTTAACATCCGATAAGATATCGTTAATATAATTATAATCTGTTTCTTCTATTTTATTTTTAAGTTTTTCAATTTCTTCGCCGAGTTCCCTTGCGAGTTCAAGAGTCAGTTCCGAAAAATTATTTACAAAGTTAAGCGGATTTTTAATTTCGTGGGCGATACCCGCCGTAAGTCCGCCGAGCGAAGCCATTTTTTCCTGAATTATCAGTTGCTTTTGTGTATCTTTTAACTGAAGGAGTGTTTTTTCCAGTTCAATATTTTTTTCACTTAATTCTTTAGTTCTGTCGGAGACTTTAATTTCGAGTGTCCGGCTGTATTCTTCCAGTTTTTCATTTGAAATTCTCAATTCTTCCGAAGTATCGACGAGCACTTCGATAGTTTTATTAAGTTCCGACTGCATAAATCCGAAAGACGAGCAGAGTTTTCCGATTTCATCTTTCGAGTATATTTCAGGCAGTGAAACGTTAAAATTCCCTTTAGCAAATTTATCGACTGCGGCAGTAAGTATTCTCAGCGGTTTAGTGATGGAGCGTGAAATCATCACAACAACAATAAGCAGGAGTACGGAGCCTCCCAGAGCAAAATGAATTACTTTACGGAAAAGCTGATTAATGTCAGCCATAAACTCATCAACCGGAATCACAATACCGAGCGACCATCCGGTATTTTTCATCGGAGCATAGGCAATCCAGCTGTTTTCGCCCGATGCAACATTTTTATATTCCACATCATCCAATCCCGATTCACCGTTAATCATTTTTCTGCCTATTTCCCTAAGATGCGGAAGATTTTTTTCTATCGAGATTGTAAACAAAGTTTCGTTAAGTATAAGATTGGAGTTAGGATGGGAAATCATTTTTCCGCTTCTCGAAATAATAAAGGCATATCCGGTTTTAAAAATTTTAATACCGGAAATAAAATCCTTAAGCCATTCAAGCGAAACGTCTGCAGTAACTACGCCGACAAATTTTTTCTTACCGTTTATATTTTCATACAGCGGTGCTGAGAAAGTAGCCATCATAATATTACCACCGCCTTCATCGAAGAAAGGTTCCGACCAGATATTCCTATCAAGTTCTTTGGGAATCTGATACCAGTCCAGATAGAAATAATCATACGATTCGCTTCCGAGTATAACGAGAGTATCTCTGTCTCCGCTTCGGTATGCATAGGCGCAGTAATATTTTTCGTTTTGTCCGAAGAAATACGGTTCGAGCGAAACCGTCATACCATAAACTTCCGGATTATTTTTAAGAAATATTTCAAGATAACCCGTTATTTGTTTTTTGGTCATATTTTCCGATTCGAGGATTCTGGCAAGATTAAAGGGAAGTTCGGCAATAGGATTCAGCATGGCTTCGACTTTATTGATAGTAGCATCGGTAAGATAATCCACATTTTCCTTCAGGTCTTTCTTAATAATACCTTCTGAAACTTTATAGTTATAATAAAAAATTCCGGTAAAAATCAGATACACACTGACGAAGATGAAGAAAATCATCTTAAATGTAAGGCTTCGTTTCCGGAAAATATTTTTCATGATTCAGGGTTGTGTATTATAGTAATAAGTTCTGACAAAGAAATTTTTAAATTCAGGAGCGGTTTTTATATAATTTTCTTTTTTCATTTCTTCGACTACCTTATAATAATCTTTTTCATCGAGCAAACCCGCATTTTCATTTTTTCCGTGATGGAAAATCATTTCATTAAATTTTTCCAACATCCACTTCTGATGAGGATAATTATAAGGTAAATTAGCGGATTTCATTTTTTCTTTTACAATTAACAGAGTTTTTTCGGGATTAAGAAAAGACCACTGCCATCCCTCGAAAGTAGCTTTAACAAAGTAGACATAAGAAACAGAATCCGCAAGAAATTTCTCTCTAAAGCAATAAATGCCTTCTTCCGGAAAGTTAAGGTCATAGTCATAATAGAAAAAAGTTGTGAGTTCGTCCGGATTCAATCCCGAATTAATAATCGTATTATACTCATTATACCACATTGCCGTAGTAGCTTTAACGC
>Ga0208047_1000234_pt1 | contig 20567 bp, 22 predicted proteins | sample Kivu_220m_FD_184162 | JGI IMG/M metagenome (GOLD analysis project Ga0208047, IMG submission 184162) | Freshwater microbial communities from Lake Kivu, Western Province, Rwanda to study Microbial Dark Matter (Phase II) - Kivu_220m (SPAdes)... | ecosystem: Environmental > Aquatic > Freshwater >...
TTCACAAATTCCACAAGCATTACATTTTTTTAGGTCAACTTCAACCGTGGGCGAATAATAAATACCCAAATCTTTTTTTGAGAAAACTAAGGCTTTAAAAGGACATTTTTCGATACAAAGTCCACAGCCTTTACAAAGGCCGTGGAAAACAGTAATCGTCTTGTTTTTATCAAAAAATTGTTTGGGCTTAAAATTTTTCATTATTGTTAGTAAAATGGTTAAATTGCTAAATTGCTAATTGCTAATTGAAATTTCTTAATTCGTATTCTAACCATTTAACCATATAGCCATTTAGCCATCTAAAACACCGAATTCAGCGCTTCAAAATCCAACTTTTTAAGCTCCGGATTCTTAGCAAAATACCGCCTGAATCTTTCTTCCATTGCCTTTCGTAAAACCTTCTTATCAACCAAATTACTCAAGGCTACGGTTTCACCCAAAACTAAAACATTCCAAGCCCGATTACCAAATTTACCATTGACCCAGATGGTTTTTCCCAAAAATTGGTGTTTTTTGGAAACCGCCGGGGTGAGAATAATTTTTGTCTTGGGACCAATGTAATTTTGGACTCTCTCTACTGACCGATCAGAAAAAATCGCCAAAATATCTGCTTGGTCGAATTTCGGATAAACCGGTTGTTTTTCATCAATAATTAAAAAGGCCAAAGAGGGACCCCCACGTTGCTCTACCCCAAAATTGGGAATATAAAGGAGTTTTTTGCCGCTTTCAAAAACAGCCTTGGCTAAAATTTGGGCCGCTGCCTGAACTCCTTGACCACCTTCACCAGCAAAAAGTATACGAAGCATAAAAATTAACCTAATTAACCTAATTTCTAATTGATCTAAACAATGATTAATGATAAATGTCTAATGTCTAATACTAAAAATTTTAGTCATTGGGTCGTTGGAAATTGGGATTTGATTAGAAATTAGATATTAGAAATTAGAAATTAGAAATTTCGGAAACTAACTTTTAGAAAAGATTTCCACTTTGAATGATTCTTCCAGCTTTTTCATTCGCTCAATAGTCCCCTTGGCATCTGTTTTCCAATTCAAGGGGCAAGCAGAGAGGACTTCAACGAAAGAATAGTTTCCCCTCATTTGCGCCTCTATTGCTTGTTTAAGATATTGTTTTAGGACTAAAGGTTTGTTAGTTGAACTACGACCAATAAATGAACCTTGAGGGGCAACTTGAGACAAGATTTCCGGTCCTTTAATTGTCGCCAATTGAGATTCTTTTTTGCCTAAAGGTGTGGTTGTTGTTATTTCTCCTTCAACTGTTGTTGGTGCCAACTGCCCGCCAGTCATCGCATAAACTGTATTATTAACCAAAATGGTGGTAATCGGATCTCCTCTTAAGGCCGAAGTAATTGTATGCTGTAGACCGATCGCATAACCCCCACCATCACCTACATAAGCAATCACAATCTTTTTTGGGTCCGCCATCTTAAATCCTTTGGCTACCGGCACAGTCCGACCATGATGAGTTTGAGAAGTCGGCAGATCAAAAAAGTCCCAAGCCAGAAGGGAACAACCAATGTCAACCAGGAAAATAACTTTATCGGCAATTTTCATCTCATCAATCACCTGACCTAACATTTTTAAAACAATGGGGTGGCCACACCCAGGACAGAACTTATGCGGTTTTGTCTCTACCTTATAACATTTAGGAAATCTGGGTATTTTCATTTTAAAATTTCTCTCACTGTTTTTACTATTTCTTCCGGTGTAAACCCCACGGCTGGTTTATTAATCTCAATAAAAGGCATATTGAGCCAATACAATTCATCTTTGAAAAGTCGGGCTAATTGACCCGAGGCTGATTCTAAAGTAATAATCTGCTTGGCTTTCCTTAAAATTTTTCCGGCGGCTTGAGTGGGAAACGGCCGCAAAGTAATCGGCCGAAAAAGACCAACCTTAAAATTCTTTTTACGAAGCTCATCAATTGCTTGCTTACAAGCTGCCGAAACTATCCCATGAGCAATTAAAAAAAATTCTGCCCTGTCAGTCTTGTATTCTTCATATTCCTCCACCTCTGGTCGCATTTTGGCATAATTATCATTATAAGTAAGTATTATTTCTCCGATTTCCTCCTCCAAGTCATAACAATTCCGCAGGTTTACACCCTCTCTTAAAATTGGTTTACACTTCGTATCCCGTATCCCGTATCCCGTATCCCGTATCTCTATTTCCCCTTTCATTTTTCCCTGATAACCATCGGCTAAAATAAAAGTGGGAAAACGGTATTGCCAGGCAACCCAAAAGGCCTTGAGAGCATAATCATAAAGCTCTTTTAAACTTGAAGGTGAATAAACAATACGAAAGCCCTCACCATTCCCGCCAAAACAGGTTAAAGTTACTTCCTCTTGAGAATAAATCACTGTTGAGGTAGAAAGACCACCTCGTTGCATAATCATTGCCACGGTAGGAATTCTTAAAGCTTCGGCCATGGAAAAGGCGTCTTGCATTAGAACATTACCGGGACCAGCGGTAGCCGTAAAAGCAGGTACCCCTGCTAAGCAGGCACCAATGACACCGAACCCAGCTGCCATTTCATCCTCTGCTTGCAAATATTGCATTTTCGTTGTCTCCTTGTCCCGTTGTTTCCTTGTTTCGGCGAGTTCAATCCAAGTTTCAAAAATTTCCGTTGAAGGAGTAATCGGATAGGCAAACATGATTTTAGCCCCGGCATCGTAGGCCGCTTGAGCTAAAATTTCGTTACCCATTAAGAATTTTTTCATAAGACAAATTAGCCTAATTTGACCAATTAGACTAATATTCCTCTAAAGTTGAAACATCTCCTATCGGTAACCCCAACTCTCTGGCTTTTAAATACCGCCTCATGATTTTACCAGAACGCGTTTTAGGTAACTTATCAATAAATTCAATTTCTCTGGGATAAGCATAACCGGCAAGGTGTTTTTTAACAAACATCGCAATTTTATTCTTCAATTGATCAGTTTTCTTGTAACCAGGTTTTAAGGCAATAAAAGCTTTAATAATTTCTCCCCTTAGGGGATCTGGTTTGCCAATAACCGCGGCTTCGGCCACCGACGGATGTTCCACCAACGCCGATTCGACCTCAAACGGTCCAATTCGCTCACCCGCAGTTTTAATTACATCATCAGCTCGGCCAACAAACCAAAAATAGCCATCTTTATCTTGATAAGCTAAATCACCAGTAAGATACCAACTATCTTTGAAATAGGACTGATATTTTTTCGGTCGACGCCAGATTTTAACCATCATTCCCGGCCAGCCTGGTTTTAGAGCTAAATTTCCTACTTCTCCCACTTTTAATTGCTGTCCTTGGTTGTTAACAGTAGCTGCTCTTACTCCCGGCACCGGTTTCCCCATTGATCCAGGCTTAATATTCATACAAGGATAATTAGCAATCACAATTCCTCCCGTTTCTGTTTGCCAATAATTATCATGAAACGGTAGACCAAAGGCTTTCAAACCCCACAAAACCGCTTCCGGGTTTAAAGGTTCGCCCACCGAAGCTAAATGTCTTAAAGAAGAAAAATCAAATTTTCTCACTAAGGATAGTCCCGCAGCGGCCAACATTCGGATTGCAGTTGGGGCAGTATACCAAACCGCAACTTTATAATCTTGGATAATTTGATACCATTTTGCCGGGTCAAAGCGACCTTCATAAACCACAGTTGAGGCACCATTTGACCAGGAACCTAAAATTTCATAGGCAATACCTGTTACCCAACCGGGGTCGGCTGTACACCAATAAACATCATCATCTTTTAGATCCAATACCCATTTTGCTGTCAGATGCTGGTGGAAAATCACTTTATGATGATGAAGAACCCCTTTTGGCTTGCCGGTTGTTCCCGAAGTATAAAGCATAAAAGCCGGGTCGGTAGGCTTTGTTTCTGAAACACGAAAGTTTCCATCTTGCTTTCCCAAAAGTCCTGGTAAATTCTCAACCAGGATTATTTTTTTTAAGTTTTTAAGTCCTTTAGTTATCTGATCAACTCTTTTTTTAAGTTCCTTGTTAGTCACCAACACTTTCGCTCCTGAACTTTCAAGCCGATCAAAAAGAGCTTTAGGTCCAAAAGCGCTAAAAAGAGTGCCGGCAATTGCTCCTGTTTTTAAGGTTCCCAAGAAGCCAAAGTAGAGTTCAGGAACGCGAGGTAAAAAAAAGAAAACCCGGTCACCCTTTTTAATACCAAAAGACTTCAATAAATTGGCGAACTGATTTGATAAGACTGCCAATTCACTAAAAGTGAATTTTTTCTCTTCATCATTTCCCCCCCGCCAAAATAGAGCGATTTTGTTTTTTCGGTAATTTAAAGCATTTCTGTCAATCGCATTGTAAGCAGCATTAAGACGTTTACCCTTAAACCAATCCAGTTCCTTTTCCATTTTTTGCCAGGAAAATTTTTTATAAGCTCTTTCGTAATCTGGCAGATTAGGAGGTAGTTTAAAGCCTGAAGCTGGTTTTTTAATCAACTCTTGTTTCAACATTTGTTTTCCACTCTGTATTCAAAAAAGTTATCAAAAGGGTTTTCAATCTTCATCATTTTTTCCACTGTTAAATTTTCAAAAAAACGGCGGATGACTCTCATGGCATTATTACCGGCACAGATAGCCACATTAATTTTCTCTTCTTTTAATTGCCTCACTAATTCTTCGCAGAATGGCCAAACTCTTTTTTCCACCTGAAAGATACTCTCTCCTCCCGGTGGAGGAACATCATAAGACCGATGATAAGTTAAATAAAGAGGAAGGTTCTCTTTCATCAATTCTAAATGGCGTTTTCCCTGCAATTGACCGTAACATCTTTCCCGTAAACAGTTTTCAACAATAATTTTTGTCTGCGGATGATATTTAAGGATCTGTTTTAAAGTTTCGACATTTCTTTTAAGGTCAGGGGTGAAAGCCAGATGGATTTTTTTGTTTTTTAGCAATTCCGCTAATTCTTTGGCATCAATTTTTCCCTTATCAGAAAGAGGTGAATTACGCCAACCGGAAAAAATATGCTTCCGATTATCGGTTGACTCACCGTGACGAAAAACGTAGATGAACATAATGTAAATTAATACTCTCTTAAAATTTCCAAAAGTCTATTATATTTCGCCACTCTTTCGCCCCTAACCGGCGCGCCAAACTTCACATAGTCTGCCTGAACCGCCACCGCTAAATCAGCAATAAAAGTCTCGTTTGTCTCTCTACCTCGGTGGGAAATAACTATTCTCAAGTTATTTTTTTTGGCAACTTCAATCGCTTCCAGTACCTCGGTCAAAGTTTTTCTCTGGTCTGGCTTAATTACCACTCCGCCAACTGCCTTTCTCCTGACAGCTTCTTTAATTCTCTCCGGCAAAGTAGCTGTTAGATCATCGCCAACAAGCAAAACCTTTTTACCTATTTTACCAGTCAGATTAGTCCAATTAGTCCACTTATTATCCGGATACGGATCCTCCAATAAAATGATCGGATGGTTTTCAATCAACTTTTGATAATCAAAATTTTGTTTCCCTCTATGACAAGCGGCGATATCCAAAGCCAGCGGTTGTTTTTCTCCCAAAACTTCCTTGAGGATTCTTAAAATTTCTTCGTCACTAACTCCAGGCGGAGAAAAACCGCCCTCGGCGCCGACAGTACTTAGTAATCCTTTCCTTTCCAGAAATAATTTAATTTTTCTATATCCTTCTCTTCCCTCTTCGACATTCGAAACCGCTATCATAAACTCTTGGATACTCAAATCTTTATTCCCGTGTTTGGCTCCTTCAAAAATAAGTATTAATAATTTTGGAGAAATAATCTTTTGAGGATAGGTAAGTGTTTTGGCGGCCCGGCAAAAAGCCAAAGAAACAGGCAAAGAAGCATTAGCTCCACAAGATAAATTTCTAAGAATACCATCAAGCTCTTTTTGGCCTTTAAACTTCCGGCTAACGACCGCAGGTGAAATAACTTCTTTTATTTCTTTAATTGCTTGTTTGGTTGGGACTGTTTTTGCTTCCCAGCGACCTTCGGAGATTCCCGAAGGAACGGAGGCAATCCCCTCCAAACCGTTATCTAAAGTCAATTTAGCTTCTATTGTCCACTCTCCAGCCGAATCTAAAATCTTCCTAACGGAGATTCTTTTTATTTTCATAGACAACATAGGTAACTTAAGTAACCTAGGTTACTTAGAAATTAACCCCCTCTCTGCCTCCCAGATAATCCTTCTTGTCTTTTCGATAACATCCGGATTAACAGAAATTGAGGTTATTCCCCATTCTACCAATTTTTTAATCAATGAGGGTTTAGTCGAAGGAGCTTGACCGCAAATTGAAGAAGTAATCTTATACTGATGACAAGTCTTAATTACTCGCTTCAAAGCCCAAAGCACCGCTTCATCCTCCTCATTAAAAACTTTAGCCAATTTCTCATTATCTCGGTCCACTCCCAACAAAAGCATAGTTAAGTCATTGGAGCCAATAGAAACGCCATCAATTCCCACCTTGATAAAATCCTCAAGTAGGATGACATTAGACGGTATCTCAACCATCATCCAAAGTTTAAAACTGGGTGAGCGAATCAGGCCGGACGAGACAATAATTTTTTTCACTTCTTGTAATTCTTGAGGAGTGCGAACAAAAGGAATCATTAACCATAAATTCCTAAAGCCCAGTTTATTTCTTACTTTTTTTATTGCCTCAAGCTCCATCTCAAAAACATCCTCATCAGCAATGTATCTGGCAGCCCCTCTAAAACCCAGAAACGGATTAGCCTCCTCTTGCTCAAACTCTTTGCCACCAACCAGACTCTGATATTCATTAGTTTTAAAGTCAGTCGCCCGATAAACCACTGGTCTTGGCGAAAAATGTTGACAAAATATACTCAAATTTTCTACTAATTTTTCAACGAATAATCTTTGTCCTCTTTCTTTAATAATCCTGCGAGGATGTTGGCCTATTTCGGCTATCATAAATTCCGCTCGCAATAAACCAACACCATCAACATTTTCACGAGCTACTTTCGCCGTTAACTCCGGCTCGGCCAAATTAACATAAATTTTAGTAGCCGTCTTGGTTGGTCTTGGGTATTTGGTATTTAGAATTTGGAATTTATTTGGAACTTGGAACTTGGAACTTGGAACTTTCTGTATTCCCCCTTTATAAATTTCCCCTTTACTCCCATTAACTGTCACCACCTGATCATTCTTTAGAACTTGAGTTGCTTTAAATGTTCCCACTATACAGGGAATTCCTAACTCTCGAGAGACAATCGCTGCATGGGAAGTCTGGCCACCCCGATCAGTAACAATCGCCACTACTTTCTTCATTACCGGCACAAAATCCGGAGAAGTCATTTCAGTAACCAAAACATCACCTTTTTCCACCTTCTTGAGCTCCTTGGCCGAATGGATAACACATACCTTGCCAGTACCAATTCCTGGCGACGCCGAAGTTCCTCTCAAAATAACTTCCCACTTCCCACTTCCTCCCGCGAAGCGGGATCCCGCTCCGCGGGACACTTCCCACTTCTCTTTAATAAAAGGCTTCTCTTTAAGAGTAGTCACAGGACGGGTCTGGAGGAGATAGATAGTTCTCCCTTCCACCGCCCACTCAATATCTTGAGGGAAGAAATAATGTTGGTGAATTCTCTTACCAAGTCTTGCTAATTCAATAATCTGTTTATCAGTGATTTTCTGCCTTGATTGTTTAATTGATTGAACAAGTTTTTGGACATTCTTTTCACCCACTTTGATTAATTGAAGTGGTTGAGAAGAAATCTGTTTGTCTAAAATCTTCAAAGTTTTTTTATCAACTTCGTATCGGTCCGGAGTCACCGTCCCTTGAACAATCAGTTCACCAAGACCGTAGATAGCCTCAATAAGAATGATATTCTTTTTTGGGCCAACCGGATCGGTCGTAAACATCACCCCTGAAACTTTTGATTGAACCATTTTCTGAATAGGAACAGCGATACCAACTTTAAAATGGTCAAAACCTTTTTCTTCCCGATAAAAAATCGCCCGGGCTTCAAATAAGGAAGCAAAACACTCCTTGACCTTTTCAACTACATTGGCTTCCCCTTTAACATTCAAGAAAGTTGCTTGCTGACCGGCAAAAGAAGCAGTGGGTAAATCTTCGGCGGTGGCCGAAGACCGAACGGCTACATAAACTTGTCTAAAAATACCACCAAGCTTAAGATAAGCTCTCATAATTTCTAAAGCCAAATCTTTGGGCATGATTGAATCAGCTATTAATCTCTTTATCTTTGAAGAGACTTCGGCGTAGGATTGGGGATCGCTCTCGTCTAAAGATTTAATTGCCAGTTCAATCTTTTTTTCTAGCTTGTTTTCTTTAAGAAAGTAAAAATAGGCTTTGGAGGTAACAATAAAGCCAGCAGGAACGGGAATCCCAAAACTTGCCATTTCTCCCAAATTAGCGCCTTTTCCACCCACTAAAGCAATATCATCTTTATCAACCTCATTAAACCAAACGATAAATTTATCTTTGTCGAATCTATCAGACATTGTTCTCAAATTCCTAATTCCTAATTCCTAAAGGTTTTAACTTTTGACATTAGACATTGGACATTTAGCATTTCATTGGAAATTAGTAATTGGTAATTAGGAATTTCATTTATCCCATATACATTTTCCCCTGTTTTCTCTTTTTTCTTTTTTCCTCTGTCTCTGTTCCCCGCTGATAATCGTCTTCTAATCTAACAGTTTTCCCCTCCTCTTTGGTTGATGCTTCCAAAATATCGCAGTCGGTAATTCCTTGACAACGATGGAGCCGAAAAGGCCTAATGAAATATCCCTTAAAAGGCTCCATTTTAATCTCTTGTAAATTGCTTTCTTTCTTCCCTAAAATTATTTTTGCTTTTCCTGAAATTAAAACCAAGGTCTCAATTTTTTTGTCATGATATTGGAGACTAAAACGACGGTCTTTATTAAGATGGAGTATTTTCCCAGTCACCGGCGATTCCGGTGGCGTCAAAAGAATTTCCCATCCCCATGGTTTGAGAATCTTTTGAGAAAAGGGCTTGGCGGAAAATTTACTTTGGTTAGCTTTTTTCATTTGGCTAATTCCAATAGTTTATCAATTAATTCCTCTCCCCCTAGATGAAATTTGCCAGTGGTGTAAAAATCTGCTTTGAGTACTTCGGGTTCTGTGGTTACTCCAATACCCGCTGACTCTACCATATCTCTGTCATTCCTTCCATTACCAATGGCAATTGTTCCCTTAAGATCAATCTTTAAGTGTCTGCACAAATTAACAAGTGCCACCCCTTTATTTAATCTTGTAGGCAAGATATCAAAGGCTTCACCGCTCCAAATTGTTTGAAATTCTCCTTCTGGATCGACCATTTTGACTATCTCGTAAACACTCTTATCTTCAAAAGGCGTATGCATGGTTATGAGAAACTGTTTTGGTTCAAATGCCTCTGCCATACGGGTCTTATCGGCATATTTTTCCAATTCATTTCTTATGTCCCTCATTTTTTTTAATGTTTTGTCGTCAAATTTCTCATGCTGGACAACCTGCCCGTTTAGAAGAGAAAAAATACCAACTTCTCCTATAAGAGCAAAGTTGTCCCAAAGAAGTTCGTTGAAAACATCCTTAAGGTAAATTGTGCTTCTACCGCTATTGATGGCGACAAAGTAGTATTTCTTAAGCTCTAAGAGTTTTTGTTTAACTCTATCTTCTAACAATTGAGTTTTAATTATTAATGTTTCGGTTTTCCTAGTTTCCTTTTCTCTGATAAAAGTGCCCTTTTTGATTGTCACTCCGTCTACATCAAAACAAACCAGCTTAATCTCCTTAATATCCTGACGGGTTAATCTCGTAATTGGTTTCATTACTCCTCCATTCTAAAGATTTGCTAAAAGAAGGTCAAGGGTTGAAGATAAACTGAAAGGTGTTTGACTGGTTTTTTGTTGGAAATCAACTTCTAAAAGTCTCCGATAAAAAGAAAAAAGTTGGCTTAACTCAAAATTCTTGGCTTGGTTTAAAAGTTTTGCCTGCTGCCAGCCTTGAAGACCGTTTAATCCCTCTTTACCTAAATCTTTGGCTAAAATTAATTGTCTAACCCTTTGACAAAGCATATAAAAAACAAACTCTGGTTCTTTTTGATCAATCTGATGAAACAAAGAAATCATACTCTGACTATCACCCGGTTTCAGAGAATCCAAAAGCTTAAAAATCACGGCCGGGATTTTAAAAATCTCAACTTTAAATTTTTTCCTGAATTTTGTCAATCTTGCTCCTTTAATCTCCTTCTTTTCCCAAAGAACAAGAGGTAAGTCTATCTCGTCTTTGAGAAGATAGTCAATAATTTCTTTTTGTCTTTTGCTCACCGGCGCATTCAAAAGATTCTCGATGACCACCAATCGTTCCCCACCAAACAAAGATCGCGCTTCTAAAACTTGTTTAACTTCACTTAAGTCTACTTTCTGACCATCCAGTTTGATTAGTTCTCCGGTTTTTTGCTTTCTCAATTCTTTAATTAAGGCCACTAATCTTGCTCTGCTTTGAGGATAATTATCACCATGGAGAAAAAAGCAATTGGACATAAGAGATATAAATAACTGTAATGATGCCATTTATGGCATCCTAAATATGTTGAAAACTACAAATAGCTATTTAACGAGCCGTTCTCTTTTAATGTTTGGTAAAACTTATTCACTATCCTAGAATCAATCCGTCGGTTACGACCTTTATGAGACAAAAGGCTACCGGAAAAATTCCTAGGAATATGAAGTAATTCGTGAATAAGAACTTTGTTTTTCGCTTCTTCTGTCAATTTATCGAATTTCTCCGCCAGAACTTCAATACAATAAGCTGGTCTGGCACCTAAAGCCTTTTGCCAAATTCTTGGTAGCGACCAAATCCTGGCTCGAGCTTTAGAACGCGATCCAAAAGACCGAAAGCAAAAAATCCTCGCTGGCTCAATGTGAGAAAATCCTAAAGAAAAAATTAATTTATTAAGTCTTTGTTCAATATCATTAGCTTGAATCCATTCCATATTTATTTATGAAACTTTATACACTTCATCATTCTCCTTTGCTTTCTCATCCACCATTAATCCAATGGTCTGGCCTTTTTTTGCAGTTTTGATATTCTCATGCTCAATTTGCATCGAGGTCACCTCTTGAGTAAATTCCCGACCATGACCAGAAATTTTGATAGTATCACCTACCGCTAAATCGCCAGTGAGTTCCACGACCGCTACATCAATTTTGTCATAGTAATGAGTAATTTTTCCTACTTTGAAATCTGCCATTGCTCTCACCCCCTTTCATAAACCTATTAGGTAAAGATTAACAAAAACTTAACTCAATTACAACTGCCAAATCTAAAACTTGGAGTAAAGGCTCTCAAATTCTAAATCCTAAATCCCAAACAGTTTAGAATTTGGAACATTAGAATTTAGATATTGTTTGCCCGCCTGCAACGCTATGCGTAGCATTGCGGGCAGGGAGCTTAGGATTTCGAATTTAGGATTTTTCCTATCTTCTTAGCATGACAAATCGCGACGGCAATCGCATCAGCCACATCATCAAAATGAGTCTTCTTTTTCTTGGGACAACGAATTTTGACTTCCTTTCTCACCGCCTTTTTAATCTCATTCTTTTTGGCTCGGCCATGACCAGTCACCATCATTTTTATCTCTAAAGGAGCATATTCAACTACCGGTACATTTTTTTTGGCTGCCACCATTTTAATCACCCCCATGGCTTCAGCAACTCCCATGACGGTTTTCGCATTAGTAAAGAAAAATAGTCTTTCTAAAGAGAGAATATCAGGAGAAAACTGCTTTATTAAAAGACTTACTTCTTTAGCAATCGTTAAAAGTCTTCTGGCTGTTTTTTCCTCTTTTGGAGTTTCAATCCAGCCAAAATCTAAAAGAGAGAGGCTCTCACCATTGCTTTCTATTAAGCTGTAACCGGAGGTTGCTTTTCCAGGGTCAATACCTAAAATAATCACTGTTTTATTTTAACACCCCTAGTCCAAAAATAGCAAAAGGATTTAATTGTTGATAGAATAAAAGGTAGGACAAAAAATCCTCTTTATGAGCTCTATCAACTATTTTCATTCCTACGGAATCATAATCGCTTTCGGTGTTTTAGCTGGCTTTTTGCTTGCTAGGAAGAGAAGCGAGCTCTACCAAATTTCTCAACAAGAAATTGAAAATGTCTACCTTCTTCTTATTCCTACTTGTATCTTTGGTGCTCGTCTTTATCACCTCTTCCACCAATGGAAATACTATTCCCAAAACCCAAAGCAAATTATAGCTATCTGGCAAGGGGGTTTAGGAATTTATGGAGCTATCATCATCGGCCTCATCGCTCTCCGGGTCTACACAAAAATTAAGAAACTTTGTTTTCTAAATCTTCTTGACCTTCTTTTTCCTGCAGTCGCTCTAACTCAAGCTATTGGTCGTTGGGCTAATTTTTTTAACCGTGAGGCTTTTGGTCCGCCAACAAATTTACCTTGGAAAATCTATATTCCTTTTGAAAACCGACCCTTTTTCTGGCGAGAATATGCCTATTTCCACCCCCTATTTCTTTATGAGTCTCTTTTTATGTTTTTAAGTTTTTTTCTTCTTTTGTCCCTAAGCAATAAATTTCCCAAAAAAAGAGGCCTTATTACCGACGCTTATCTTGTTCTCTATGGAAGCATTCGCTTTCTTACCGAATTCGGCCGCTTTGATACTTGGCAAATCAACGGAGTAAAGGTAGCTCAAGTTTTATCTTTATTATCAATTTCTGCCGGCGCTCTTTTTCTTATTCGACCTAAGCACTTTAACTAACTGCCCTCTTCGAAACCCTTAGGGTCTAAACCTATTTTCTTGGTAAAAACTTTTCAATTTTTCCTCCGCGACTTGTGGCAATAAAACCATCGGCTACGATTAAATCTTCACCAAAACAAACGCCCCTAATTTTCCGACCATCGGCTAAATGGAGTTCAACCTCTTGGTTTGCTTGTCCACTTTCCAAAAGAAGACGAGCCAGTAAATCAGCCGCTTTAATATCTTCCTGGTGGACCTCGCCTAAAGTATAAATTATGCCTTTCTCTATCATCTCCTTTGTTCCTTTCTCATGTCCTGGCAGGAAAGTCGCCTAACTTGGCCAGTTTCATCAACAGAAAATATGTAAAGTGTAAGTTTTTGCGCTACTTTCCAGGGTAACCTCCGAACGGCAATTTTAGCACTCTTTGATGGCAAGGCTAATCCGTAGTTGTAGGCATAACGAGCATTGACAACTTTCATACGAGAAATGATTTGACCTAAGCCGCAGACAAAATCGTTTTCGTAATTTCTACTCCCCTTAACTTCAACAAAAAAATACCGTCCTCCCTTTTGAGCCTTAATATCTACTCCTTTACCTTTTAATCCGCTAATATGCTTTAACTTCCAGCCATTTTCAGAGAACCATTTTATGAGCGAGTTTTTGACAAATTCTTCCGAAGGAAGTCTTACCAGCTTTGTCTTTTTCTTTTTTGGTAATTCTGATAGTCTATTCCTTCCACATTTTGGATTAAGAGTGAAAGTGGAAGGAGCGGTCTTTAAAAATCTTGATTTTTTACCATGCTTTTTGATATCTGTATAAAGCACCGCTGCCATTGTTGCCTCCGGTGTTTTACCAGAAGTCTTAAGCAATCGCCGTCTTATGGCAATTTCAGTGATTTCTTCACTATGTAAAGGCCTATCTGATTTCTTCAAAATTTGATAAGCAATATCTTTAAAGGAGGTCATTTTGTCTCTCCTTTCTTAATTATTTCCTCAATTTTTGGATAAAGTTTGTCAATTTGTTTTTGAATTTTGATAGTTGCTGAAAGAGCAGTTACGACTTTACAGTGATGTTTAATATCCTCGGCCGATAAAATTCGGCCTTTGCGGTCCTTAAGCCATTTGTCCAAAACTTGATAGCCGCCGATCTGGTAATTCCAAACTTCAGGGCTTATTCCTCCAAAATATTGTAAATCGTTAATATAAACTTGCTTTTCTCTCTTTTGGTATTCTCGTTTCTCTACTAAATAACTATTTTTGCCATAGAATTTAGCTACTGGCTTGCTTATTAAGTCTGACTTGAGTAGATGTAAATCTACAAGCTGTTTCCCCAAGGCGGCTATTTTCTGAAAGATTTTGTAATTCTTAGTAAAGGGAATTCTGGGGAAATCAATCTTTAAGAAGCCTTGATATTTTTGACGGTAGATATTGGAATGTAAAACAGCATAGATGTAATAAAATATTTCTTCGGGAGTTGGTTCTTTACCAAATATATTGTTAAGAATAGTAAGTAATTTAGGAGCAAGATTGGGCTTTTTGACTTGATAGCCGTATTTCGGTTTGTCAAACATCATCATCGCGGTGGGGCCAGGATTATTTCTCCCTCCATTTTCTGTCCCTTCATTATTATTGTAAAGATAGAGAGGAAAAGTATAGCCAATTTCTCTTGTTTTGTTTGAAATATAGCAAGATTCGGTAATTTTCTCTGCTACTAGAGCATGTTTGAATCCTTCACTCGCAACTTGACGACAGGTAACTAATGCCAAATTTGGTTGCAGCATATGTTTCATTATATTGTCTCTAGTTCGCCACACAACTGATGGATGATAGTAAATCCAGCGTTCATCAAAGGGGCGGTATAAAATCTTAACAAAATAATCCTCCCAATCACTTTCTCCTTGTAGTTGTTCTCTTGCTTCTTTTACTCTCCAAGCATAATTCTCAACATCTTCAATCGATTTTCTCTTTAAAACTCCCTGAAGATATTGTTTAACATACTGGTCGTCAAATTTTTTATCTCGGAAAACTCTTATCTTTGACTCTAATGACTGCCTGTTAAAGTCAATAACAAAGTTATCCCTGGCAGTAACAATACCTACACTATTAATCGGAAAAATGTCTGTTACTGGCCAGAACTTTCGGTATAAACCCCAACCCTTTTTCTCTTTAGGAACAAAAAAGTAGTATGGCTCTGGAGCAGAAAGTTTCTGCCACTTGGTATTTTTGATATCATGGGTTTCAAGCCAGTTATATTTATTTTTTCGTAATCCCCATTGGTCAGAATAAAAAACCTCTTTCCTTTTTGATTTATTGTGTTTTACAAAAATTGAAATAGCAACTCCGGGTCGAATATCAAAAACATTTTCGTCTTTTCCACCTTCTGGCGTCTTTTCTTTTTTAAGAGTGCTCCCGTGTAGATTGAGAATATATATTTCGTCAAAAGTTTTCATCAGAGAATAACGCATTCCTCTAAAAGTGGGATTGTCCAGCCAGGCGTGATTAGTAATAAAACCTAAAATTCCAACACCTGCCTGCTCAATTTTCCACTGGGCAAAACGGAAAAATTTTACATAATCATCTTGAAGCCAATATTTTCTCTCTTTCAAGGACTTGCCATCAATCTGTTTGTAGTCTTCAATTTTCTCCAAAATCCATTCACCTTTATTCTCTGAAATACCAGAATAAGGAGGATTGCCTAAAATAACTAAAATAGGTGTTTTTCGTTTTACTTTGCCTGCTTTTTTTGATTCTTCTGATAAAGAGACCATTCCCGGAAGTTGGCTTTGCTCCAACTCCTTCATCTCTAGAGTATTTGTTAAATAGAGTTTAAATCGATCACCTTTGTCAAACTTATAGCCAAGCTTTTCTAAGATAAAATCAATTTTCAAATGTCCTACCGCATAGGGGGCCATCATTAGCTCAAAAGCGTAGAAATTTTTAAGGATGTGGTCTTTGATTAGCTTCTTAATTCCACCCGAGCCATATTTTCTTTTGAATTCATCAACGGCAAGTTCAATCGCCAGAGCGGGAAAGGTAAGAGTTCCGGCGGCTGGGTCGAGAACAGTCACATTGGCAGAGGCAAACCCGTCTTCTTTATAAAATTTCTGCTTTAGTAAATGATGGATGGAGCGAGTGATATAGGAAACAACCGGTTCAGGAGTATAATAAACCCCACGTTTTTCTCTTTCTTCCGGATCATATTCTGCCAAAAAGGTCTCATAAAAGTGAACAATCGGGTCTTTTCCTTTGCTTCCTCTATAAAATGATTTGACCACTTTTTCTAAATCCGCTGCGGCCAAGAGGTCGGCAATATCATCTACTGTAATGATAAGTTGCTTGGCGGTCTCGGCAAAGGAGACAAATTTAAAAACCTCACGGAGAATGCCAAGTGAAGGCTGGATATATTGATAAGCCAATTCTCTATTGAAGGGGCTATCTGGTCGTTTTTGCTCATTATTATTGAATAAAGTAGGGTGCATTTCATAGCGGTGCCTGGCAATGAAAAGGCCGTAAGTAATTGTCTGGGCATAAAGATCAGCAAAATCCCTAAGGTCAAGGGAAGCAATGAGATATTTCCTAAAGGCTTGATAAAAGCCAAAAAGAGAACCGCTTTTTATTATTTCTTCTTTCTCTAGCTCCTGGGTGATAATTTCATCGCGCAAAAATCTTGTCTTTTTGGCAAGTTCAGTGGCTAAAGCTTTGGCGGTGTAAACCCGTGGAGTGGAAAATGAAAGGAATTGCTCCAAAAGTTCGATTAGTGACTCACTGTTTTGGACCGGTATTTCCTTAAAAGTTGGGGGTAAAAATGTCCGCAGGTCGCTAATTTTAACTGGCTTTCCAACAGGCTGTCCCTCCCTATAAAGCCGAAATTCAAGGAGGTTAGTAAAAATAAAATTTGGAAATGTGTCTTTGTATCGTTTAATTTGTCTTGAGTCTTCTAAGGTTTCAAGATTGCCTATTTCCGGAGGCTTTGCCTCAATGTAACCAATAAGCTTACTGTTTTTGGTTAAAACTCGAATGTCTGGATTGCCCCCTTCAGTTTTCTTCGGAAAAGAGTCGACCTGAATTTTCTTGTTTTTAGCTTCTGCTAATTGCCTAAGTAAATCCTCAAGAATTGGATAATAGCTCTCCTCGCGGACATTTGACCTTGCTTTCTGGAAAATTTTAGCAAGATAAGTTTCACACAGTTGTTTATAGATCGTTTTGGTCATAATTTAGGTACTTTTTTATTCATCTATAAACCCCTCCTCTAAACCCAATAGCTTTAACCCAAATAACTCTATTCTCAAAATCGGGCGTGTAGACAATCCGTAGAGGGGGAATCTTGATTCGCCAGTAACCTTTAAGCTCACCGGTCATTTTTTGACCCATAAAGGGATCAAGACTTAATAAATCAAGATACTTGGCTACTTTTGGTTGATAAATTTTATCAAGTCTTTTTAGCTCTTTTTCGGCTCGATCTGACAGTTCGACGCGAAACATATTTCTCTTTACCTTTATCCGCCACAAGATAATCGTCAAGTTTTAATTCCTTCTTAATTTCTTCCCAAGTCTTATAATGACCAGCCTTAAAATCCTTTTCGCTTTCTTTAATTGACGCCATTAGTTCAGAGTCAGAGAGGGTTTCAATTGTTGCCAGCCAGCTATCATATTCTTCTTTACTCATAATCACTACTTCAGGTATTCCCTTGATGGTGATGTTAACTGGGTAGGGACTCTTTTTTACCTTTTCTAAGAGCTCAAAAAAGTTATTTCTGGCTTTAGTAGCAGTAACAAAAAGTTTATTAGCATCCATAAGTTTACCTCCTGGACATAATTATGTACATTGGAAATCCTTTTGTCAAGGACTAAAGCAAACCTTTCTCCTTAAAACTCAAAAAATCATCTTGGGTTACAATTATGTGATCAGTTACTTCTATGCCTAAAATTTTGCCTGCCTGGGTTAATCTCTTGGTGATTAACAAATCATCATCGGAAGGTTGGGGATCGCCCGAGGGGTGATTGTGAACAAGGATTATTGAGGCGGCAGTATTTTGAATTGCCGGCTGGAAAATTTCTCTGGGATGTACTAAGTTAGAATTTAAAGTACCGATAGAGATATCATCGATACTGATGAGTTCGTTCCTGGATGTTAAAGATAGGATCTTGAAATATTCTTTCTTTTTGTCTGCCAAATCTTGCTTGAGTAGATGATAAACATCTTCCGGTGATTCTATTTTCTGGCCATATCTTTTATATTTAGTTAATGCTTTTTCGCCTAGCTTGAAAGCAGCTTTCAGTTTACAAGCGGTGGCTAAACCTATACCTTTTACTTCTTGTACTTCTTCAATTGAAGCTTCTTTAATTTTTGCCAAGCTACCAAAATTGGCCAAAAGATTTTGAGCAATACTTAAAACATTTTGACCTTTTTTACCCCTCTCAATAATTAAAGCTAAAAGTTCCTGAATAGAGAGATTGTCAATTCCCACTTTTTTTAACCTTTCTCGAGGTCTTTCTTCTATCGGTAAGTCATGGAGAGTAAAGCTTTTTACCATCCTTTCCCAATTCTACCATCTCCCCCTCTGCTTTGCCAGAAAAAAATCAAAATCTAGACCTTTAGCTAAGGCCTTGGGTGTAAGCATTTTTGATTAGTCTAATCTCCTTAACTTCTCCTTGAGAAGTAAGTTCAACAGCCACTACATCAATCCGCAGTAAATCCGGAAATTCTGGATGAAGAAGTTTATAAAATTCGCCGGTTTTGGCAATTTGTCTTAATTTCCAAGAAGTAACTGATTCTTCCGGCGATCCATATTCTTCAGAAAATCTTGTCTTCACTTCGATAAACACTAGACTATTACCGTCTAATGCCACTATGTCAATTTCTCCATATCTTTTTTTGAAGTTCCGCTCTAAAATTTTATAACCTTGTTTTTGAAGAAAGTTAACAGCAATTTCTTCGCCTTTTTTACCTAAAGAAATTCTTCCACTCATTAAGAGTTCACTTTTCGCCTCTAAGATAATAGAGTTTAGCTCGTCGGGCCGGCTTTTTTGCTTTCTTTTTAAGTTCTATCTTGGTGATCGTCGGTAAGGCTAAAGGAAAGGTTTTCTCTACCCCAATTTTATCGACCGCAATTTTTCTGACAGTAAAGGTCTTGCTTATCCCTCGACCTCTAATCGCAATTACTACTCCTTCAAAGACAGTAGTCCTTGTCTTGTCTTGCTCTTTTATCTTCTGATGAACCCTAATGGTCTCGCCGACTTCAAATCTAATCTCTTTCCATTCTACTTGATTAGCCATATGTGGTAATTTTACCACTACTCACTTTTTAAGACAAGCTTTCATAAATTCATTCATCCCCGCTTTTTCAAATTGCTTTCGATAGTTATTTTCAAGAACCAATTTGAACTAAAGTTCGCTTTGCCCACCATCGGTGGCAATTTTCCCCAATCTCCCAATATTCCAATTTCTTTCTTAATCTAATTTCTTCTGGCAAACCGTCTTACCAAGTGGTAAAATTAGCCTAAGGAAATGAGCAACAGGTTATTTACTGACTATCTTAAAGAAATTTACCGGCGAATCGGAAAAGGTGATGCCAGGGAAGAAAGTTTTTACGGTACCCTAGAAAAGCTAATTTTATCCTATGGCCAAAGTCTCGGTAAAAAGACTGATGTTACTGTTTTACCTAAAAAATCAGAGGCAGGCCAACCAGATTTTCGGATTTGGGATGGCGAAAGTGAACTTACGGGCTATATTGAAGCAAAACCTCCTTCTACCAAATTTCTTGACCGAATAGAAATTACCGAGCAACTAAAACGTTATTTGGAAGCCTATCCCAATGTTCTCCTAACCAATTTTTTTGAATTTAGACTTTATCGAAACGGCATCCTGTGGGACAAACCCGTCAAAATATCTGACTTCTCTCTTACTCAGAGAATTCCTCAATTTCCTATTGTCCAACAAGAAGAAAAACTAATAAAGCTTTTATCTTACTTTTTTGATTTTACCCACCCAAGAGTTGAACGTCCGAAAGTACTTGCCGAAATTTTGGCTTCCAAGGCAGGTATTATGAGAGATTATGTAGTCTTGCCGGCAATACAAAAAAGTGAAGACAACTATTTTTCTTGGCTTCATCAATCTTTTAAAAGACACTTAATAAAAGATCTTAATAAGGAAGATTTTGCTGACTTGTTTTCCCAAACTTTTACTTACGGACTTTCGATCGCCAAATATCAGTATGAAACTCAACAAACCCTATTTGGCAAGAAAATTTCCACTCTTCCTTTTACGACCAAAACTGCTTACGATTTTATTCAAAAGAGTTTCGGGATATTAAGAGAAATTTTTAAGGTTTTATCTACTCAAGAAATGCCACCGAATTTAGAAATTATTGTTGATGATATTGTCGACATTTTAAGAAAGACAGAGATTTATAAACTTCTTACCCAGAACGGTAAGGGCGGGAAGAAGGACCCTATTTTCCATCTTTACGAGACTTTCCTTTTGAAATATGACAAAGAGAAAAAGATAAAACTTGGTGTCTTTTATACACCATTAGAGGTTGTTTCTTATATTGTAAATTCCACCCATGCCTTGCTGAAAGATGGCAAGTTATTTAATGCCCCAGATGGATTAGCAAATTACAAAAATGACTCAATTGAAAAATCTGTAACTTTGTTGGACCCAGCAGTCGGAACAGGAACCTTTTTTGTTAGCGCGGTGGAGAAAGCAATAGAGGAAGTCAAAAATAAATATTCATCTTCGCCCGATTTTATTACTGATTTTATTAGAACTCATATCTTACCCCATTTTTTTGCTTTTGAAATATTAATTGCTCCTTATGT
>Ga0208047_1000238_pt1 | contig 20448 bp, 12 predicted proteins | sample Kivu_220m_FD_184162 | JGI IMG/M metagenome (GOLD analysis project Ga0208047, IMG submission 184162) | Freshwater microbial communities from Lake Kivu, Western Province, Rwanda to study Microbial Dark Matter (Phase II) - Kivu_220m (SPAdes)... | ecosystem: Environmental > Aquatic > Freshwater >...
ATCCATCCCTGTACAATCCTCGCCGGTTCGGGGAGAAGAATAGCCTGCCGAGAAGGAATGTCGTGCTCGACAAGATGAGGCAGCGTGGCTATGCCGACGCCGCGACCGTGGCCGCCGCCAAGGTCACGGAGCTGGGGCTCGATTATCACCCCGTGGATCATAAAGTGGGCAGGGCCACCTATTTCAGGGAATACCTCAGGCAGGTATTGATGGAGAAAAAGCCCAATAACAAAGAAGATGCCGACGCCTGGGAAGCCAATCCGCTCAGGGGATTCTGCCATAAACACACCAAGCCCGACGGCACTCCCTATAACCTCTACCGCGACGGCCTGAAGATCTATACCACGATCGATTCCCGCATGCAGGAATATGCCGAAGAGGCGGTTGTCGAGCACCTTAGCAAAGATCTGCAAATCTCCTTCGAAAAAGAGATGCGCCGTTACCGCCATGCACCTTTTGCCAATACTGTCGGCGACGAGGATATCGAGCGGTCGATGAACAATGCCATGCGCTGGAGCGAGCGTTATCGGATCCATAAGTTGGAACAGCACCTGCCGGATGATTCGATCCGGCTGATGTTCAATACGCCGACCCAGATGTCGGTTTTCAGCTGGAATGGAATCCGGGATACCGTGATGACACCGATGGACTCGATCCGGTACTACAAGAGGTTCCTCAGGTCCGCCTTTATGGCTCTCAATCCCCAGACGGGTTATGTCAAGGCCTACGTTGGGGGTCCGGATTACCGGTTCTTCCAATATGACCAGATCATGCAGGGGAAACGGCAGGTGGGATCCGTATTCAAGCCGTTCGTTTATACCCTGGCCATGGAAAACGGCTATTCACCCTGCATGGAAGTGCCTAACGTGACCGTCACATTCATCGGGAACTTCAATGGGATTGAAGGCAACACCTATGAGCCAACCTATTCAGAAACGGAAAAGCTGGACGGCAAGATGGTCACCCTTCGCACCGGCCTGGCCAAATCGTTGAACCAGATCGCTGCCTGGGTGATGAAACAGTTCAATCCCGAGGCAGTCATCGGCGTGGCCCGGAAAATGGGCGTCAAATCCCCGATCGACCCTGTGATCCCCATCTGTGTCGGGGCCGTTGATCTTCCGGTCTATGAGGTGGCCGGAGCCTTTACTGCGTTTGCCAACAAAGGGATCTGGGTCGAACCGATGATGGTCACCCGGATTGAGGACAAGGACGGTCAGGTGCTCGGAACTTTCAGCACGCATGAGGAGGTGGCCATGAGTGAGGAAACCGCCTATAAGATGCTTTACATGATGGAAGGCGTCACCAGCGGAGGCGGGACCGCACGCCGGCTCCGGTTCAAGTACGGGTTTACCAACCCGATAGCCGGCAAGACCGGGACGACCAACAGTTATGCCGACGGCTGGTTCGTGGGGATGGTACCGAACCTTGTCGGGGCTGCCTGGACCGGCGCCGAGGACAAGATGGTCCATTTCCAGAACCACGACCTGGGCCAGGGTGCCAATATGGCTCTGCCAATTTGGGCACTTTTCATGAAGAAGGTTTATGACGATCCGGAACTGAACATTTCAAAGGAAGCTTTTGAGCGGCCTTTGTATCTCAGCGAACCGCTGAACTGCGAGGGCATGGATCCGATCGAAACGAAGCCGGCAAAAAGGAAACGGAGCGATTTTGACGACTACTAGCAAAGAGTTGTCAACTCTTTGGAGAGTTGACAACTCAAGGTAAAGTTGTCAACTTTTAAAAAGTTGACAACTTTAAAAGGTCGCCCAGATGTCTGAGGCTGATAATGTCAATGTGGTACCGCTTGAGATCCAATCCTTTTCCGTTGAACGAAGGGATGCAGATCTTCCCGAATCCCAGCCGGTCGGCTTCAGCAATGCGGTTGTCAATCCTGTTGACCGGCCTGATTTCTCCTGAGAGGCCGATTTCACCCGTGAAGCAGACTGACTGCTCGATCGGGCTGTTCTTATCGGAAGAGAGGATGGCAGACACGACAGCCAGGTCGATTGCCGGATCCGTAACCCTGAGGCCGCCGGCCATGTTCAGGAAAACATCCTTGGTTGCCAGCCGGAAACCCGCCCGTTTTTCAAGAACCGCCAGGAGCATGTTCAGCCGGCGCGGATCAAATCCGGTGGTCGAACGCTGCGGGGTTGCATAAACGGCCGAGCTGACCAGGGCCTGAACTTCCAGGAGCAAAGGCCGCTGCCCTTCCATCGACACCGAGATCGCATTCCCGCTAAGCGTGAGGTCGCGGTTGGCCAGCAACAGCTCCGAAGGATTGGCCACTTCGCGCAAACCCGAGGCATTCATCTCGAAAATGCCCAGCTCATCGGTTGATCCGAAACGGTTCTTGCTGGCTCGCAGGATACGGTACTGGTGATGCAGGTCGCCCTCGAACTGGAGCACCGTATCCACCATGTGCTCCATGACTTTTGGACCGGCCAGGTGGCCTTCCTTGTTGATATGCCCGATCAGTATGACCGGGGTTTGGTTCTCCTTGGCATACCTTATTAGATCGCCGGTGCATTCCCTTATCTGGCTGATGGTACCGGCAGACCCTTCGGCTCTTTCGGTCACCAGCGTCTGGATGGAATCAATGATCAGCAATTCGGGATTGAACTCGTCCAACCGCCCCATCAAATGTTCCAGGGAGGTTTCGCAGAGAAGGTAAAAACCCTCATGATCCCCTCCGATCCGCTCGGCACGGAGCTTCAACTGTTCAAGACTTTCCTCACCTGAAACATAGAGAATACGCTTACCGGGCATTCCCAGGGCCAGCTGGAGCACCAGGGTTGATTTCCCGATTCCGGGTTCACCCCCCACCAGTACCAGTGATCCGGGCACCATGCCTCCTCCGATCACCCTGTCGAACTCCAGAATGCTACTCTTTAAACGGTCATAGGCCATACGCCCGATATCCGGGAGCCGTTTCGGCGAAGATTGAATGACCGGACGTGGTTTCCCCGACCGCGGCACTTTCTCCACAATTTCCTCCACGTAGGTGTTCCATTCCCCGCAGCTCGGGCAATGGCCGATAAACTTGGGCGACTGGGATCCGCAACTGGAGCAGATGAATACTGTCTTGGGCATGAACTTCGAGAAGAAAGGTTTAAGTAGAAAGGAGAAAGTTAAATCAGTTTATTGGTTTGTGTATCAGGAAAAACCAATCTCGGCTTAAATTTTTTGGCTTCTTCGAAATCCATCATGGCATAAGAGACAACGATGATCACATCGCCCGGCTGGGCTTTGCGTGCAGCGGCCCCATTCAGGCTGACCCGCCCCGAGCCGCGCTCTCCCTTGATGACATAGGTGTCCAGGCGTTCCCCATTGTTCAGGTTTACCACCTGGACCTTCTCGTTTTCGACCAGGTTGGCTGCATCCATCAGGTCCTCGTCAATCGCAATGCTTCCCACGTAATTCAGGTTCGCCTCCGTGATCGTTACCCTGTGAAGCTTTGATTTACAGACTTCTATATACATTTTACCTCCAAATCGGTGCAAAGGTAAAAAAAGACTCGTGACTCGTGACTCGTGACTCGTGACTCGTGACTCGTGACTCGTGACTCGTGACTCGTGACTCGTGACTCGTGACTCGTGACTCGTGACTCGTGATTCGTGACTCGTGATTCGTGACTCGTGACTCGTGACTCGTGGATTATAGTTAACTTTTTCCTTTTTCCTTTTTCCTTTTTCCTTGAATTCACGATATTTCGCTACATGAAAAGAATGCTGATTGTATCCCTAATCCTGATCATGAATGCAACCCTTCCTGATGCTTCCATGTCACAGCAAAACAACCTGCAACCGGTCAAAGTTGTGATGTTCGGCAATTCCATCACCCATGGTGGCGACTGGGCGAGGCTCCTCGACCGTCAGGATGTCACGAACTGGGGAATTCCAGGCTATCTCACCGGGCAATTGCTCTGGACCATCAAGGATGTCCTGCAGCAGCATCCGGGGACCGGGATCTGGTTCCTGGAAGGCGGGATCAATGATATTTATCTCGGAATGCCGGTACGGCAGATATACGAGAACTACCGGGTCATGGTTGATTCCCTCCGGAACAATGGGATCATCCCCGTGGTGCAATCAACGATCCTCAAGCGGGGTGCACCCGGGGACAATAAAAAAGTGGTCAGGCTGAACCGCCTGGTCAAAAAGTGGTGCTCGAAAAACGAGGTTGATTACATCGACCTGAATGCGTTTCTATCAGCCGGGGGAGAACTCAGGGAGGAGTACTCCGTCGACGGTTGCCACCTGAAACCCGCTGCCTATCTACCCTGGGCGACTGCTGTCAAGGAAGTGCTCCGGAAAAACGGTTTCTGATCCGGAGGGACCACGGTTTCTTCAATAAGTGTCGGCCAGGGAACGGAATTTCAATTCATTCTCCTGAAAGGTGCCGGCGTAACTTTTCGGCAGCCTGACGATCGCGGTGTCTCCGGGCAACAGATCGAAATAGTTATCAGAAAAGATGCCCGCACGCCCGTTATAGGTGATCATCAGGTTTTTAACCACCTTGTCAGCCGACACCCGGATGATCCAATCATGCCCGTCATCCTCAACTGCTTTGCTGATGATGGCTCGGGACAATTTCAGGTTTTTCGGCCTCACCGGATAGAAGAGGCTCCGGTGCACGGGCAATCCCTTTTCGATCCATGTGGCAGCAATTACCGCCTCATCGGCCGGTTGGCCATTTAACAGCTCACCAACCGGTTGGGTTGAAACAATCGTGTTGCCTGACGGGCCGATGACTGCCGGTTTGCTTTGCTCTGAAAGAAGCCTTCCGTCCAGGGAATATACCCTGATATTCAATGCGCCCCTGATCCGTTCCGGCCGGTCAGACACGATCCTGAATTCCAATGACTCACCGGAGCGGGTGATGATGGCAACAACCGGTCCGAATGCCTTGCGTGCGAAATAGTGAAGGGCCTTGTAATTCCGGTAATAGTCGGTCGATGACCAACTGGCTACCGGCCAGCAGTCGTTGAGCTGCCAATAGAGGCTGCCCATGCAGTAAGGCTTGTTCTTACGGTGAGCCTCGATGGCAGTCGTGATCCCTTCTGCCTGAAGCAGTTGGCTTACGTACAGGAAATCCTCGAAATCCTCCGGAACACGGTAATCCGTTTCCATATATTCCCGGATACGCAGGTTTCCGATCCCGCTTCTCTGGTGTGAGCTCATGACCGCTGATTCGATATCCCAATCGCCCGGGAGCGCATATTTCCTGACCGCATCGGGCTCCGGGAACGACTGGAACCCGTATTCACTCATGAACCGGCTGATGTAACGGTTGTAATCTGAAAAAGGATGCTTCTGATGCCATACCCCCCAGTAATGGTTATCCCCCGAACGGGTTTCATTCGTCGCCAACTTGCCCATCCCTGCGCTTGGCGACGAGTGCCAGTAGGGCACAAGCGGGTTCAGTTCAGCAACCTGGCCAGGGAGTATGTAATGAAATAACGTATCGTAGGTTTTCCAGATCATCTCCCGCTGCGACGGGGTATACAACTGCTTCCATCCCCAGCCCATCTGCTCATCGTATTGGCCCCATGCGGCCTCGATCTCATTATTTCCGCACCACAGGGCCATGCAGGGATGATTCCTGAGACGGATAATGTTTTGCCGGGCTTCTTCGGTCACGCTGGCAAGGAATTCCCGGTTGCCCGGGTACATGGAGCAGGCAAACATGAAGTCCTGCCAGACCAGGATGCCTGCCTCGTCACAAAGCTCGTAAAAAAGGTCATTCTCGTAGATGCCCCCACCCCAGACCCTGAGCATGTTCATGTTGGCGAACGAGGCCGATCCGACAACCTTCCGGTAGTCCTCCCCGGTGAGCCTGGGAACGAAAACATCGCCGGGAATGTAATTGGCCCCCTTGGCAAAGACCGGCAGGCCATTGACCTCGAAACAGAAGCTCTCTCCCCGGCCGTCGGGATCGGGTTCCCTGACCAGCCGGACAGTCCGGATGCCTGTCTTAAGCTGATAACCGGCCATGAAACCATCCTGGCCCGTAACAGTGCAGGCCACTCGGTACAGACAGGGATCACCATATCCCCTCGGGTACCAGGGTTTTGGGTTTTTAACCTCGAATTCCCGGACAACCCGGTTTTCACCTTTCTTCAGTTCAACCAGCACAGAAAGCCAGGTCTGGCCGTCAGCTTTAATATTCAGGTTGACGGAAGCAGGCAGGTCCGCTATCATGTTGGCACAAACCTGAAGGTGTGCGTACTTTCGTGATAATGAAACAGTAGAAATGAAAACATCGGAAATCCTGAGGCCACTGTCGTATTCGATATACACCGGCCGCCAGATGCCGGTCGGAACCAGCCTTGGTCCCCAGTCCCAGCCGTAATGATAGCCCGCCTTGCGGGTGAAGATGCTGACCTGGTTGTTGCCGATCTGGCCAGCCTCCGACTGATCGTTGATAGCCGGCAGGCGCAGGCCGTACTCCGATTGTTTTTTCAGTCCTTCGATGACCGGCGACTGAAAAACCACCAGGAGATCATTGCTTATCTCTTTCAGGATATCCGAGATGTCCACTCTCCAGGACAGGAACATGTTATCAGCCCGGAGTATCTCTTTGCCATTCAGGAAAACGGTAGCATAGGTATCAAGTCCTTCGAAAACCAGGACGGCGTTCTTCATCCTGCTCCCGGCGGGATCAGCGTCGAAGGTTGTCCGGTAGCTCCAGCCGACTTTGTCTATCCACTGGACCGACCGTTCCTCGATGCCGAAAAAAGGATCCGGGATCTTCTTCAGGCGCATCAGGTCGGTATGCACGGTGCCGGGGACGGTTGCCTCCATCCACTCATTCAATCCCGATTGCGAGAATTGCCAGTTGTCCGCGAGGACCTGTCTGAAGGGTTGCCGGGCATGGCTCAGTTGGGTGCAGGCCATCAGCGCCAGGAAAAGGAATAACCGGGGCATGTTTTTTTTGCCTACAAGATCGACAATCTTTTGATTCCCTCTAAGCAAGCCCGGGTATTATGATAGGGACATTTCCAGAATCCTGCCAGGGAGTCATCCGGAAACCAGCGTCCTTCGGGATCTATTCTCCAGTACCACTCTCCGGTCAACGGATCCTTCAGTTCGGAAAGGATATAGTTCCACAACCGCCAGGAGGCCACGAGATACTGCGGATCCCGGTATTGTTCATAAGCATTGAGCAATCCCACCATGCCTTCGGCCTGAACCCACCAGTGCCGGTCGCGGTCATCGAGGCCGGTCAGGGGATCCGTTTCGTAACGCGCGGATCCGTCGGGAAGGAGGGCTTCATCCAGAAAAACCCGGCAAGCTTTCCGGATCCAGCCGGCTATCTTATCGGGATAAGGGAAATGTCCATCCTTGCAGGCCGACTCCTGGAGCAACCAGGTGCATTCGATATCATGCCCGAAGGAGACCAGGTTCCCGACCGGCGTCCAATTATCATCAAAGAACAGGTTCAAATGCCCGTCGGGTCGCAGAAAATGGTTTTCAAACAAACGGTGCAGGCGATCGATCGCCTGAATCACATCTGTGTCATGACTGATCCGGCAGAGGGATGTATAGGCTTCCAGGATATGCAAATGGGTGTTCAGGGAGAGCGGCTCGTTCAGGTCTTTTTTGCTCAGCCTGTAATCACCCAGAGGGCTCCAGTCCTCTGAATAGGCCTCCTTATAGCCTCCCGTGACCGGATCAAATCCCCGGTTTTCGACCAGTGCAAACAGGTCCCGGATCAGGCGATTCACAGCAGGATCCCCGGTGAGGGCAAAATATTCAGTCAAAGCGTAAATGACAAAGGCCTGGGCATAGGTCTGCTTCCGCGTCTGGCAGGGCTTGCCGCTGACAGTGACGGACCAGTAATATCCCCCGTTCCGGGTATCCAGAAAATGGTCCCGGATATAATTGAAGGACCGGTCAGCCAGCGGCCGGCAGGCCGGATCATGATGCCTGGACAGAGCGGAAAAAGCCCACAGGATCCTGGCGTTCAGCACGATTCCCTTGGCTCCTTTTTCATCTACCTGGCGAATGCTGTTCATTCCTGAAAGAAATCCCCCGTGCCGATCATCGATCATGGATTCCGACCAGAATCGCCGGATATCATTCAACTCCGATTTCAATTCTGCTATCCACCTAACAATCAAGGCTTGGTCCATATCAGGGTTTGTTCAGGTTTTTATCTATCAAATGGTTGATGTTCTGCACCGAGCCTGAGGAACAGCCCTCGTCCGGCGGGGTGTGGCTAACGTAATCGAGCATTCTTTCCAGCGTTGTGAGAGCAACATGCATCCGGGTATCCGAGGATGCATAGTAAATGAACAACCTGCCGTTGTCATCGGCGATCCAGCCGCTTGAAAACAGGACATTTGAGACGTCACCGATCCTTTCAGCACCTTCGGGAGCCATGAAGTAACCGGCAGGCTGGTAGAGGATCCTGGAAATATCGTCGAGGGCCGTCATGAAAACGTACAGGGTGTAACGCAGACCGGCTGCGGTATTGCGAACGCCATGAGCCAGGTGAAGCCAACCGGCCGGAGTCCGGATCGGGGCCGGCCCAAGGCCGTTCTTCAGCTCATAGACGGTATGGTACCTGCGAGGCTGAATCAATTGTTCGTCCTTGACCACCGGGTGGGTTATATCGGAAACAAAACCGAGACCTATTCCCCCTCCTGAGCCGACTTCTATGAACCCCGACTGGGGCCTGGTATAGAAGCAATACCTGCCCCCTACGAACTCCGGGTGAAGCACCACATTCCTTTGCTGTGAGGCATCCGTGATCAGGTCGGGCAGCCTTTCCCAACGATCCAGGTCCTTCGTTCTGACAATGGCGGCGGCGGCAATCGCCATGCTGGTGTCGCCCGGGGGAGCATCCGGGTCTTTTCTTTCGGCGCAGTAAATTCCGTAGATATAACCGTCCTGATGGGCAACCAGGCGCATGTCGTAAACATTAACCTCTTCCGGACTATTGGGCGGCAGGGTTATGGGCCTGGGGCGAAAACGGAAACCATCGATTCCATTTTCACTTTCTGCAATGGCAAAGAAAGATTTCCGGTCCCATCCTTCCACCCTGACCGCCAGGCAATATTTACCCCTGAACTTGAGGGCGCCGGCGTTGAAAACGGCATTGACGCCGATCCTCTGGAGCAGCAACGGATTGGTCGCCGGGTTCAGGTCGTACCGCCACTCCAGGGGTATGTGTCCGAGGACCAGGACCGGATACCTGAAACGCCAATAGAGGCCGTGGTTTTCAGAAACCGGTTTGTTTTTTCGCCTGATGAGCCGTTCATGTTCCCTCCGCAATCCGGCGAGACGACGGTTAAAATCATGTTTAGTGTTCATACTCGCTAAGATTATTCCACCAGGTTTTCTTAAGTATGATTGCTGTGACCGCAATGATGGCCAATGTGATCACCAGGGGCACCCCCTTCCGCAGGACCAGGTACAGCGGAGCCGCCACCAGGGCGGTCTGGGCGATGGTCCCCGTCACGACATTGAACATGTCACGCCGGAAATTCCTGTTCGGGCGGAAATCCGGATGTTCAGCCATGACCTGCTCCCTCACCGGTTTCCAGAAACCCCAGGGCTTGACATGGTAATAAAAGGCATTCAGGGTTTCGGCTTCCACAGGCCGCGTCAGCAGGGTTCCGGCTACGCAGCCGGAAATGGAAATGACCAGGATCAGGGGGAAGTACCAGAGACTGAGGGTATCAAAAATGTAGGGAAAGACCAGGGCAGGCACCAATCCGGCCACCATTCCCCAGAAAAAACCGTAACCGTTGAACCGCCACCAGTACCATTTCAGAATGTTGGATGCGACGTAACTGCCGAAAAGGGCAGAAACAATCCACTGAAGAATGGAATTGACATCCAGGGCGAACAGGCCGATCACCACACTCACGGTAACCACCAGCAATCCGGTGATATAGTTGGTGTTGCGGATCTTTTTATTGGAAGCCCCGGGGTTGATGTATTTCAGATAAATATCATTGACCACATAGGCCTGGGCTGCATTCAGGGTGCCTGCAAAGGTTCCCATGAAGGCTGCCAGCAAACCGGCCAGCAACAATCCCGTGAATCCGACAGGCGCAAATTCATTGATGGCCGAGGGAAGGACCTGTTCGAAATCGATCCGGCCGGCCACATTCAGATCGAGACGGTCAAAATAGAGCAAGCCCAAAACAGTGACCCCGCCAATCATCAGGTAACGGGTGGGCATCAGGACTACGGATACGAACCCGCTCATTTTAGCCGCTTCTTTGGGAGAACGGGTCGACAGGACCTTTTGCATATCGTAGTTGGGCGCCGGCCCGGCGAGACTCACCAGGAGCCCTTTGAACAGCATGACCGTGAAAAAAAGGCTGAACAGGGAATAACCGTCGGACCTTATCTTTTCATTTACCTCCGGGATGATCCTTGACCAGTCCAGATTCAGCCGCTCACCGAAGAATGGACTCATCCAGCCATCCGGCACGTTCAGGGTGCCCCGGCCCAGGGCGGTCATCGCGATCACGGCAATGACGACAGCCGACACGGTCATGATGGCATACTGGAGCACATCGGCCCAGACAATGCCCGACATTCCGCCCAAGACCGAATAGAAGACGGCGAACAGGGTAAATATCAGGCCATAAAAATGGGGTATGAATTTTTCGGGTACATCGAACGGGAGATACTGGCTGAGCCACTCATAGGGTATGAAGATCTCCACGAATTTCCCTAAACCCACAAATCCGTATGCCAGAAAGCCCAGGCAACTGATGAGTGCAAAGACGACCACGATCGAATGCGACAGTTTTCCGGACGGGCCCTTGCCGAAACGGGTCCCGATCCATTCGGCTCCCGTCGCAACGTTCGACCGCCGTAACCAGGCCGAGAGGAATACCATCATGAAGATCTGGTTGAACACGGGCCACAGCCAGGGTATCCAGATGGATTTCATCCCATAGACAAACAGGATGGCGACCAGCCACATGGTGCCTGAAATATCGAACATGCCCGAAGCGTTTGACAGGCCCAGCATATACCAGGGCAGGCGGTTGCCGCCAAGCATGTAGTTCTTTTTGCTTTTTGCGGCCACCCGGGTGAGCAGGATGCCGATGACCACGGTCAATACCAGGTATATCCCGATGATGGACAGATCAATCGCGTTCAATTTCATAGATCACGGTTTACGGATTCAAGGCGGCCCATTCGCGGCCGAAAAGAGTTTCCGGGGCATTAAAGAATTTGATGAAATCAGGGGACGAAGGATGACCCGGGTAAGGAGCGTAATGATGAGTCGGGCGATCGTTCCGCCATAGTAGTACCCAGGCGGCACCCGATCCCTGCATGGCGGGCAGCAGCCGCCCGGTCCACCATTCCGGGTCCGGAATGGTCTCATACCCCGTTTCGGTCAGGGCAAAAGGCTTGCCATGTGCGGCTCCCACTTTTTCCAGCATCGCCAGCGATGTTTTTAGGGGTTCGGTATATCCTTCCAGGGTTCCGGAACGGTCATAAAAATCAAGCCCGATCATATCCACCCAATCATCACCGGGGTAACAGGCCAGGTATTGTTCCTCGTTTCCGACCTTGTCGGTGGAATACACAAAGATCAGGTTATTCAGTCCGTGAACCCCATAGAGGAGCCTGACAGTCTCTTTCCACAGTTTTTTGTATTCCCCTGGGGTGCGGTGGCCGGTTCCCCACCAGAACCATCCGCCGGACATTTCATGGAAAGGACGGAAAAAAACCGGTATGAGCTCACCGCGGTCATCCTTCAGGCCCTTCAGGAAGGCTGCCGCCTTGGCTACCCATGAAACATATTTGTTATGATATTCTCCGCCCGGAAGGATCTTGGCCACCGCCCTTGCGGTGTCCCAGGCATGCCCTCCCGAAACGGGGTTATCCAGGTGCCATGAAATGGTTATCAGGCCTCCCCGCATATGTGCTTCGCGGATCAGCCGGTTCATGAGGTTGAAGTCAACGGAATCCAGGTTGGCAGGGTGATCCAGTTCAATATGTCCGATATCGAAGCCATAAACCGCCGGATAATCCCCGCAAACATCGAAAATATCGCATCCTTGAGTGGAATCGGAATAATTCCATTTTACACCGTAGGACGTGGCATCTTGGTGAGCGACAAGAAACCGGCCGTCCAGGGTTTTCAATTTTTCCAGTGCGGCAGAGGCCTCTTTCGACAGGAATCTTTTTACCTCCTGGTTTTGATCCTGGTTTTTTACGGAACAACTGGCAGAAAGGATCAGCGCCACACTCAAAAAAAATGCTAAATATCTCATAAACAATGATTAACTGTCAAGCAGGTTTGAATATCAGAATACGATTTTAAAATTTTCAACCGTACCGGATGATTCCAGACGGACGATATAGATCCCTCCGGTATACCTGTTTATTCCTACGGAAACAGGTCCGGCCTGGTTGGGATAAAAGCCGCAGATCCTGCCCGACAGGTCGAAAATCCGGATGTCATAATGGCGACCGGGATCGTCCGGGGTAACCAGCAGGAACTGCCGGGGATAATCCGTATTAAGGTGGTAACCTGAGTAGTGCATGGGCTCCAGGCAGGAAAAGGATGGATCCGACCGGTCAGGCATTTCATCGCGGGTGAGAACATAATCGTGGTTCATGATCTTCTGCCAATGGCTCAGGGGATTGATGGCAGAGCTCCTTACGAAATCACCGGTCCAGGTCATGAACCAGGACCAGCCAGCCAGGTCGGACACGAGGTTGTCGGGATCAGGCATGACGCCGTTTTCACTCAGGGTGATCATCTTTTTCCCGGCAAAGGTTTCACGAAGCCGGTCAAACGTGAGCACCTGCGAACCATAATCCCCGTTCCGGGAATAGATATCCGCACCCAGAATATCGACATACCCGTCACCGGGATACCAGTCGAGGTTGTCGTCCTTTGCATCAGTCGTCCAAACCCAGATCAGGTTGTTGATCCCATGAACGAGGGTCAACCGGTCAAAGATCAGTTTCCAGAGGGCCTTGCAGGGTTCCGGACCCTTGGCGCCCCACCAGAACCATCCGCCCGAAGCTTCATGCAGCGGCCGGAAAAGCACCGGAACGCCCTCCTCCTGAAGTTCTTTCAGCCAGGGTGCAATCAGGTCGATATCGCTGACCACGGCCTTGTATTCATTGGAAGAGGTATCGGCAATCCGGGAGACGTCGAAGGTGGTCCTGTCGGGTATAGAACTCATCGGTCGTGCGGAGGGGATCGCGCCAGTGCCAGCAGATGGCCACCAAACCGCGGTTCGCATACCACGTGGCCGCTTCAGAGACCAGGTTGTTTTTATCGAACCAGTTCCAATTCCGTGTATGGTTGATCAGGTCAAGCCCAAGCAGGGCGGGATATTTTCCGGTATTGGTATTCAGCCATTCCGCCTCTTTCAATTCCTGAACCCCGGAGTGGATTTTTTTCCCGAACCGGCCCAGCAGGTAACGGTATTCTCTGAGGGCAACGTCGGCAGGCGCCGGGCTGACCAGGTTGTCGGACAGGTTGAAAGGCGTGTCAGGTATGGTGTTGACGACAATCCGGATATAATCGAACAGAAACCAGCCCCAGCTCTTGGAGATCACAACGGTGTTCTGTCCTTCTTTGAGCCGGACCTTGCCGAAGAGGACCTCGGTGAAGCGGTTGGCAATGTTCCTGAACTGAACTTCTGCGAGGTTGCCGTTCACCTCCACGATATTGATCTTGTCGCCATAGGGAGCGGCATAACCCAGGTAGAGATCATAGGAGTTCCGGGTGCCCAGGCTGAACCGGAAAGTGAGCTTGTCGGCATCCGATTCGAACCTGGCCACATAACCGGTTCCCGAGTAGCCCGTCTGACTGGTTTCCACCTGCAGGGTTCCCTCTCTCTGGGCGAGCTCAGCTTCGTACTTGGTACCCTGGCCGCTGGTGGTTCCGATGGCAGCTGCCAGGAGCAAGCATGCCATAAAAAAACGATCCGCTATTATCATGGCTTAAAAGTAGCTGGAAAAAAGAGGGGTTATCAATATTTCCGATACGATAACCCCTCGCTGTTTAACCCCTATGAAAAGAAACTCCTGCTGTTAATCCACCAGCTCGAAGCGCATATTGTCGACACAGATATTGACCTTGGAAGCGCCGCCATCGAAGGCCATGCCGAAATCAGCCGTAACCTTGGACATATCGGTCGGGGAATTGGGCCCCCAGCTCCATTGATCCTTGAAAGCGGTGATCGGAATGGTCACGGTGATCCAGCCGTCAGTCATATAGGAACCTGATTCAGCCCAGGGGGCCCACAGGTACCAGAAATCACCCTCATCCCCGTTGAACCGGAGCCTTAGTTGCCCTCCGGTCATCGGTTCGAGGATGTTGATGTCAAACTTGACGACATAGCTGGCCACATCGGTCCCGATCCGGTCGCCCGGGAAATTGTTTTTCCCGTTTCTCCAGAAGAGGCCGGTCCAGCCGCTGCAATCACGGTTGACACGATGGTAGTTGGTGCCATCGAGCGACAGGGCGGGATCATTTTCAGGTCCGCCGGCATCTCCCCACCAACTTCCCAGGTCGTCAAAATTGAAGAAGACAAGGGTAGGATCTTCAACGGGATCGACACCCGAGATCATGACTTCGGGAGATTCCGAGAACTCATTTTCGAAGGTCACGAATTTGATCTTGCCTTTCCCCTTGGTCACATTCAACGGCACAACCACTTCCAGCTTCGTGGCCGTCTTCTCCCCGAACATGGTCGCTTTCACCTCAACCGGGAAGATCACGTCGGTCAGCAAATCCAACTTTTCCCCGATGATCGTGATCATCTGGCCGGGTTTCATGCTGAGCGGCATGGAGGTGATGATCGGGACATTGGAGGCCAGAATGGTAAGGGATTGCGTGGAGGTGATCTCGGTACCGTTTGTCGTTACGAGTGTTATGGGTCCGGAGAGGGTACCGGAAGGCACTGTTACCACCAGTTCCGTTTCGTTCGTGTTGCTTACCGTGACTCGATTACCGCCGGTAAACACGACGGCGACCACCAGGTCCAGCTCGGTGCCCGTGATCGTCAGGGGGCTGTTTGCCTTCAGTTCCAGCGGAGACAGCGAAGTGATCGTCGGCATCAGGAGGCCCAGGTGGACCGAAGAAACCGATTTACCTGCGGCGGTCCCAAAGGTAACAGGGCCTTCCGTTGCGTCCAGCGGGACCGTTACCCGTATTTCCGTGGCCGTTCCCCCCAACAGCGCGCCTGTTTTACCACCGCCGAAAGTGGCCCTGGTGATCAGGTCAAGATCGCTCCCGGTAACCGTCAGGGTTTGTCCGTTTTCCACCGGATTGGGTGATATTCCCGCGATAACCGGCAGAGCCATTTGCAGTTCGGCTGTTGATTCAACTTCCACCTCGGAAGCGACCACGAGCTTGACCTTCCCGTCCTTTGCATCGGCCGGTACGGTCAGTTCGATCTTGCTCACCGTTTTTGAGACAAATTCGGTCACCTTTTTGCCTCCACCCAGAATCACATCGCGCACCAGATCCAGGTTGGTCCCCTGCAGCGTCAGAAGGGTTCCGGCCTTGACCGGATTGGGGCTCATCTGGGTGATATCCGGAAGAACAACCACCACCGATTCCTCTGATTCAATCTCAATGGGTTCGGCTTCGCCGTTCGACAGGACAATCTTCCCGGTCTGCGCATCAACCGGTATTCTTACCTGCAGTTGGGTTTTCGTCTGGGATTCAAATGAGGTGACGATTTTGTTTTTGGTAAAGGTCACCTCCTTGATCAGGTTCAGGTAGGTCCCGGCAATGGTTATCACCTCGCCCGGACGTGCCGTCATGGGTGTAATGGACTCAATGGCAATAGGCTCTGAGATTTTCAGAAGCGTTTTTGTCACGATGTCACCCTGAGGTGTTTTCAGGGTCACCTTGCCGTTGACGGTCGCTTCCGGAACGGTCACGACCAGGAGCCCGTATACACTGGACTTGAAAGTTGTAATCTCGATATTTTCGGGAAGAACAACCGCGGTAACCAGGTCCATGTTGTAGCCGATGAATTTAAGGTCACCGCCGCGGAGCACCGGGGAGGGGCCGAAACTGTTGAGGACTATGGTAGTGTCCTTTTCTTTTTGGCAGGATGTCATTAGCAATCCGAACACCATCAGGCAGACTGCCGAGAGTGCTAACCATCCTTTAACTTTATTAATCATGATTGCTAATGTTTAATTATTTGGATACAATTCTTACATTATCGATGCAAATGTGTACCGGACTCTTATCGGTACTTCCTGCTTCAAACGGCCCGAAAATCATCATGGTGATATTGGTCAGCTTGGACAGGTCCTGAATGCTGGCAGAGCCGATTTCGTCAGAAGTTCCGTCATCCTTGTTGAACTTGAATTCGGTCAGGGGTATGGAGACCGTAACCCATCCGTCGGTGATGTAAGGTCCGTTCTTCCACGGTTTCCAGCGGGCCAGCGCATTGCCCGCCATATCCCGTCCATGATCCTCGGCATAAGGGCCGAAGAAAATTTCCATCCTGACGTCTTTCCATTCGATCGGGACATTGATCTCAAACCGGAAGATCAGGTCGCTCACCAGTCCTTTGGCCACCGGGACATTGCCTTTGGCGCTCCGTGGCGCCCAGTACTGCATGGTCATTTCGTTGGTCCACATCCATTCCCCGACAGCGTTATGCTTGAAGTAGGCATAGCCGCCGTCACAGGGAGCGGGGCTGGGATTGGTGGAAGGATCAGCGATCGGAGCGGTCCAGGATTCATGCTTCCAGGTATCAAAATCCAACAGGATATTTGTGTTGTCGCGGAAGATGAACTTGGAATTGACCTTGCCAAAAGTGGTCTGCACCGTGATGGGTCCGGGGCCCGTGCCTTCCGGAACAATGACGTCGATATTCGTTTTGTCGAATGAAGCTATCGTGCCCTCGATGCCTCCCGGGAAGATGACTTTCGGGTCAAAGAAATAGTCGCCCGTCAGAACAACCGTTTCGCCGTCCGGTACATACTCGCATTTGATCCCGGTCAGCTGCGGACCCGGAACGTTGACTTTAAAATCATAGAGCAGCTCATCGCCATCCGCGAATACCAGCTTCATCTTGTCGGTGACCACGCTTGGAACGCTGCTGGGCACTCCCACTATGATGGTGGTGCTGGTTATGTAAGTCGGATTAAGCGTGGCTTGCTGGTCGTTGAACCAGATCTCCCTCACATCACCCAGGTTCTGGCCGATAATGGCAATCAGGTTGCCCATGTAAGCGCCGATCATCAGGGAGTCTGAGCGGTCGGGATCGGTAACCCTGACATAGAAGATCTCAGGGTCGCCGGCAACCTCCTTTTTGCAGGAATTTGTGGAAAGCCCGATGACCGCGATCAGGACAACCGTGAGGGTCATCAGGAACTTGTTATTCAGATATTTTTTCATCTCAGCAGTATTATTCAGTGTGATTACTTGAATTCATATTCCACGGCGGCTTCCAGGAGCAACGGATTCGCTACGGTCTCGGCTGCCGGGATGGGCAGGACCATCTGTGTTTCATAGACTACCACCGGTGCGTCGGGGGGCGTGAGTTCATAGCCTTCGAACGTGTTTTCATCCGGGGCGTTATCCGTGTAGATCCTCACATAGGTGTGACCTCTTTCCTGATCATTCAGGTAAGCCAGGGCTGCCTGGGGATCACGGTAATAATAACGCTTGATGTCGAACCAGAACAAGCTTTCCATGCCGAACTCAATCCGGCGTTCCTTAAGAATATCCATGAAAGTCAGGTTTGACTTGGCAGGCAGGTCGGCCCGGAGACGAAGGGCATTGAAGTACTGAAGAGCCGTTGCGTCGCTGGTTGTTGCCGATGCGCCCAGGGCTGCCTCGGCATAGATCAGGTAGACGTCTGCCAGCCTCAGGAAGTACTGGTTGATCGCCACGGCCTGGCCTGTGGATACTTTCCCGTTATTGTCATCGGCACTCCCGACAACATATTTTTTAATGTTGTTAAGCACGGGAGCCGCGCCTTCGAGAACCTTGTTCGGATCATCCGGATCGCGGTTGACGAGCTTGTACAGGTATCCGCCCGAAGATTTCCGGATTTCCGGATAGAAATCGTCTTTGGTCATGATTATGGCCTTTCGCCGCAGGTCCCCGTTTTCAACATCCTGAAGGAAGTCATAGGAGGCTCCTTTTGCTCCGCCCCAGCACTCGGAATTCCCGGTGATCTGGCTGCTGCGGGCCCAGTTGGCCTGGCGGCTGTTGCCGATCCCGTAACTTCCTTCGAGGAACTGGAAGGCAAACAGGCTTTCGGAATTGTTGTTGTTTTCGATCTTGAAGAGGTCGGCATAGTTCGTCATCAGGGAAGCCCCGCTGTTAACGATCACATCCTGGGCAAGTTCTTTGGCCTGGTTGAAGTATTCGGCCGATTTTGCATCACTCAGGTTCTGCGCCATGGTAACATACAGCTTGGCAAGCAACCCTTCGGCCGAATATTTGGTGACCCTGCCGGGAGCATCTGTCTCCGGAAGGTTATCGACCGCATACTGCAGGTCGCGCCGGATAAACTCGTACAGGCTGCCCTGGGTGTTTTTCCTCAGGAGGGTGTTATTGCTGGTCACCAGCTCCGTCGAATTCTCCACGATCGGCACTTCCTTAAAATACTCGGCCAGGATGTAATAAGCAGCCCCGCGCATGAAACGGGCCTCACCCAGTGCCGCGTCGATGACGGACTGGTCCACGTTGCCTTCGGCAGCGATGGGCATGTCATTGATGATCGAGTTGGAATACGAAACCACCCTGAACAGGCTCTTCCATCCTGCTGACAGATGGGCATTCCCGGCAGTATGGGAGAAATAGTAGTATTGGCCTTCCTGGTCCCAGGTGTAATACATGTTTCCGGCCATGACATCGCCCACCAGCCAGAAAAACTTGTCATTGAATCCAAACCAGGGATATCCGTACAGGGAAGCGGTGGCCGCCTTGACCTCCGCTTCGTTCCTGTAATAATTGTCGGCGGTCAGCCTGTCCTGGGGGGCAATGTCAAGGAAATCCTTGCCGCAGGAGCCCAGAATCAGGGTGAGAGCGATCATTGCATATTTTATTGTGTTTTTCATACGATTGCGTTTTTAATGGTTTGATCCCGGTTAAAATTCAACATCAAGTCCGAATGAAACCATTCTTGGCGTCGGATACCTTCCCATGTCGATGTTCTGCATCCGGGAATTCTGGTTGAAAGAACCGATTTCCGGATCATATCCCGAATAGTTGGTCAGGGTGAAGAGGTTCTGCCCGGTGATAAAAACCCGCAATCTTTCGATCTTGGCGAGCCGGGAGATGTTCTGCGGAACGGTATAGGAAAGGCTTATGTTCTGGATGCGCAGGTAGGAGCCATCCTCGATAAAGCGGTCCGACATGCGGTTGTTCCGGTTGTTATCGGTCGTTGTAGGCCTGGGCAGGGTGGCATCGGGATTGGCCAGGTAGACGTTGGCCGGATCCAGGTCGGAGCCTTCAGGATCCTTCAGGGCCACCCGGGCGCGGTCTGCCACGGTGGCGGCCTGGTTGCTGTAAATGCTCGTCATGCCCTCGATTACCACACGGGAGTAGTTCAGGACATCATACCCGTAAGCTCCGTTGAGATAGATCGAGAGATCGAAAGGTCCGTAGGTGAAGGAGTTATTCAACCCGAACGTGAATTTGGGGTTCGGATCCCCGATAACGGACTGGTCGTTGGTATTGATAACCCCGTCGCCATTCAGGTCCTTGAACTTGACGTCACCTACCCAAATGCCGGCATTTTTGTCAACCAGGTTTTTCCCGTTGGGATCTTCAGCGGTTATGCTGTTGGGATCCACGATCTGAACGGCATGGTTCAGGATATCTTCCTGATCGGTGAACAGCCCTTCCGTCTGGTAACCATAGAAAACGCCGAGCGGATAATTGATGCTGGTCATCGTTGCGGTCTGGAATTCACTGTACCAATAAAGGTTACCCCAGTAGACCCGGGTATCCGTGTCCAGTTCCGTCACGAGGTTCTTGTTCATGGTCAGGGTCAGGTCGGTGCTCCAGGTGAATTTCTCGCGCATGATGTTGCGGGTATTCACGGCGAGCTCGATCCCTCGGTTCTGCATCCTCCCCACGTTGGCATAAGGAGCGGAGATATCATCCCAGCCGGTGCCACCCAGGTAGCTGGGTATCGAAAGCTGGAGGAGCATGTCCTTGGTTTCCTTGTCATAGAGGTCAAGTGACAGGTTCAACCGGCCATAGAACATGGAGAGATCGACACCCAGGTTGTATTGGGCCGTTGCTTCCCAGCGGAGGTTCGGATTGGAGATCTTCTCCATCCGGTAAGCCGTTCCGAAGGGGGTTTTGACCGTTACCAGGGAAGAGCCGTAAAGGTAGGTCCCGATGGCCTGGTTGCCGACAAGACCATATCCGATACGGATTTTCAGGTTGTCCAGGTTTTTGAACCGGTCCATGAATTTCTCCTCGCTGATGCGCCAAGCCACGGATCCGGAAGGG
>Ga0208047_1000247_pt1 | contig 20192 bp, 17 predicted proteins | sample Kivu_220m_FD_184162 | JGI IMG/M metagenome (GOLD analysis project Ga0208047, IMG submission 184162) | Freshwater microbial communities from Lake Kivu, Western Province, Rwanda to study Microbial Dark Matter (Phase II) - Kivu_220m (SPAdes)... | ecosystem: Environmental > Aquatic > Freshwater >...
CAGCGAGGTTGAATTTTTCGCACGGAACACACGAAAAACACGCCGAATACATAAAGAACATCAGGAAGGCGGCCGAGATAACAAAAGAACACATACCCATAATAATGGACATACAGGGACCGAAGATAAGGGTGGGTAAATTAAAAGACGGATACATCAATTTAAAATTCAGAGATAAGCTTTACATTACATCCAAGAGGATTATCGGAAGCGGTAACACAATATCAGTCACATATCCGAATTTCGAAAACGATGTAAGAATAAACGAACTGATACTGATAGACGACGGAAAAATAAGATTACAAGCAATATCAAAGGGCACTAAACACATAGAGTGCAGAGTAATCAACGGTGGCATATTAAAAGAGCACAAGGGCATAAATCTGCCTGATACGAAAATATCACTTCCCGCATTAACAGCAAAAGACATCAAAGACATAAAATTCGGCGTCGAACAGAAATTGGATTTTATTGCATTAAGTTTTGTGCGTTCCGTAAAAGACATAATAAAATTAAAGAAATTATTAGAGAGATACAATTATCAGATACCCATTATATCAAAAATCGAGAGACCCGAGGCGATAGAGAGGATAGACGCAATAATAAACGAATCGGATGCAGTAATGGTAGCCAGAGGAGATTTAGGAATCGAAGTACCCACAGAACAAATACCGATACTCCAGAAGATGATTATAAGCAAATGCAACAAAATGCGTAAACCGGTGATAACAGCGACACAGATGTTAGAGTCAATGATAGAAAATCCGATTCCGACGAGAGCGGAAACAACCGATATAGCGAATGCAATTCTGGACGGTACTGATTGTGTAATGTTATCGGGTGAAACGTCGGCGGGCAAGTATCCCGAAAAAGCGGTCAAGATAATGGATAAAATAATTTTCGCAACCGAAAAAATAAAAAAGCCAGTTTATTTAGACAGAGAGAAGATAGAGCACACAGAAGACAGTGTACTGGAATCCATATGCAATTCGGTTTCGGAGATATCCGAAAGAATAAATGCAAAAGCGATAGTTACGATAACAAAGACAGGAAAGTCTCCTCTCATGTTATCTGCTCACAGACCAAATTCACAGATAATAGCGATTACACACAATAAAGAATTATTAATGAGAACAAAGATATACTGGGGTGTCGAGCCTTTATACATAAGCAAGAGTCCGCACATAGAAGAAAACATTAAAAAATTCAGGAAAGAAATATTCAGAAAAGGAATATTAAGAAGGGGCGACAAAATAATATTAATATCGAATTTTCCGTTCAAGGAAACCGATTCCGCAAACGCGATTCAGATATTAAAGATATAAAATAATCCTCAATATTACGAAATATTTATAAATTTAAATTACACAGCATTTTATATATATTTGTTCATAAGAATTTAACATTTACGCATATATTATAGACAAGATATTGCAAAAATTCACGGTAATATATATATTTTTCATTTTATTATTCACTTCGAACTTATCCTCACAATACAGCATATTTCAGAACAGTACATTTGACACGGTAATGAACAGGGGTTTTTTTCTTGAGTCGGAGAAGAGGTTAAAGATAAGTCTGAATGGCACCTGGAAGGCAGCGTTTGACAACAACGAATTTTTTTATGATTATCAGGTACCGATGTGTTACGATTTTACCGGTGATGTAATTTTCAGGAAAAAATTCGAATTACATGATTCGATTTACAGCAATTATTGTTTCATACTTGTCGCCGAAGGAATTAATTACGAATCGGACATAAGCATCAACGGAACATTCATACTAAAACACACGGGCGGTTTCATACCGATAATAATACCTATAGACGAGAACATACTGAGATACGAAAACGAAATAACGATAAGTGTATCGAACAGATTCGACAACAAAAACACAATACCGTTAGGCAATCAAATTGATTACGGAATTAATTACGGAGGGATTTACAGAGACATTTATATTTATGCAGTACCAAATTTATACACATTAGACAATCATATTTACATCAAAGAAGAAACATCAAACACAGCAAGGATAATAAACAGCATAAGTATAAATTCTTACAAACTGACGAAGTTAAAGGAAAAAGCAAACGATTTTTTCATTACGACAAAGATAATAGAGAAGTCATCCGAACGGGAAGCAGCGTCATCAAATTCGATAAAATTCAACATAGAAGATTTTCAGTCAAAGGTATTTGAAAACGAAATTTTACTAAAAAATCCTTCATACTGGACGGCCGAGTATCCGAATTTATACCTTATCAAGACGATAATCAGCACTGCCGATGAGGTTATAGACGAAAAAAACGACGAATACGGTTTAACAAAAATAAAATCCAAATCGGGTAAACTATCGGTAAACGGCCAGGAATACACATTAAACGGTATTAACTACTATGAAGATTTACCCGGACAGGGAAATCTGCTCAACTATTCGGTTGCAGAAGCAGATCTCAGAGAGATAAAAAGTTTAGGATTCAATTGCATAAGAGTTCCTGGCCGCACAGTTCATCCTTACATTACAAACATATGCAACAGGATAGGATTATTCATAATGTTCGATTTCCCGTTCAACAATGTACCCGAACGTTTACTGGATAATGAAGAATACACAGGAAAAGCTGCAGACCATTTCAGGAATACGATAAAGTTTTACAGGAACAATCCGAGTATTATATCCTGGGGTATCGGCAATAATTTTGACGTCACGACAGAAAATTCACGTAATTACGTAAAGAACATGAAACAAGCCGCATTGGAACTGGACGGAAGACCGATATATTACACAACATTCAATTATTTAAACGACATTTGCACAGAGCTGACGGATTTCAAAGGTCTTGATTTGACACAATATCAGAAAGAGGAAGAAATAAAAAAACTCATCGACGAGTACAAGAGAATTCAATTATCGACTGCAAATAAATTTTTTATTTTCATCAGTTCATACGGATTAAGGATAAAAAATTTCGACAGAGGAGGTTACAGCAATCAATATTCGGTCGAAGCCCAGACAAAATTTTTAGTCGATTGTTACAAGAACATATCAAAAAACTTCTGGGGTAATTTTATAACAGCATACGCGGATTGGAATTCACAGAGGTCTTTGAATTACCCGATGGATGAGAATTTAAAGCTTGTAACAAACGGGTTATATGATTACAACAGAAACCAGAAACAATCCGCAGGATTCGTGAAACGGATAATAAACAATCAGGAAATATCAAAAATTTCCGAAGGCACACCGCTGAGCAGCATATCGTATGTTTTTCTGATGAGCGGGATAGGGATAATGATAATTTTTATAGGTTTTGCACACAATATGAAAAAGTTCAAATACAACATGTGGAAGTCACTGATCACTCCCAATAACTTTCTGATATTCGTAAGAGAGCAAATGTTAATATCCATAACGCAGAGTTTATTACTCAGCGCCGCGATATCGTTCGGCATATCCTTGTTTTTTTCATCAGTTTTCTATTTATACCGTGATAATTTATTTTTCGATATGATTTTAGGAGCGACTTTCACAACGGACAAATATAAAACATTATTTTCCAACATTTTCAATTATCCTGAAAGGTCCGTAATATTTTTAGCATTATTAAATTTCATTTTAACCTGGATACTGACATACATATTTTTCATAGTATCATTTTTTTCCAGGGAGAAGGCACATTTAAAATATATTTACACATTGACTGTCTGGTCGTCGCTTCCGCTGTTAATTTTCCTGCCAATAGGAACGATTATATACAAGATATCCACGGAAACTTCGGATTATGTAATATTTTCATTTACCATATTCGCAGTATTATACGCATTATATTTAATAAGGTTAGTATCCGGAATCAAGTTTTTATATTTAATACCGACATTAAGGTCGTACATATACGGAATTGTATTAATAATATTCATATACGGAGGTTTATATTTTTATCTATCATTTTTCAAATCAACTTTTGACATAATAAGCATATTAAACGGATTAAAATAGAGGCAAATTGTATTTATCAAAAATCGAAATATTCGGATTCAAGTCATTTCCCGAAAAGACGAAGATAGACTTCGACAGCGGAGTATCGGCTATTGTAGGACCGAACGGTTCGGGAAAATCCAACATTGTAGATGCGATAAGGTGGGTATTAGGCGAGCAGGGAGATAAGATTTTACGGAGCGAAAAGCGTGAAGACATAGTATTCAACGGCAGCAAGAACAGGAAACCTTTGAGTGTAGCGGAAGTATCTATAACAATACAGAATAATAAAAACATACTTCCGACCGAATATTCAGAAGTTCAGATTGCCCGCAGATTTTTCAGAAGCGGCGAGACCGAATACTATTTAAACGGAACAAAGGTAAGGTTAAAAGACATAAGGAATTTATTTCTCGATACAGGTATCGGACCGGATGCATATTCAGTAATAGAGTTGAAGATGATAGAAACCATATTATCCCCTCTCAAAACTGAGAGAAGAAAGATGTTTGAAGAAGCAGCCGGAATAGTATCATATAAGGTAAACAGGGATTTAACCTACAAGAGACTGGAAGCCGTAAAGGAATCTTTAATAAGAGTAAACGACATCATAAGAGAAAAGCAACGAAATGTAACTGCACTCGAGAGACAGGCAAAGAAGAACGAGGAAGCAAAAATTGTTTACGAAGAGTTGAAATTACTTGAAATAAAGGTAGCATTATACGATTACACGACATTAAATAACGAGATTACATACATAAGAAATTCGGAATCGGACAACATATTATTAAAAGAAAGGCTGGAGAAAGAAATAACAGATTACGACACAAAGAGCGACATATTAAGAAAGGATTATCATGATTACGAGAGTAAAATCGAGTCAATAAACGAAGACGTAAACAAAAAGAGGGACAGGATAAACGAAATCGAAAAATCAAATTTAGTAACGGAACAGAAAATCAAATCAAAGGAAGAGAACATACAAAGGTTAAACACAGATATTCTGAATTTAAAAGAGAACATCGAAAAAGGGAAAGTCAAAGAAGAATCAATAAGGGCAAATTTAAAAGTAATAAAAGAGACGCTTGAAATATCCGAAAAGTCACTGACAGAAAAAAAGCAGTCATTATCCGAAACAGTTTCGGTAATAAACGAGAAGAAGAACGAGATAATAAACCTCGGAACAAAGCTCAAACAAACGACAAAGGGAGTAAACAGTTTAAAGTCGGAATATCAGAAATACAAAGTAAAATTCGACAACAATTTAGAAAGGCTGAACAGAATATCCAAGAACACTGAAAGTTCGCTGCTTCAAATCAAAGATTTAGAGACGAAGAAAGAAATAATCGAAAAAGACATATCAGACAAGAACGCCGAAAAAAGCAGATTATCAGATGAACTCGACAGTAAGAGCAGCGACAAACAAAATCTTCTGAAAGAATTAAAAGCACTTGAAACAGATTTAGGCGGCAAGAACGCCGAGGTGCACAATTTAAAAAACAAGATATCCTATTTAAAGAATCTTCTTGATTCCTTTGAAGATTACGCGGAAGGGATACAATATTTATTAAAAGAAAAAAACATTAAGGATTTAAGTACTGTTATAAAAGCAATCGAAGTAGAAGACAGGTACAAGCTTGCTATAGAGACGGCGCTCGGTGAAATATCCAATTATCTGATAATCGAAGATTCATCAAAATTAAACAAATACATAGAACAGTTAATAGAGTCCAAGAAAGGTAAAGTAACATTTATATTAAACGATAAGTTACCTCAGAATATTTCATTCGGTATATTTTACGATTACGAACCGGATTTTACGAGTGAAAAGGGAGTAATAGGATTTGCCGACAGATACATTAAATGCAAGAATCCCGCATACGAATCATTATTAAGATATTTGCTTGACGAATACATTATTGTCGAAAACAAGACAGTAGCATACAAACTTGCGAAAGACAATTATTATAAGTTCATAACATTAGAAGGAGACATAATAACAAACAGTGTCATACGAGCCGGCGGAAATTTAAACGAAGACACAGTAAAAATCGGACGCGAGCGTCAGATTGAAAAGCTACAAAACACATTAAAGGATTTAGAAAACGAAACGGAAAAATTAAAAAACGAACAAAACGCATTAAGAGAAAAAGCAGATAAGATTGAGACCGGTTTCTTAGAGCATAAAATTGCAGAAACAGAAGAGACCATCGACAGCGGTCAGAATGAAGTATCCCTGATTAATTTTAAAATCGAAGAACTAAACAAGACAGTAACATCAAACGATACTTTATACAACAAATTAAAAGGTGAAAACGAAACATACTCATCGGAGATAAACAGGTTAATAGAGCAGATTAACAAGAGCGAGAACGAGGAATCGAATCTTGAGAAAGAGATGGATTTTTTAACAGAGGAATTCGGTACAATAGAAGAGAAATACACAAACGATTTAAGCGATTACAATGCATTTAATTTAGAGGTTTTAAAAATCAGGAATGAATTGAAAAATGAAGAATCAAATTTAGTAAGAACGACAAACACGATTGAAATTCAGAATTCACAAATAGAAAAAAATCAGAATATCATAGTAAAAGACACAAATCAGCTTGAAGAATATAACAGGAAAATACAGCAAAACAACGAATCGTTAAACGATTACAACTCACAGCTCGGAATATTAATAAGCAATTACAATACCATAAAAGAAAAATTCGACAATCTGAAGTCACAGGTAAACGAAATCGAGCAGGGACAAAGAGACAGAAGAGGAAAATTCGATAAGGTATCGCAAAGATTAATAGATTCAAGAGTAAAGATAAGAGAGAACGAGATTAAATCGGAGCAGGCGGCGGAATACATCTTAAAAAAATACGAAATAAATCTTTTAGAGGCAGATGAAGATTTAAAGAATTTATTGCCGCCTTCAGACATCGAGGAATTTGACATAATGAAGGCAAAAACAGAAGTTGACGAATTATCCGAAAGGTTAAAAAAGTTAGGCGGCGGATACCAGCAGTTAGTCTGGGACGATTATCAGACAGAGAAAGAAGAGCTGCAAAAATTAGTAGAGCAGAAGAACGATTTAATCGAATCCGAGAAAGACATAAGGAAGACGATAGAGCATATAAACAAGGAAGCAAGGGAAAGGTTTTTAAAGACATTCGAAGAGATAAGAAAAAATTTCATCAATATTTTCAGTCAGTTATTTCAGGAAGGCGACGAAGCGAACTTAAAGCTGATATACGAGCAGGAAGAGACTGAAGACGGGTTAATAAAGACAATCGAAGACCCATTAGAAGCGAAGATAGAGATAACGGCAAAGCCGCGCGGCAAGAAGCCGACATCGATAGAGCTGCTGTCGACAGGCGAGAAAGCATTAACGGCGATAGCGTTATTATTTGCTATATATTTAGTAAAGCCGTCGCCATTTTGTATTTTAGATGAGGTAGATGCGCCATTAGACGCATCGAATTTAGGGAGGTTCAACAAGTTAATAAGGCGTTTTTCTGAAAACACACAATTCGTATTAATCACACATAATGAAAGGACGATGGAAAAAGTTGACAGGTTATACGGGGTAACGATGCAGGAGCCCGGAGTAACGACGATAGTAGAGACGAAATTCAAGACAGCGGTATAATGAGACTACAAAAGTCTGTATGGGTTTTTGGAATGTATTAAAATGATGTAATAGAATTGTAGTTTGGAAGATAGCGGGGTGTTATGAGACTACAAAAGTCTGATAAGGTGTTTGGAATGTATTAAAATCCCCTATTAGAATTAATTTGTTAATAAATTCAGTTACTAACAAAGACTTTTGTAGTTTGGAGTACGGGTAATGAAGACTTTTGTAGTTTGGAGCAACTTTTGGAGGTTGGAGTCTAATGAGACTACAAAAGTCTGTATGGGTGTTTGAATGTATTAATATGCAGTAATAGAATTCTTTTCCTAAATAAAATCAAACGGACAACAAAGACTTTTGTAGTTTGGAGAAAACAAAGACTTTTGTAGTTTGGAGCAACTTTTGGAGTTTGGGGTTTAATGAGACTACAAAAGTCTGTATGGGTTTTCGAATGTAATAAAATGTGGTATTAGAATTAGTTTTCTTTAATAAATTCAGTTACTAACATAGACTTTTGTAGTTTGAAGGAAAGTCTTAGGAATTTTTGAAAGCTTTTTTACCGGCGAAGAGGGCTTCACTGCCGAGCATTTTTTCGATTCTTATTAATCTATTAAACTTAGAGATTCTTTCGCTTCTGCATCCCGAGCCGGTTTTAAGGTGTCCCGCACCTACGGCGACGGTAAGGTCAGCGATAGTAGTATCTTCCGTTTCACCCGAGCGATGAGAGATAAAGCAGTTATAATTATTTTTCACAGCGAGGTTAATAGTGTCGAGAGTTTCCGTCACAGTTCCGATTTGGTTCAGTTTAATCAGGATCGAGTTAGCAATTCCTTTTTCGATACCTTCTTTAAGGATTTGGGGGTTAGTACAGAAAATATCGTCCCCTACCAATTCAATTTTACTTCCAAGTTCATCCGTAATCATTTTCCATCCATTCCAGTCATTTTCCGCCATACCGTCTTCGAGCAGGATAATAGGATAGCGATTGACCCAATCTTTCCAGTGATTAACCATTTGTTCAGGAGTTTTCTTTGATTTATCAGATTTAAAGTGTACATAGAATCCGTTATCCCACATTTCGCTTGCAGCAGGGTCAAGGCAGATAGAGATATCGTCGCCAGGTTTATAACCCGCTTTATTGATTGCTTCCATAATCACTTCCATAGCTTCTTCATTCGATTTCAGATCCGGAGCAAATCCTCCTTCGTCCCCTACTCCCGTGCTATATCCTTTTTTATTCAGGATACCTTTGAGCGTATGGAAAGTTTCGATACCCATTCTGATTGATTCGGCAAAGTTGGGTGCATTATGGGGAGCGATCATAAACTCCTGGAAGTCAACGTTATTATCCGAATGTTTTCCGCCGTTAATAATATTCATACAGGGAACGGGGAGTAAATTAGCATTCACACCGCCGAGATATTTAAACAGGGGCAGGTTGCAATAAGCTGATGCAGCTTTCACTGCGGCGAGAGAGACGCCGAGGATGGCATTAGCGCCGAATTTCGATTTATTAGGAGTACCGTCGAGTTCAATCATTTTAAAATCAATTTCCCTTTGCATTGTAACATCCATACCGACAATTTCCGGAGCAATTAATTTATTAACATTTTCCACGGCTTTCAGTACGCCTTTTCCGTTATATCTTTTTTTATCACCGTCTCTCAGTTCCACAGCTTCTTTTTCGCCTGTAGATGCACCCGAAGGGACAAGTGCACTCGATGTAATTCCGTTATCGAGATACGTCTCGACATAAACCGTAGGATTTCCTCTTGAATCAAGGACTTCAAACGCTTCAATTTTTTTTATTTTCATAAAAAATTCTCCTTATTTATTAATTAATTTTTGTTTGTCTTCGTCTTTAATATCTTCGGTATACAATATTTTCACTTTAACAGTCTCGAACAATTTCGGAATTTTATTACAAATAACATTTTTATTATTTTTATCTAAAGCCGCAATATGTTTCGCAATTTCCTTTTCCGTATAATATACATTATTACAATGTAAACATCTATACTGTTTTCCGGTAAAATTTTCGATAGAATACCTAACATTTTTTTTAGAACGGTATTTAGCTTTAATCTGGGGAATCATTCAAAGAGATTTTATAAAATTAATCATATTTTGAAGTTTTCCGTCATATTCTTTTTCATCGACAGACATAGCGCCGTATTTTTTATTCAATCTATCCGAAGAAATATCTTCCAGATAAATACCCCAGAATGTTTTTTTACTTTCAAAAACCCTTGATTGAATTATAACATTTTTATTAAGTTTATACTCCGCCGAAAAATTTTCGATTAACTTTTTAAGCTTCTTAATTTTTTTCAATATTTCGGCTTTTCTTTTATCGTCAATATCTTCCTTAACTTTATAGGAAGTTCCGTCGAGATGATTTGTCAACATATACATCATTTCGTCGATACTTTTTTCCAGGATATGGATAGTAGATGATACAGCCCGTTTATGTTTTTCCGAGAGCGAATTCACTGCACAAATTATTTTAAGTTACTTTTTATCAGGGACAGTGCATCAGTTTTTTTCTTAAGTACAGCCACAGCGTTATCGAACTTAGCCATATAATTTTCTTTAACATCCTTCACTTTTTCGATTACATTTTTAATTTTTTCGATAGTATCGACGACTTTTTCTCTCATAACGGCATTATTTCCGAGCAATGCTTTTTCCAGTCTTCTTTTTATGCCGTCAATTACATATCCGCAGTTATAGTTAACGGTAAAATCGATCCGTTTAACATACTTTTCTGTAATAATTTTATTATGTAATTTTTTAGGTAAGAACACAGCAAATCTCGATTTATCAAAATCGAACATCAGTTTAAATTCATAGGTAATATAGTCGAACACCGAGGGTACAGAATACTCATAATCAACATAAATCTGTTTAAATTCCATATCGAAAATTTCAGAAGTCAGTTTATATATTCTATTAATTTTCGAATTAAAATCGTCTGCATATTTTCTGAAGATCACCGCGGATTTTTCCTTAATTTCATTTTCGAGAATAATTCTGATTTTTTCGATTTTCGATTCGATTAAATTTACGAATAATTCATTTAAGGATTTTTTATATTTAATTTTTTTTTCAAATTTATTTTTCGATTCGAATTTACCGATTTCCGATTTAATTTCGTTATTAACTCCCGAAATAATTTCATCGAGTCTATTCTGATATTCAAATAATAATTTTTTAATATCATCGCGGACTTTATAGACAATACTATTTTTCTCTTCCAGGAAATAATTCAAATCATCGAACAAAGTACGTTGTTTTTCATTCAGTTCCTGCACAGGCAGGAGCATAGATTTAGATTCCAGATTGATTTGAATTTCAATTTCATTCACGAGATTGAGGAATTGTCTTTTAACCGAGTCATAGAGAATATTTTCTTTTTCATTTTTAAAATAGCGGATAATATCATTTTCAAAATCAATAAATCCGCTTTTTCGGAGCAAATCATTATTCATGGAATTTTTAGCATGCAATGCATCTCTTGAAGAAAGTTTATACAGTACAAAATCAATTGTTTTAAATTTATTTCTCAGAAATTTCTCCATATAATCAGATACTTTAGTCAATTCATCATTATCGACAAGGTCAGTTTTATTCATCACGAAAAATATTTTATCCGTAACAGACAGTACCTCTTCGAGCAAATCCATTTCCATATCGGAGAAAGCGGGGTCAGGAGACGTAATAAAAATCGCAGCATCAATTTTAGGGATGAAGCTGTAAGTAGAATCCGTATTATTCAAATGCACCGAGCCGACGCCCGGGGTATCAATAAAGTTCATACCATATTTCAAAAAATCCGACGGATAGCCGATTTCGATATAATTCACCTGTTTAGTGTTGGCAGGATTTTCGCTTTCCGCGATATACGAAGACAGTTCCCCTGCTGAAATTGTCCGAACAGAGCCGTTAACAAAGAATACTTCCGCTTTAAAAACCTCAGAATATTTCACGATTGTAAAAACGGATGTAAGAGGGATAACCGATGTAGGTAAAATATCATCACCGATCAGAGCATTTACGAACGATGATTTACCTCTTTTGAACTGTCCGATTACGGCAAAATTGACGCTGCTTTTTTTGAATTTATTTTTAATAAACTCAAAATCCTTTTTTTCTTTAGAATCAACATCGTTCAACAATTCAGTTTCGAAGAGGTTAAGAGACAGTTCGATATTTTTACGTTCTTCAATATTTTGCAAATTGTTATTTTCCATATAAAAAAACTCCCACTAACATTTTTAGCAGGAGTTATCAGGTGCATATCACACCATAGAAGGTGAACTCCATCACCTGAGAACAAAGATAAAATTATATAAACAATAAAACAATTCTAAAAATTTAATCAAAGACTAATTGGCTGATAGCTGATGGCTGATAGCTCATAGCTGATGGCTGATGGCTGATAGCTCATAGCTGATAGCTGTTATAAGTAATGCGTGATGCGTAATGCGTGATGTGTAATGCGTGATGTGTTATGAGTTATGAGTGACGATTGGATGATGGCAGGAGTTCTATATTTTCTTTCCAATATAAAATACATACCCATAATAATCTTTGTATTTATCGTAAAGTAAGGCGTGATGTTTTTCGTATTTTATAAATTCTTCGGCTGATTTATTACCTTTGTATTTATCTAAAAATGCTTTTTGTGCCGTTATTTCCGGTTTAAAGAAATTTTCAGTCCAGCAAACCTCAGGTAATATGAATGATGCCGTCACAATATAACCTGCTTTTTGCATTTGTGCAATTTTATCCGGAATTGTGTCTATTTCAGGATATGCGTCATTCCAAAAATCAAATATTTCTTCTGGACGTTCATCCGTAAACCATGATGCTTCAGTAACAGCAACATAACCACCTTTTTTCAAAAACTTATTCCAATAATTCATGCCTTTTTCAAAACCAATATTATATATTGCTCCTTCACTCCAAATAAGGTCTATTTCATTTAATTGAAAATCAAGTTTATCCATTGAACCAATAACACCCTTAACTCTGCTTTGAAGATTCAATTTCTGTACATTGTGATTTAGTTTGTCGATAAAACCAGGGAATAAATCAATGGCTGTAATATTACCCGGAGTGTTTTGAGCCAAAACTATAGTTTGACTTCCGGTACCACACCCAAGATCAACAATGTTTGATTTTTCGTTCAGATTATCAATAAAACTTAATGCTTTAATTGTTGCGTCCCGGCTTCCGGGACCTTGACGATCCATAGCGGAAAAATATTCGCAAATTAATGCAATATCAAAATCGTGAATATTATGGTCTTTATCGCTCATTTTGTGTTCCTCCGATAACTTAATGATGTAATAGTTTATTGTTTTATGTAATATTCTTTCACGGTGACATGGATGTCATTATTATAATTCACATCTGCATCGATCATTATTAAAACTACTTTTTTATTTGCAATATGCGTTTATTAAATCAAGAGCTTTTTTGTATCCTAAATGATATGCTTTTTGCCAGTCGGAGCAGGCTTGGGATAAGTTTTCTGTCTTATGATATGCAATTCCGCGGTTATTATAGGCTTCTGCATAATCCGGATTAATTTCAATTGCTTTTGTATAATCATTTATTGCCTGTGTGTAGTTTTGCATATAATAATAAGCAAGTCCGCGGTTAAAATAGACTCTTGCATTATTTGGATTTAGTTCAATTGCTTTTGTATAATCATTTATTGCCTGTGTGTAGTTTTGTAAATCAAAATAAGAAAGTCCGCGGTTGTAATATGTATTTGCATCATAAGGATTAATTTCAATTGCTTTTGTATAATCAGATATGGCTTTGGAATATTCTTTTATTTCATCATAAACAGTTCCGCGATTATTATAGGCATATGCAAAATCCGGGTTAATTTCAATTGCTTTTGTATAATCCGATATGGCTTCGGAATATGCTTTTATTTCCTTATAAACAATTCCGCGATTGTTATATGCTAATGCGTAATCCGGATCCAGTTCAATTGCTTTTGTGTAATCCGATATTGCCCGGTCATATTTTTTTAAATTATCATGTTCAAGCCCGCGGTTTAAATATGCAACTTTAAAATGAGGATTTATTTCAATTACTTTTGTATATAAGCTTACTGCTTCTTCATAATGTCCTTTTAAACTTTCAAGATATGCTTTTGAAAAATAACCATATTCAGTTTCAGGATATTTTTCTGCAATTTCTTCCCGGAGTATTCTTTTTTCAGCAGTATCCTTTGTATTTAACGATTTTTCAAACAAATCTTCAGGAGTTATTTCTTGTGACCAACTGTAAGAGGAAATTAGGAATGTAATTAGTATCAGGAAATAATTATAAATTATTTTTTTCATATGATAAATATTTTCAAATGTTAAATTTTTTCAAATGTTAAATTATAAATTATAAATGTTAAATGATTTTTTCAAATGATAAATTTTAACTAAAGTCAGGAATGTTAAATTGAAAAATATCAACGCAGAGACGCGAAGACGCAAAGACAATTATAAATTGTAAATTAAAAAAAAGTTATGAGTTATGCGTTATGAGTGATCAGAAAATGAAAAATTTCAACGCAGGGACGCAGAGACAATTAAAAATTAAAAATGAAAAATTAAAAATAAAGAATTTCAACGCAGGGACGCAGAGACAATTAAAAATTAAAAATGAAAAATTAAAAATTAATAAAAAGTTATGAGTTATGCGTTATGAGTGATCAGAAAATGAAAAATTACAACGCAGGGACGCAGAGACGCAAAGACAATTATAAATTATAAATGTTAAATGTTAAATGATTTTTTCAAATGTTAAATTATAAATGTTAAATGTTAAATTATAAATGTTAAATGTTAAATTATAACTAAAGTCAGGAATGATAAATTGAAAAAGTTATGAGTTATGTGTTATGAGTGATCAGAAAAGGATTCGGGAAATATATCACCGTCAGATTTTATTGAGCAGCTGATGAATTTCAAAAAAATAAATTATTACAACGGTTTATTATCCGCATCCGCTTTTTTCGGTTCAACTCAATTTCGACCTTTAAATATGTATTTTTGGCTTTACTTTATTTCCATTCTTATCTATTTTTGTATAGTAACGGAAATATAATGAATTATATACATTTTAAATCTGAGTTTTTCAAGGAAATTTGCATATCAAAAAGCAGGATTGAATCTGAATTTGAAAATTTTAACTTTAATAATATATCCCGTTGGATTAATAAAAATTTACTAATAAGATTAAGAAATGGATTATATGCATTCCCTGAATATCTTGAAGAATCAAATATACGATATTATTTAGCTAACCGGATATACAGGCCATCTTACGTAAGTCTTCAAAGCGCGTTATCCTATTATGGATTAATTCCCGAGGCAGTGATTCAAATAAAAAGTATAACAAGTCTAAAAACAAATGCATTTGAAAACAGATTCGGAATATTCACATATAATACAATTAAATCCGATTATTTTTTTGGGTATCAACAAAAAGCACTAAACTCTGATTTTACATTTTTAATTGCAGAACCGGAGAAAGCAATATTGGATTTATTATACATTTATTCATTTTATAACACATCAGAAGAAATAACCGAATTAAGGTTAAATAAGGAAATATTAAATGAAATTGTTAACAGGAATAAATTAACCGAATATGCGGAAAGATATAGAAATAAGGCATTATCAAACAGATTAAATTTATTAATTAAGAATTATTTTGATGTTAAACCTAAATCAAATCAAAGGGTATTTCCCTGAATACATAAGAGAAAATCAATTTCTTGCAAAGTATATGTATAAAGAATATGTACAGGTTCTAATTCTGGATTATTTATCATCATCCAAATGGATAAAAAGACTTGAATTTATAGGAGGAACAAATTTAAGATTAGTCAAAGGTATCGACAGATTTTCTGAGGACCTCGATTTTGACTGTAAAGAATTTACAACTGAAGAATTTAAAGAATTATCTGAAGACGTATTGAAGCATTTAAAAAGATTCGGATTTAATGTCGAAATTAAAGAAAAAGAAAGTATGAAATTAAATGCATACAGCAGCAGTTATTATTTTCCGGGATTGCTGTACAAGTTAGGATTATCGCAACATCAAGATGAAAGATTTTTAATAAAATTAGAATGTCAGGATCAAAAATTCAAATATAAACCAAAAACATCAAAAATCAGAGCATTCGGATATTACATAAGCATAAGGGAGCCGTATGACGATATACTGTGTGCGATGAAAATAAATGCATTAATAACAAGAAAGAAAGGAAGAGATTTTTATGATGTAATGTTTTTGCTAATCAGGACAAAGCCTGATTTTAAGTTCCTAAGTTATAAACAAGGAATAAATAATGCTAAAGAATTAAGATCAAATCTTATTAGAATATTCGAAAATGTAAACATTAATAATAAAGTGAGAGATTTCGAACATCTTGTTTTCGATAAAAATAATTGCAAAAAAATCTTAAAATTCAAAGATTTTATTTCGGAATTGAAATAATTAAACCGGAACATTTTGCTATTAAAGGATAAATTATAAATTGAAAAAAAGTTATGCGTTATGAGTGATCAGAAAATGAAAAATATCAACGCAGAGAGGCAGAAACAATGATAAATTGTAAATGTTAACTAAAGTCAGGAATGTTAAATTGTTTTTTCAAATGATAAATTGAAAAAAAGTTATGAGTTATGAGTGATCAGAAAATGAAGAATTTCAACGCAGAGACGCAGAGACAATGATAAATTGAAAAAAAGTTATGAGTTATGTGTTATGAGGGATCAGAAAATGAAAAATTACAACGCAGAGACGCAGAGACAATTAAAAATTAAAAATGAAAAATTAAAAATAAAGAATTACAACGCAGAGAGGCAGAAACAATGATAAATTGTAAATGTTAAATGTTAAATTGTTTTTTCAAATGATAAATTGAAAAAAAGTTATGAGTTATGCGTTATGAGTGATCAGAAAATGAAAAATATCAACGCAGAGAGGCAGAAACAATGATAAATTGTAAATGTTAAATGTTAAATTGTTTTTTCAAATGATAAATTAAAAAAAAGTTATGAGTTATGCGTTATGAGTAATGAGGGTTTGTTAATATAGAATGCGGAATGTATAATGCAGAATGTAAAATGTAGAATGTAGAATGTGGAATTCAAAAATTTTGGTCAGAATGTTGTGTAGATAAGATATAAGCCGCCGAGAATAACGAGTGCACCGCAAATTTTTTTAATATAAGAAATCACTTTTGTGTTTTCGCTCCAGTTAAGAAACTCCTGAACTTTTTTAGTGAGTGTCCCCGCCGCAACGATAACCGCACAATGTCCGACACCGAAGGCAAGCAGAAGTGAAGCTGCAAAGAATAAATCAGTTTTAGAGACCTGAAACACGATGCCGAGCACAGGTGCCATAAAAGCAAAAGTACAAGGACCGAGTCCTATGCCAAAGAAAAGTCCAATAACAAAGGCAGCGAGTATTCCATTTTTAGCAGTTGGTTTCAGATTTCTACTTTCCCAAGGCAGTTTAATTAAATCCATAAGGTATAATCCGATAATAAAGAAGACAACTGCCACAATATAATTACCTGCAGTTCCGAGGTCACCCATTAATCTTCCGAACGAAGCAGTAACGGCACCAATAACCGCGATAGTAATCAAAATACCGGCTGCAAAGACAAGAGATATGATGAATGTTTTTTTTACCGATATCTTTCCCCGAGAATTAATGAAGCCAATTATAAGAGGAATGCTTGACAGATGGCAGGGGCTCAAGACAATACTCATAATCCCCCATCCGAGCGAAGCGAACAGGGCAAGGAAAATATTCCCTGTGAGTGCAGTACTTAAGAAATTAAAAATATCTTCGAGCATAATTTTTCAGTTTACAATTTTCAATCCGTGAGATTGCAGGAATTTATCAATTTCCGCTTCTGGAAAGAATCCTTCATGTCTCATCAATTCCACTCCCTGAGCGTTAAGAAAGACCTGTGTAGGGATTAATTGTATTCCGAATCTTTCGCCGGGTTCAGGATTTTTCCAGACATCATAAAAAGTTACTTTCACCTGTCCTCCGTATTTTTTCTGCACAGATTCCATTATCGGCTGCATCTTTCTGCACGGGATACAATTCACCGAACCAAGTTCGACAAATTCGATTATATAATTTTCCGTTGTAACGGATTTATTTTCTGTTGCATTAATATTTACCTGTTCGGTTTTTATTTCCGTTTTTTTACAGGAGAAAATAAATATTGAAAGAATAATTACAGCAATAACAGATATATTTTTCATTTCTATTACATTTCCTCCTTTATCCAGTTAAGTATTTGTTCATCTTTAGGTGAAATTCCGCTCGATTTTAATTTTTCATTAACAACGAGTCCGGGTGTTGCCATAATTCCATACCTGAGCATATCGTCTATTTGGGTTACTTTTTGTATATCGGCATTAATATTATTTTTGGTGATGATATTTCTCACCTGTTCTTCGAGTTTTCTGCACCGCGGGCATCCCGTGCCGAGAATTTTTATAATCATATTAATTTAATTTTGATTAATGAAATTATTTATTTCTTTTCCGGTATATCTGAAAAAATTTTCTTTATCGTAAGTAAAAGACCAGACAGAATCAAGTTTTATCCATTTTCCCTGATCGGACGTATCGGAATCCGTAAGGACAACCGAGCTAAAAGTCAAATCGTATTTCTTTTTAAAATGCTGATTTTCTTTTTCGTCAACATTTACAGGTTTAAACAATAATCCTTGATTTGAATATTTAGTATCTATTAATTCTTTGAGAAATGCTTCGAGGTTAAGGCAACTTTCACATCTTGCAGAGGGATGAAAATAATATGCGATATATTTTTGTCCGGAGACAGGAGTATTTTTATTTATTTCTTTTTGATTGCAGCCTGCAAGGGTAATAATAAACAGGAACGCGATTATAATTTTTTTATTAAACATAGTGTGTTTCAATTTTTAAAAAATGCTTCCATAAATAAGACCCGTAACGGTAGCCATAATAATGACGAGTGATACATAGACGATAGTTTTTTGAGTTCCGATAACGCTTCTGATAACGAGCATATTAGGGAGTGACAGAGCGGGACCTGCGAGCAGCAGAGCGAGTGCAGGACCTTTTCCCATTCCGCTGTTGAGTAATCCCTGCAGAATCGGAATTTCAGTAAGTGTAGCAAAATACATAAAGGCACCCGAGAAGGATGCAAAGAAATTCGAAAACAGAGAATTTCCGCCAACGAGATTCGAAATCCAATGAGCAGGAAGAATTCCGCTGCTATTATTTTCCGGTGAGCCGAGCAGGAATCCAGCGACAAGAACGCCGGCTCCAAGGAGGGGCATAATTTGTTTTGCAAATCCCCAAGATTCGCCAAGCCATTCATTAGTTTCTCCTTTACTTAACGAGAGAATAACAGCGATAATAATAACGGCTGCGGTGAAAGGGATTACGGGCTGAAGATAGAAAAAGAAAGAGATAACTGCTATTATAACCGCTCCGAAGATAACAAAAATCTTATTCAATTTTAAAATGAAAATCAGTACAGGGATAAGCATAATTCCGAGCAAACCCGTAAGCAGCCATTTATTTTGGAACATAAACCACCAGAATCCCGATTGTACATCGGGTTTTCCCCAGTTTACGACCACCAGAACAGCGACAAGCAGGAAGAACAGGAACGCAGTTTGCCAGAGCGGTTTTGGTTGGTTAATATCCGGCATATTTATTTGTTCTTCAATTTTTTTCCGTTCTTCTTTTCTATATATGAGAGACATAACAAAACCGATTACAACGGAGAAAACGACAGCACCTATAATTCTCGCGATACCGAGTTCAATGCCGAGTATTCTTGCAGTAAGGATAATTGCGAGAATATTGATAGCCGGACCGGAATACAGGAAAGCAACTGCGGGACCGATACCGGCGCCTCTTTTATAGATTCCGGAAAAAAGCGGAAGTATAGTACAGGAGCATACAGCGAGAATAGTTCCCGAGACCGAAGCCACGAGATAAGCGAGCCATTTTACAGCTTTCGGACCGAAATATTTAATAATCGAATTCTGATTAACGAATACTGCAATAACTCCGGCAATAAAGAACGCAGGTACAAGGCAGAGGAGTACATGTTCACGTGCATACCATTTAGCGAGTGAAATACCTGACAGTACGGCATCCTTAAAAACGTTATTATCCACAGGGATAAAATATGCAAGCAGGAAGAAGCCGAGAATCCACAAAAAACTTTTATATTGTTCTTTCCAGTTCATTAAGTAATAATTACAGTCATTTCGTTAATTAGCGAAATATAGGAATTTTAAAAATTGTAAACAATTTAAAACGGAAGAAGAATTTTGGGTGATGGGTTATGAGTGTTATAAGTAATGCGTGATGCGTGATGTGTTATGAGTAATGAGTGATCAGAAAATGATAAATTACAACGCAGAGACGCAGAGACAATGATAAATTATAAATGTTAAATGTTAAATTGAAAAAATTTCAACGCAGAGACGCAGAGACAATGATAAATTGTAAATGTTAAATGTTAAATT